>Ga0105248_10003955_pt1 | contig 16384 bp, 20 predicted proteins | sample KBSS34metaG_FD_81524 | JGI IMG/M metagenome (GOLD analysis project Ga0105248, IMG submission 81524) | Switchgrass rhizosphere microbial communities from Kellogg Biological Station, Michigan, USA - KBS S3-4 metaG | ecosystem: Host-associated > Plants > Roots > Rhizosphere > Soil | place... | reverse complement strand
CCACTTCCTTCACCGACAGGCCACCAAAGAAACGTAGCTCAACCACCTGACCTTTCCTTCGATCCATGTCGCTGAGTTCGACGAGCGCTTCATCCAGTGCGACTAAATCCGCTTCCTTGTCCAGCGCAAATGCCGCGGCCTCAGATAGTGACACCTGTAACGCGCCACCACCACGTTTTAGATAGTTTCGTTCACGTGCGAAGTCGACCAGGATGCGACGCATGAGTTGAGCGGAGACGGCAAAGAAGTGTGCGCGATTCTGCCAGCGCACATTCCTCCAATCGATCAGACGAATGTAAGCCTCATTAACCAGCGCGGAAGTTTGCAGAGTGTGGCCGGGACGCTCGCGGCCCATGTAATGGTGTGCGAGCCGGTGCAATTCCGATTGAACAAGCGGAACAAGTTTGTCGAGGGCCGACTGGTCGCCATCGCTCCAGGCAGCAAGCAGCCGCGTGATCTCTTTTGGGGAGTGCGTCTGCATATGACTTCCGTTTCGGACGGATCGTTGGGAAATTACCACAATTGACCATCAGATCATGCACAGATTACGCAGATTCACCTTAGAACGGTTGAGTAAGTATCCTCTTTCCCGGAGAAATCTGCGTAATCTGCGTAGTCTGCGGATATTCATTCCTCATGACAGTTCCTGCCGTTAATTCCCGCCTTAGTAAATAGAGTGCATAAATCTCTTTTTGAGAAAGGAACCATCATGAACCTCAAACTTCGAGCCTTATCGAACGTCTCAATGTTGCTCCTCATGCTGGCTGTACCCGCGTGCGTAAGAGCCGACGTCGTGTCTGATTGGAATGCGATCGCGGTGCAGTCGACTATCACCGCCGCGCGCCCAGGCCAGACGGGTATGCTCGATGTAGCAATGGTACAACTTGCCATCTACGACGCAGTGCAAGCGATCGAGAAAAAATACGAGCCGTATTACGTTGAGATTCCTGGGGCCTCCGGTTCACCGGAAGCCGCTGCTGCGAAAGCCGCGCACGATGTGCTTGTCAGTCGCTTTCCTTCGCAAGCCGCTAACCTTGACACGGCGTATCAACAGTACTTACTCAATCATGGCCTTGCAGACAATGATCCTGGAGTTGGAGTCGGAGCAAAAGCTGCGGCCGGCATAATCGCACTTCGCGCGTGCGACGGCAGCTTTCCCAATCCAGCCCCACCACCATTCATCGGTGGCACAGGTATCGGCGTCTGGCGACCAACACCTCCGGGTAATTTGCCAATGCTTGCGCCATGGCTCGGCAACGTCACTCCTTTCGCAATGACGAGGCCATCTCAATTCCGATCTGACCCACCACCAGCTTTGACTAGTCGAGAATACGCCAGGGACTACAACGAAATAAAAACGCTGGGTGTTATGGACAACAGTTCTCGTACTGCTGAGCAAACTGACCTGGCCAATTTCTGGAACACCAACTACGGTGTGCTTTGGAATCAGGCGCTAAGAGACATCGCCACCGCGCACGTTGATAACATCGCCGACAGTTCACGACTATTCGCGCTGGCCGAGATAGCGATCGCTGATGCCTTGATCAATTGCTGGAACACCAAGAACGTCTATGTCTCCTGGCGACCGATCACTGCCATTCAGGAAGGCAACAACGACAACAATCCATGGACCGCAGGCGATCCAAACTGGAAGCCTCTAATCACGACGCCTAATTATCCTGACCACTCTTCCGGCGCGAACAGTTTCACCGGCGCAGTGACACGAATGCTCGCGCTGTTCTTTGAAACTGATCACCTGACATTCTCGCTGACCACCACAAACCCTGGACCCACAATTGTCGACACGCGCACATACAATCGTTTCTCGGATGCGGCGCTGGATGTCGTCGACGCACGAATCTACGAGGGAATACATTTCCGGTTCGCGGATGAAGTTGGAAGAAGACAGGGAAGACAAGTGGCCGAGTGGATATTCAAGAATTACTTACGACCACTTCACAAACATGGTGATGATGGAGACACGCCCTGAGTGTCATTAGGCCAGGAGGAGCTTACCAGGGAAGCGCTTCCAGTAGGCGTCCATCTCGTTTCAGTAAGGTATCAGCAAGCTCAACCATTCTGCGATTGGGGATCGCGATCGGGCGTTGGGCAAAAACAAGATCCATCGCCTCATACTCACGCCCCGGGCCAAGCCAGCACGCATAAAGAATGAAGGCGGCTGCGGTTGAGCGGCTGATACCGGCCTCGCAATGGATCAGCAACTTGCCCCTCGATGATCGAAGGTTGTGCGCAATTTCGATTAGGGTTTGCACGTCGGTTTCCTGTGGACCAGTCTCCGCGTCCAGTGTATCGCCAAACAGCAGACGAACTTTACTGGCGATGTTGTGAAAACCGACCGGCAGTTCATCCTCAGGCGCGCCTATTGAGATGAGCCAAATGAACTCGGCGCAACGCTCTGGACAGCTAAGAATGTCCCCGGCTTCCAACCGACTTGTGACCTCAATAACTACGTCAGGTATGTTGTCATTGATCGGTTTGTGATCGCGTTTCATAGTTGGTTATCAGCTTGTTGAAAGCTACTCGTGAAACAGCACAGTACGACAGCAGATGACTTGCCCACAACTGCATCTATCGAGCGTCAAATCAGGAGCGCGACGGGATCGTGTTAACAAACGATGTGTGACCGAGATGAGTGTTGAACCCTCGTCGGCACCGTCAGTGTGTCATCTAGTGCTTATGGGCTTTCAAGCTGAGATTCGTGGGCCCGGCCCTGCTGTACGCAGATCGAATAGTCCGGCTTGGTCGCAGTTCAGCTATCATGGGGTTGTGAGGACTTCTAAACTGTCAGAATATGCGACGCTTAGCGACTTAGATGACGGATCTGTCGTCTAATAAGTAGTTCGGCGGCTTCGATTAAGTGGAGAGTCCAATGGTTCTGAGAATCCTTTTCCTCGCAGTCCTCATTTGGCTCACGAAGATTGTTGTCTCCGCTCAATCACCACAACCAAATGAACCACACACCGTCGTTGATTATTACATGCTGTTGCCCGACAAATACTTCGAAGCGAACCGAGACGAGCGCTACATTGGATGTTGGATCCCAAGCGGCGGCGCAATAGTCGATATATCAAATGGTTACCTGTACGCACGCTCAAACGGACATTTATGCTTGCCTGTTCAAGAAATCGAAACGGCACTTATCTGATGGCAGTTGGCTATAACGACAAAGACGAAGTCTTCGAAACATTTCTTGATTTCTTCGTGTACGATCATGGGCACATGCTCAATGTTACAAAGAATGTATTTCCGGTACGCTTCAACAAAAACCTCTTTTACCGATGGGGCACGACAATCAAGGTCACAAATACGTCAGGCAAGAAGCTCTACGATCTCGTTTGGACGGGGAGCGTATTCTTGTTGAAACGGCGTTGACCACGCAGCGCCGCCGAACAAGCGGTTGCAGCGGACTCGCCATGAGCGGCCTCCTTTGTTAAGTTGCGTGGGCGAACCGCTCAAGCGCAGCGTTCGGTGCTAACTTGTCAAAAACATGCCTGTTAACATCTGGCCCATTCTCCTTCCCTTACTCTTAATTTATCTGTGGTGTTTATGGATTTTGTATCGGAAAATCCCGAAGCTGGCTTATGCCCTGCTGGGACTCACGATTCTTTGTGGCACGATCTTTTACTTCAACACCGATGTGAGAATTGCCCATACCAGAAACATGTCTTGGAAAACATATGAACTCCCTGGAGGAAGCACCGTTGAGTTAAGAGACCCAAGCGACTCCTACTTTCAAACATGGCTTGCTTCATCCAAACTGGCTGAGTATTTGAAAGCTCGTCAAAAAGAAACTGTGCGGGTGGAGCTAATTGAGACGTACGATTTTGGGCACCTGCGTGCTTACCGCATTGAGACAATAGATGGATTAAAAATGGAAACATGGACTGGTAATGCAGTGGGGAAATGAAAGCGAAATCAAATCCCCGTTTGATTTGTTCCGTCCAACGCGCGCCGAACAAGCGCTTGGAGCGGACTCGCCGGTGAGTAACTTCTATCCCTAGCTGCGTGGGCGAGCCGCTCAGGCGCAACGTTATGTTCTTCCCAATCTATATGAAGGTATTTCAATTCACCGCTTCACTCTTGATCGCCTCAATTACTCTTACGTTAGTCTCTGGTGCATGTATCTCCGATAGGCGTCGCCATGAAATGACGGCGGAAGAACGTAGGCAGGCTATGAATCTCACGCTGGAATGGGGCCGTCTCGCCACCTTTCCGCCCTCCGCATCCAATTTGACAATCAAAGTCGAGGGAGGGTTTTTCACGCGAACATTTCGTTCAAGCTTCAGGGCTCCAAGGCGCGACCTTGATATTTGGATTAAAGAGTCACCCGGATTGATGGATGCTGCGCAAACATACGCTGACGGGAAAAGGAAATACATAATCAAACCAGGTGGCGGGGCCAACCGCGCCGAAGTTACAATCGGAGATGATGATGCAGTCGAGATCTACGCCAGCTGGAGTTGAATATTTCGAAGGCAGAACATAACACGCGCTTGGAGCGGACTTGGCAGAGAGTGGTCTTTATTCGTAGTTGCGTGGGCGAGCCGCTCAAGCGCAACGTTCGGCGGCTCATTCCATAACGACGACTCTGCGATGAACAAAGTCACACTACCATTTCTTCTATGCACTTTGACACTATTCTTGATTACTCCTACTTCCTTCGCCCAGGAAGTTAAACCTTCACCTTGTCCACAACCAAAACCTTGTAAGCCCATGACGGCGGATGAAATCAACTCCTTCTTCGGGCAAACTACGTATCCGTTCAAACTCTCGTTGAGATTAAGACAGACAGTTTGGAACACCAGACTTCCTTTGGTTGTGGATGCTGTATTCACTAATACTACCGGACAGAGCGTTTTCATTGATTTGAAGTCCAGTTTTCAGTTTAACGGGTACTTAGATGATGATCCGGAGAAACCAGGCTACCGAGTTGTCTGGAAACAGGAAGGCAAAAAGTTTGAAGCCAAGCGAGAAGATTACACAGAAATTCCGGCTGGCGAGAAGATCGTTTTCTCATTGACGTCTTTGAACGTGGAAGACGCGCCATTAGTACGTGGGGTGAGAAGTTGGCAACATCATAGGCGTGGCTCTTATGACTTCTTCATTAACTATAGTTCCGGATCAAGTTCACGGATGTTTGCGAATCAGTGGGCGGGCCAAGCCGTCTCAAATACCGTAAAGTTGAAGGTCCGGTAGCGCCGCCGAAGCGCTTGGAGCGGACTCGCCGGTGAGCAGCCTTATCGGTAGTTGCGAGGGCGAGCCGCTCAAGCGCGTTGGATTCCTGCGAAATAGAAGTGATTCCTAATTACAGTTTGGGATAAGCACAAAGAGCGTAGCAGTATCAGCGCATTAGTAAGGAGAAGAGATGAATGCATTGCGTACAATTGTCACTGTTATAGGAATAGGATGTCTGGGTCTTGGCGTGTTAGCTATGTTGTCAGGCGGAGGCACTGTAGAGCATGTCGCCGTATTGGGCCAAAGTCTAGTAATCGCCGGGGCTATTCTACTCGCAGGATCGTTGATCAGTGCGGCAATCGCGAGCAACAATCGTAATCTGTAGATTAGGGGATGAAGTGTTGTCATCCAGCAGCGGAATCTAACAACTGCATGCACCCGACGCCCCCGATACGGTACTTCTCATCTGCGTTAATTGGGGGCGCGGGTGATGCCGAGCGTCGGTGCTTCGTGATATAGGGAACGGTCGCAATGAGTTACCATCGCCATTGCTACTATTGTGACAGTCAGTTGTCCGACAGCAGCCCGACTTGTGATGTTTGTGGGGCCAAACGAGGTTCACGTCCCTCAACACATTTGCCAGGCGTGCTCACTGTGCTTGGTGCGGGCGGGTGTTTTGCTTTTGCAGTCCTAGATTTTTTCCTGGAATATCCTCCGGGCTCCAAGGTGACAGGGTGGAGCAAAACGGGGGATTACTATTATTCAACACCGACGACTATAGCGATTACTGCTGGTATACCTGTAGTCATTGGATTAACGCTCATCTGTATCGATGTTATTGTGACGATTATTCAACGTCGTTCATCTTAGGGTCGCGCCGAACAAGCGCTTGGAGCGGACCCGATTGAGTGTTAATTAACAGTAGTTGTTGAAATCGAAGTTGAGTGAGTCGCGTGCCGCTCAAGCGCAACGTTATGCGGCACGGCAGTGGTCGTCGGAAATGCTGTAAGTGCTTGCGCCGTTACAAGTCGTTGAGAGTTGCGTACTCTTGCGTTAGGAGTGACCTATGCCAGAACTACCGTCGTCCAATCCGAAGCAGTTTATTCAAGGTGCGCCCGTACTGCATGTCTCCGATGTTCTCGCGACTGCAGCGTTCTATCGTGACGTGCTGGGATTTATCTGGGACTTTGGCGACGAAACATACGCTGTCGTCTGGCGCGACAACTCAACGATCCACTTCGTTAGAGACGGCGAGAGTCCCAGGGGCGTCCACTTATTTCAGTGGTTAAAGGACGTCGACGCCTACTACAAAGAGGTCGTCGATCGAGGGGCCGACGTTGCAAAGGAGCCCACAGACCAGCCGTATGGAATTCGCGAGTTTGGTTTACGCGATGTCAATGGCGTGCATATCGTCTTTGGTCAGGACATCGAACACCACTGACTCATCGCTCCTGGTGCCCCATAACAAATCATTGGACGCGAGCTTCTGAAGCGTGTTTCGTATCTAGCTGGCGAAGGGTGTTTGATTCGCGCCGCCGCCTCAACTCCACCCTTATCCACCTTTTGAGACTATGTAATGTTCAAATTTGCGATTCCAGTCCTGCATGTGACCAGCTCAGCCGCGGCGGAAGAGTTTTACTGTGATCGTCTCGGTTTTAGGCAGGCGTTTGCCTATCGGCCGTTTGGTGGTGCCGATCCCTGTTACATGGGCCTGACGCGTGACAACGTTGAGGTACACATTTCCTCCTTCCCTGGTGATGGAGTGGCCGGCGGAGTGGTCTTTCTTGGGGTCGAAGATGTCGATGAGCTACATAAAGAACTGAATGCCAAAGGTGTCATCATTGATCTCGAGCCGACTGATCAAAGCTGGGGCAATCGCGAAATGTATGTTCATGATCCGGACAACAACAGCATTCGTTTTGTCCATCGCGGTGGATAAGCGCTTGCCAGCAGACTCGCCATGAGCGGGCTTCTTGGTTAAGTTGCGTGGGAGGCGCCACGATCGAATGCCTTGCAGATCTTATGAGCGAATACTCTATCGGCATCGAAGATCATTACGCGTGGGCCAACATGGTGAGTGTAACTACGTCTGGCCGCAACGAAATTCTCCTGGATAAACGTCGTGTCGAGTTGCTCGATCCACAACTTACGGCTTCCCCTTATCACCACGAAACACTTCAAATGCTGCTTTCAGAAGCCGAGAAGCTCGTTCGAGATGTGAGGACATCCGCAAACAACCGCGCCGAATTGGCCCTCTCGTCGCTAATCGGAGAACTCGCACCAGCAAAGTGTCGCGCCATCGCGATCAGAGTTCCACCGCTTCCGGACTTGCCTGATAGTGTTGCAGAAATTCACGCGAATACGTGGATCATGAATCGCGCGGACGGTATGATCTATCATCAAGCTATGACGCAAGCCGCAGCACAACTCAACTTGAGGGTTTTCTATTTCGAGAAGGACAATATTCTTGAACTCGCAGCGCAGGCTCGCGGCAAAACCGCTTCCGATCTTGAGAGACAATTGAAAGCGTTCGGAACAATCCTCGGCCCACCCTGGCGCAAGGGTCAGGTTGTGGCTTGCGCCGGTGCGATCCTCGCTCACGTATCCGAGCCGTCAATGAAACAGAAGAAACCACGGGAGGCCCGGATAACAAGCGCATGAAGCGGACTCGCCGAAACTACTCTTTTTCGAAAGTTGAGTAGGCTCACAGGCCGATCTGGATCCACGATTGGCGCTTTGATCAAGACAGCGCAGCGTTCGATTGCTCGTTTGGTGTTTTGATGGTACTTCGCTAGACTCTTTTACAATCAGTAGGAGATCCTCATGATGAACAACGAAGAAATCGAAAGAAAGATGAATTTTATTGTCGAGCAACAAGCCCAGTTTGCTTCCGATAACCAACAGCTGCAAGAATCCCAGGCGCGAACTGAGCAAGTGGTGGCGCACACATCTGAGGTGGTGGCGCACACATCTGAGGTGGTTGCAGAGACATCTGAGGCAGTGGCGCAGACGGCCGAGGTACTCGGTCAGATGGGAGATGTCGTCACACGGTTAGCCAACGTGACACATGCAGGCTTCACCGATGTAAATACAAAGATCAATGCCCTGGTAGATGCGCAGATCCGCACTGAAGAGCACCTCAACAGAACTGATGAGAACCTCAACCGCACTGATGAAAACCTTAGGAGCCTTATTGCCGTCGTTGATCGTCATTTAAGCGGCCGAAATGGAAAGTAGCCCGCCGTGACTCCACGCCAAATTCACCTAGACTAAAAGCCAACGACGCCAAACAGCAACTGATGCCTTCTATATTGCACCTTGGTACAGGTGCAAAGAACCAACGTACAATTTTCAGCCTTTCTCAATATCACTATACTCCGCACCAGTTGGTAGTTGATTGAGTAAGCGATTCAAAAGGAGTGCAGATATTATGAACATAATTCGATTGACCCAAACAGTTCTCGCAGTTCTCGTTTTGGCAGTAGCCGTAGCCGCCAGTGACGCCTATGAATCCATCGATACCACAGATTTTTCTAATCGTGCCGATGTTTACCAGGGACGACTCGTAACAGTTAGCGGCGCAGTTGTCGCGGTTAACGCCGACGGAAAAAGCATCCAACTCTTCGATGCAAACACTAAGGCGCTGATTCAGGTCAGCCTCTTAAAGCTGAAGAAAGCTGAACGTAACAAGTTGATGTTGAGTCCTGTTCGGAACGTCGCAGTGTACGGTAAGACGGAAGTTAGAAACGGCAAGCTATCGATAGACGCCGATAAGGTGGTTCCTCAGGTGGAAACAGTTGTTGTTGCGGGCGAGTAGTAATTCAACGCAGGCACCGAGGTGAGATCATGGCCCACGATTTTCATTGACACTATGTCGTCTTCAGTTTTCCACGTTCTCTCCGACCTTCCTTAAGACCCTGAACAATAGCGGCAAACGCTTGCATTGCCGCCCGCAATCTCCAACACACTAATTCTCTAAAGTGTAGGCTGACCCGCATCCGCTTCGGCCCGCACTGGATCTGAAATGCATTCGCATGCCCTAAAGGGGCAACATATTTATAGCGCGCTAGCCTTCCCCACCTGCGGCTTCGTTCGGAGGAGCGGACGCGCCGTCATATCCTGGTGTAGAGCTCTGTCCGCTCCTCCGAACGAAGCAGTGCACAGTAAATTTTGACGTTATAAACATCTCCATCCTCTGGAGTGAAGACGTACTCTCTTGTTACTGGATTAAGAGGCTGTGACTGTGCTACTCCTAAGGCTCATCGCGTTATCTGCAAGTCGAAGACACGAGCACAAGTCAGTAAATGCGCTGATTCGAGTCAACAGTAAGCATTCCCGAAAAAATGAAACGAGTGGATTTCACTAACCCTATGAAATTCGACCTGCTTGCTGTGATGGTCTGTCTCGCCGCCCTTGGCTCTTGCACATCGGCACCTGTGATCAATAGCAAGGTAGCAGTTAGCGAAAGTGACCAACGTTTGGCCCATGCCTTTGAGGAGCACGAAAGCCATTTTCAAGTGGAGGGAGCGGGAACCGTCAGTCGGCTCCTCTCGGACGATAACGACGGAAGTCGGCATCAGCGATTTATCGTTGCACTCAAAACGGGCCAGACCCTGTTGATTGCCCATAATATTGATCTGTCTCCCCGAATTATCTCGCTAGAGGTTGGCGACGAAGTAGCATTTTTCGGCGAATATGAGTGGAACGAAAAGGGTGGAACGATTCACTGGACTCATCACGATCCAAATCAACATCACACTGCAGGATGGATCAAACACGAAGGTCGTGTATACCAGTAGGTGGAGGAGTCCCAATGAAATCGGGTTTGCCATGCGCCGTTTCTGAATACCCGTGAGCAATATAAATGAGGCGGCGGCTGATTATGAAAGTCGCTGATCGCCCCTGAGGCCGAACCAATGAATCTCGCGGCACCAATTTCTGGGTTTGAATCGAACGTTTCTAAAGGAGCTAAACTCAAGCTGTTGGTGAACAAAAAGCTCGCTTAAGAAGACTCATGTGAACGACCACCCGACGAGTCGAGCAACAGTCGTAGGCTGATATAGCCCAGTGCGAGAATTATTCCGAATATGCAGGTCACAGATAAGAGATGAGCTTGAGACGTCGGGTGCAACAGAGCCTCGGCGAGATTAAGCATCAGCGTCGGAGTAGTGATCACATCCCAGCTGTTCCACCTGAGAAATCTGCCGAGATATATCGCAAAACCACTTAACACCAATGCGGTAATCGCAAACATCCAACCAACAACGGCACTGTAGCGCCTGGCAACTATCATCTGAACATCGATAAGAGACAGGTAGCCCATCAACACGCCAGTGCCTGAGCATGAAAGCAACAACGCAAGATCGTACCAGACAGGCGCCTGGTTCGCGCGTGGAAGATGCAAGATGTCCGTTAGTATGTAAGGGGCATTGGGAAGAAAGAGAAGCCACAGACTAAACACGCCGACCTTGATGAGCCAATTCAGATTGAGACGATCCGCGACACGGAGTCCAGAACTCAATAGCAGCGGGATGAAAGCCAGAAAGAGATTTCCCAACAGGAACCGATAGTAGCCAGAGCCCGTGCGGTCCATGCGCACAGCTATCATGGTCGTACACCAGAGCAACAGCACTCCCAGCACGACGAGTCTCTTGATGTCAGTCTTATCGAATCCAAGCATTGTCGTCACCTGATTCATCTCGACAACAAAACAGCCACGAGGACTGTGGGAACTAACTGCATTAATACGTTGTCCCAACCCCGAGGCGAGAACGCTTCAACCAGACCGCAAACAATTGCTATCGCGGGAACCGCGATCGCCGCGCGCAGATCGAAGTGAAGCTCTGGTCTAATGGCAACCGCTATCGCCAGCGCAATCGCAGATGCTCCTATTACGCCAATCGAACCTTCGACAGTTTTCGCCGAGCGTGTGGTACCGGTCGCCCGATAACGATGCTTGCCCCACCGGGTACCAACTGGTTCACCAGCAGCATCACCTAGACCTCCCACCAGATATCCGACTACAGCAAGCGGGCCAAAGAAAACGCTGCTCGCGAGTCCGCCGATTAAAGTTGCAAAGTAAGGAACCACGACGAAGTAAGTGCGGAGTCGCCCATCCTGCTCACGAGCGATCGCTTCGTACAAGCGATTACCAGCGCCCGCGACAACTGCATGGGCAACTACGATGGATACCATCGCTCCAAATACGCACACAGCCACAAACCCGCCGATCACCTGAACAAACACAGCGGAGACAAAGATGAGAACGTGAAAGACCTTGCGCGTGTAACCGGTCTGCAGATCGAGCTTCGTTTTCAAATGCGCGGCGAAGCGCAGACAGCAATGCGCCCATACGAGTGCGAGCGGCGCCATGAGCACTAGCCGGACAAACGTGCGAGCATCTATGAAATTACTGAGCATAACGAGATACTTTGCAATGCAAAGTACTTTCTAACACTGCGGGACGACTCAGTCAAGGTCTAATTCTTTATGACGTGACACGTGGCAGTTACTGAAGCCAGAAATGGAGCGACTGAACGGGGAATGAGAACTGGATAGGCTGTACGCTAGTGATCGTCTTTGGACTTTTTGTTGAGCGACTTTGCGGCCTTCTGAAGATTCTCGCTTAGCTCGATCACCGTTTCAAGATCATGACTTGCGCGGGTGGCTAGCGTCACTTCCATAACGCTTGATTCTTTAAAGACAGGATTCGTTACGAAGCTCATGATTGACTTATCAAGCCGCAAGAGGGCCGCTCGAAAGTCCTTGACGCTTGCAACAGATAAGTCGAGTGGCTTCTCTTCGTTCTTCTTTTCGGGTTCCGGTAACGACAGGTTCGATTTTAAGCGAATAGCTTTTGATCTTATTTGGGAAATGCTATCTGAGATCGAGTTGTAGTCCAATTCCTCTTTGGCCCAGGCGTTCGCCATCATCTTGTTATTTATCCCCTGAATATTCTTAAAATCCTCCTTTGATTGTTTCAGGGACGCCTGGCGAGCTGAATTATCCTCTTTATTTGGAGGAAGCGGTTTGAGAAGAAGTTGTTGATCTCTCTCGACTCGCTGTATCTGTCGAGCCGTATCTCTCGCTGAGGGCTGACTGCGTGACTGGCATTGAGTCGCAGTCGCACATGCGTAAACCAGGATCAGTGCTTCGGTTACGAAGAGTAATTTTGTTAACTGAACTGAATTCGAGTTTCTTCTTAGGCTAGTCATGTCCAATTGTTACTCACTGTGCCTCGTCTTTGCGCATCAGAGTGGATACATGAACTCGATCACACCTACTCGCCAAACAGATAATTCACTAGCTGTCCAAAATTCTAAAGCAAGCGAAAAATAAAAGTGAAGGTTGTTGAGAAGTCAGATCTGTTTTCGGTTGCTTTAGATCTGTTTGTTTCACGTAACAAAAAGGAGGGAGGTGACAGAACTACACCACCTCCCACGTATTTAAGCTAACGGTCAATTAGAAAACAAACCGCCCCCCCACGACGACCACGCGTGGGTTACTACTTAGCACCGCACTCGGATTCAGAAAGTCCGAGGTGAGCGGTGCGATTTGATTCAAAGTCGTCAAGCCGGTAGTTCCAACTGCGTCCACGGTATTAACCGAACCCGGCACGTATTGAGGGTGGTTAAATACGTTGAAGAAGTCAGCACGAAGTTGAAAGTACTTCGACTCGCCGATCCGGAACTTCTTAAAGATCGAGAAATCGATGTTATTGATCGCTGGCAATAGGAAAGTGTTGCGCCCTATGTTGGAAACAGCGCCACTGCCAGTCTGAATGTACTTGGCATTCGGATTATTGGCCATATAGCCGACTGTACGTGAAGCCGTAGATGTTGTGCACGTACCGTCCGGATTGAATGAGGGACAAGTGCGCACCAGCGCGCTAACGGTGCTGCCGATTCCTTCTGTTCCACCTTGGTTAAGAATAGCGCGGTCGCCGGCGCTGTCGCCATTCCCGTTGGCATCGTTACCACTGCGAATCGTGATTCTCTCTCCAGATTCAACGGTATATGTGCCGGAGATGCTAAAGCCACCAAGCAGAGTCCCAGTAAGTCCGGATTTGTTGTTGAACCAGGGCAGTTCATAAATCGACGAAGTCACGAAGCGATGACGATGATCCAGAGCGGAAGTAGCGCGCTCGCGCCTTAGATTCTGGAAATCCTCCACGCGGCGTGGACTGAGTACCGTCGAGAAAACCTCAGCGGTGGTGTCGTCAATAAAATGACTGAACGTGTACGCAGCAGTCATCTGAAATCCCTTTGTTAGGCGTTTAGTAACCAGCGCCGATCCGCCCTGGTAGGTCGAATTACCATTTGAGAGGAACGACACAATAGCGGCTCCATTAAAGCCCGCTGCCGCGTATTTCGGCACGAGATTAGAGCGCGCGTTAATGTCCGCCAGCGTCAGTGTGCTTGCCGGTAACGCATCAATCTGAGCCTGCGTCGGGGCGTTGGTAATGTAGGTTGGCAATCCGGGGCGACCGTCCTCAGGCGACACCTTGGCTTGAATATTGAGGCGGTTCTGCGTGATTAGATGAATTCCTCTTGTGCCAAGGTACCGCACTTCGACCGACCAGTCGCGGTGAAGCTCCCGTTGGAAGCTAGCGGTATAGGTGAGCGAATAGGGAACTTTCTGATCAGGAATGAACGACGCCGTTACCTGACGCAAGACGACCGGGTCTGTTAGTCCACCGGTCGGCGTTGGCCCAATGCCACCACTGGCGAGAAAGCCGGTTCCCGGACAGCAATCATTCGCCTGTCCAGTTCCGCCAACGTCAATGGTTTGCTGCGCCTGCGGTGGATTGGACAGAATGCCCAGGTTATCAAAGATATAGTCGTAACCCATCGAGAAACCTGCGCGAATCGAACTCTTCCCGCTACCACCGAAGAGTCGTCCCAGCATGCCTTCCGTGTAATCAGGCGACCAGGCAAACCCTATCCGGGGACCGAAATTCTTTGTTTGTGTTTGCGGAGCTCTGAACTCGAGCAGCCCCGGCACCGAGGCGAGGTGATTCGCTTCCTGGAACTTAACGCCCTTCGTTACTTCCTGATAGGAGTAGCTCAATCCCAGGTTCAGAGTGAGGCTTGGGCGAATTCGCCAATCGTCCTGGGCGAAGGCGTAGAGGATCTTCTGATCCCCGTAATAAGTATTGCCACCGACATTCCGCTCGCCGAACTCCGGACTGAAGTCGCGTAAGTAATCGTCGATGAACAGATATTCGTAATCGCCTCGTTCGCGTTGAACGAAGCGCTGCGGTGAAATGACTTTACGAAAGTCGCCACCGAACTTGAACGCATGGTTACCACGAATCCACGTCAAATTGTCGACTATCTGGTAGTTGTTCTCGATACCGGATTGAGGTGCGTTCCCGTCAGGTCCGAGACTTATTCCGAGGTCGTCGAGTTCGAAATTCGGGAAGGAGTCGAGCCCCGGGAAATTGAAACCGGGCACGGGGAAGCTCTGCGAAGAACGACGAAACGCGATGCGCGTCTCATTTATTAAGTTTTGGCTAAACGTATGGTTCAAGGTATACGAGAAGAGCCGTTGCTTGCTCGGTATTGGAGCAAAGAACTGTGGCAAACTCGCAGCGTTATCAATGTCAGCTCCATTGGTCAGTAAAAATCTCCAATGGTGCTGGGTGCTGGTACTCTGGTTATAGTCAAAATTGATAACTGCGTGGTTCTGTTTGAAAAAGTTCGGGGATGGAATATTCACCGTCCCGATCTCCACTGGGATGATGTTTGCCGTGGGACAATCGTTATGCACCATGTTCAAGGTGCAAGCGGTTAATGTTCCAGTGCGGGCGGGATTAAAAGATAGAAACTGTTTTAGCACGGCAAAGTTGACCGCGCGCAACCCGGGAAGCCCGGCTAGCGTGTTGAAGCCGTTAGCCGTTGGTACTACGATCCCTGGAGATCCCACGGCACTTCCGGTCTGCAACCTTTCGTATGAAGTAAAAAAGAAAAGCTTATCCCTGAGCTTCCAGAGGCCTGGTCCACCCTCACCGAAACGAGGGAAGAATACAGGTCCACTCAGGTTGTACCCGCCACGAAAATAGTCGGACCGTGGCATAAACAAATCACCATCTGCCCTGTCTCGCGTGACACCGGCAAGCTTCTGCAAGTTATCGAGGGCGTTCAGATAGCGATTGCGAAAGGCTGTGTGAAAAGTACCGTGAAAGTCGTTCGTTCCTGACTTGGTAACAGTGATGAATTGACCACCATTCGAACGAGCAAACTCCGCTGAGAACTGATTCTGGACCAACGAGAACTCAGCGACTTCCTCGGGCGAAACGTAGCTTTGTGGTCCAGTTACGCTCTTGTCGTTGTTGTCCACGCCGTCGATCATGAAATTGTTATTCCGAGCGCGCTGTCCGCCTACTGAGCCTCCAGTGCCGACACCAACACCTCCAGAACTGCTCACGTTCGGGGCCAGGAGTGCCAGGTTGTTTACGCCTGATGCGCCGGCCCCTGTTTGGCCAAGTTCGCTTACCTGACGGGAGCTAAAGCTCTGCGACAGATTTGACGTCGTCGTATCGACGAGTTCAGTACCACCGGCTGTAACCGTCACACTTTCTGTGACCGTGCCGGGGGATAACTGAGCCGACAAGTCGGTGGCTTGATTTAAGCTAACTTTGACGTCGGTAAGCAAAAGGTTCTTGAAGCTAGTCGCTTCAATCGATACTGAGTAATCGTCCCCAGTGAGAAGGTTTGTAAATTCAAATGTTCCCGATGCCGTTGTCACCTGAGTGCTCGAAGTGTTCGTTGATTTCTTGGTAAGTGTGACTTTGGCACCTGGCACTACTGCGCCATTTGGGTCCGTTACAGTACCCCGCACGGTGCCGGTGGTGATCTGGGCGTGAGCGGAGACGAAGCTGGCCGCGATGAACAAAACCACTTGAAGAATGCGTGTGATTTGGCGAGAACTCTGCATGGTTGGATCTCCTTTAGAAATGGGATGGATCTCCCGTTAAAAATGAGAATCGCCTCTGTGATGTCTGTCCTTACTGGGGGAGCTTCTTTGGGGGAGCTTCTGGGGGAGGGATATTGAACTTTGCAAATTGCACGTCGCATGCCCTCCCGTGGGTAATCAAAAATGCTTTGCTTTCCCTAATGTTCTATCGGAAGTCTCCCTGCGTGAATCCAAAAAAATGGGAAAGTATCCATAAATACTGGGCAATATG
>Ga0105248_10003954_pt1 | contig 16385 bp, 8 predicted proteins | sample KBSS34metaG_FD_81524 | JGI IMG/M metagenome (GOLD analysis project Ga0105248, IMG submission 81524) | Switchgrass rhizosphere microbial communities from Kellogg Biological Station, Michigan, USA - KBS S3-4 metaG | ecosystem: Host-associated > Plants > Roots > Rhizosphere > Soil | place... | reverse complement strand
CGCCTGCTCCACCGTCACCGCCACCTGCGGCAAAAGTAGTTTCATCGCCGCCGCCACCGCCACCGTAAGCAAGGAGGTTTCCGGTTGAAATGCCGGCTCCCGATTGTATGGTGATATTGCCGCCACTGCCCCCGGCTTTACCGGCGAAGTTGCCGTTGGATCCTGCCCCGCCGCCACCGGCGGTGAGTATGTCTCCGGCTTTTACTTGCCCGTTTGCGGCGAAGTTTGTACCGGCGACAACAGAATTGCCAGATGTGACATTGCCTGAAGAATCCCAGGTGACAAGATGCGTGTTGTCAGATGAGTCTGGATTGGCTGTGGTGATGGAAACATTGCCGGATTTGCCGATGCCGCTTGTTTGAATGGTACCGCCAATGGTGATCGTATTTCCTGCAACAGCTGGATTTGCTCCGGCTGCAATCGTGACATTGCCACCGTTCCCAGTTGGCGCAGCTGCGAGTATCGACGCACCACCGCCGCCACCCGCCGGTACTACAATAGTCCCGCCGGTTGCGCCGTTGGCGTAGGCTGCGAGTGTGACATTGCCGGCATTGCTGTCGTTGGAGCCCGCGTCGATAATCGCTCCGACATGTGTGCCGCCGGAGAGATCGATTTTGCCGCCGAGGCCGGAGGTGAAATCAACGCTGGCTGTTTTGCCCGCGGCTATGGGAGAGCCTGCGGGTATTGCGCCGCCGACATCCGCGCCGTCGGTCGAGACGAGCGCCCCGGCGACCAACGTTATATCCGAACCTTTACCCGATGCCTGGCGTGTGCTGATGCTGGCGTCGCTGCCGGCCTGGACTGTTATGTCCTGCGCCGCCAATATTGTGATCGCTTCGCCCGCGGTCACCGCACCATTGATGACAATGCTGCCGCCGGAGTTTACATAAGTAGGATCGCCTAGCGAACAATTGTTGCCCAGGTACATGACCTTGGTGTCGGCGTATAGATGTGTCGCCTCGGCCTGGGAGTTGATGACACCGGTGACGTCGGCGATGGAGCCGGTGATGGCGCCGCTGCCGGACCAGATATTGAGATTGTTGGAGAGGTAGTTGCCGCCGTTGAGGAAGACGCTGTTGTTGCCAGCGTACTGCGCGTCGCGGATGTTGATGTCGCGCGCAGCCTGGAAGGTCCCGCCGGTGGCGTTGATGTTCAAATCGACATTGGCGTGGGAAGTGAGATTGATGTTGCCGTGGGTTGCAACGACTGAGCCATAATTTGTGATATTGCCGCTGCCCGCGTCGAGGGTAAGGTTGCGGGAGGCGCTGATAGTTCCAGCGTTGGACATCGAGCCCGAGGCTGAAAGCGTCAAGTCGCTCAGAGGCAGAGCGCCGACTATTGTGTTGAGCAACGAATTGGGCAGCTGGGTCGAGATTATGCCGCCGCTTTCGTTGGTTATGTCTCTGGCGAAAATCGAGCCGCCGGTGATGTGACTGTTTGTCGAGATGCCATAGAGCGAGCCGTAGTTGACGATGTCGCCGTTGATGCTGACGTTTTTGCCGGAGGAGAAATAGTCTATTCCTGTTACTCCCGCTGGGACTACCAACTCCAGAGTGCGGCGCGGTATGGAGTTGAGGGCGAAGGATCCGCCGGTGGCGATGCCCGCTCCGTCGATGACGATGGATTGCGCAGAGCCTGTGAGGACTTGTTTGATGGCGACGTATTCGGCGGCGGTGACGTGCTGTCCGCTGTGGAATGTCTGCTGGGTGCCGCCCACATCGACGGTGACCGATGGGGCGCCACCAAAGAGATTTGGGGCCAGGACGACCGCGGCAGCGCTGGAAGTGAGGTCGAGATTAAAGCCGCGGAGATTAAGGGGGGCATTATTTAGATTGGCTGCGGCAAATGCCGCGGGATTGGCATGGGAGAGCAGGCCGGCGAGGGTAGAGTGAAATTGAACTGGGACCTGGGCCTGCGAATTGGCCCAGGTCGAAGGCGTAGAGTGGGCCGCGGAGGCTGATTGTCCTGTTGCGGCATGGGCAGGCATCCAGCCGGAGAGGCCATGGCCGGCCATCGGCAGGTTGTGGGCTTGTCCCGGGCCATAAGCCAGGGCGGCGTTGGTCGAGCCCAGCAAAAGAGCCGCTAGACCAGATGCCCGCTTACGCGTGCGTCTCCGGGCTTTTCTGTCAGGGTAAATGCCTCGCAAAGCCGGTCTAGAGTTCATTCAGGGTTCCTTTAGCGCGCGCAAAATAAGGCCATTATGACAGAAATTTCCCCCGCCATGTCGGGCCAATGGCCACTAAGACTTATTAGTAATATTGTAGTGCAGCCAACTATTTTAGCCAGCGGTGGTTGGCATCACTCTCTGGCGCTTGCCTGTCCAAAAAAGCCCCTGATTGGATAGATAGGGACAGTAAGGTCCGCAGAATAATAAGTAGTTTTCTAGCACGGTCGAAAATTAGTATGCAAAACGCTGAGGCGGCCCCGCTCGATCCATTGATCGGGCGGATACAATCCGACTGGAAAAGTGTCGCCAACGGCGGCACCCTGGACGCATTGCAGCGCGACTTGCAGGAGCTGCAAAAGCGCGATTTTGCCCCGGGCGCCGATAGAGATCAGTACGGCAAAGACCTGCTGGAAATCAACGTTGGGCTGATGAAGCAGAATCTTCTGCCCAACCTGGAACTATTGGGTGCGCGCGACAACAAAGTGCTGATGATTGACCGCGCGCGGCACGATCAGCTCGTGGCGCTGCAGCCGGGGCTGGGCATGGTGCAGGTGGTCGACGTGGACTTGCAGCATGGTGGCGAGCAGCTGGTGGTGAAACAGCCGGTGGCATTGCCGGATGCGCTTAAAGGACCAATTACGCCAGATGGCGTGCATCAGGGCGCTGAAGTGCCCGACTGTCGGCTGGAGGCGCGGCTGGCATCGCTGGCGCAGGCCGATCCGCAGGCCATCGCCAGGATGATCAAGGACAACGGCAACGGCAGTTACACAGTGACTTTCCCCGGGGACAGGCAGCATCCGGTAACTGTGGCGACGCCGACCGATTGGGAGAAGGCGACGTTTAGCAACGGTGCCGATGGCGGCGCTGATGCCGGTAATGAATGGGCGCTGATTATTGATAAGGCGTTTCGGCAGCGTATTAATCAGCCTTTTGGGCCGTATGGTCCGGCGCCGAATGTGGAGGGGCTTTTGACCGGCAAGCCGGAAGCGCTGCTGGTGCCGATTGCCCAGGAGTGCACGACGATTGTCGGTGCGGTTGATTATCTGATGTCCAAGTATGACGGTAACGCGGCGTGCGTCGCGAACGTCTCCAAGGAGCCACTGGCCAGGCGGGTGGAATGTGCGCAAAATCGCCCAATTACCGGCGTGCCGGCGGACACGGGCAAATATCTGCAGGAAGCGCTGAACAATCATATGATCGTCACGACTTTTGTCGACTCGGATAAGTTGAAGGCGACGGCGGGGCGTTCTAGATATGGCACTGACAGCCAAGGGCGGCTGCTGGAGCTGATGGATGGGCACGCTTATTCGGTGACCAATTATGACGCGGCGAAGCAGACGGTGACTCTGCGCAATCCCTGGGGCGTGAACTATGACGACAAGAAGAAGCTGGTGGGCGATGGATATGTGACGCTGACGCTGGATCAGTTTAAGCGGATGATTGGGGGGATTGATGTGGAGTTGACGGGGAGATCGAAGTAGGGGCGGAGATTGGGTCAGTAGACATCGTCTCTTTGGGCGGGCTGATTGCCAAGATGGGCGATTGTTTAGGGAAATTTGCTACTTGACTTGATGGCAGCGGGCGTTGTTGATATGCTGGATTTTCGTTGGGCCTGGCGTTATTGCACGGTCCACTCCGCGGGCGAGTGGCGGAATTGGTAGACGCGCTAGACTTAGGATCTAGTGGTGCAAATCGTGGAGGTTCAAGTCCTCTCTCGCCCAAGATTTTTTTTAAAGCCGCCGAATGGCGGCTTTTTGCTTTTATCTCGGATGGTTAAGAACCATGAGGTCGTAAGTTTGAGTCTTGTCGAGTTGGCCATAAAACAGGCTCAATCCAGGCAGTTTCGCTAAGAAGAAGTGGTTTTTTTGAGGGAAGAGAAAACTTCATCTCCAGCGCAATGTATAGCCTGAACTGGATCAACACCTTATAGTGTCAATCAAAGGAGTTCGGCAATCGTTTGTCTATCGCAAAAGAGGTCCCTAAACGAGTAGTTTTCGAGCCAAGGCAGTGTGCACTTCCTAACCCATTGTCTGACCTGTGAGATCAAGAATTCAGCGTACTGCCGTTGAATCCGCCACCACTACCGGTGCCCCTCTGTAGCGTGATTTACTTGGCAAGCGTTGAATTTCGCTCGTATGATTGCTTAAATGAACGATGCGCAATTTTATCACCGTCTTGTCATGAGCTGGACGGCAGCTCTGCAGTACTGTCTTCGCGCATAGATTGCAATTCAACCGACTGAAATAATAGGATATGCATAGGAACACGCGCTATGGTTTGGAACGACTGCGAGACGAGTGCTGACTTACTAAATTATCAATGTCTTGTCAAAACCGTCGTCGGTTTGATCAAAGATTCACACAGACTAACTCCGCTTACCATCGGAATTCACGGAGATTGGGGTTCGGGAAAGTCGAGTGTTCTGAAAATGATCGACATTGAACTGACGCCGGTTAAGCAGAAAAAGTTATTTGCTAACCCAGAAAGCGGGTTACCAAAAGTGGCGTGCTTGCGATTTAACGGTTGGCTCTTCCAAGGATTTGACGATGCGAAAAGCGCATTGATGACATCCGTCATTGAAGAACTGGTTGAGCTGCAACCGTGGAATGAAAGGCTTCGGAAAGAAGCAGCCTCGTTGGTGAAGAAGATTAACTGGCTAAAGGTCGCTAGGACCGGCACCGGGATCGCTTGGACAGCTGCTACAGGGATGCCCGATCCATCAATGATTGGTTCGATTGTTGGACAGTTCAAACATTTGATTGAAGCGCCAGGGGACACTATCAAAAAAGAAGATATTGAGAAATCTCTTGATCAGGTTGGCGAATACATAAAGGATGAGAAAGCTCCGTCCACTTCGGAAACAATTCACGAGTTTCGAAAAAAGTTCAAAGAGTTGTTGAAGACAGCCGGTGTAGAGCAATTAGTCGTCTTGGTAGACGACCTTGACCGATGTTTGCCGGATACTGCGATAGAAACCCTAGAAGCGATTCGACTGTTCTTAGATGTCGAAGGTTCAACATTCGTGATTGCAACGGATGAGTCTATGATCGAATATGCAGTTAGAAGGCACTTTCCAAACCTTCCCGTGACCGTAGGCCCCGCCGACTTCACGCGCAATTATTTGGAAAAACTGATACAGATCCCAGTTCGATTGCCACAGCTCGGTAAGGTTGAGGCACGAAACTATATTGCTTTGCTACTGTGTGAGTACGCACTGCTGGGAAGTCCAGAGAAATATGAAAAGATCGTAGAATCCGCGCGCGCTGTTTTCCAGAGACCATGGCAAAACGAGAAATTGGACGCTGCATTCGTAAAGAAGGCTCTGCAAGTGACCGACTTCCCCGGCGAATTGAGCGATCCACTCCTTGTTGCAGAGCGCATCGGGCCTGTTTTGTCTGAAGGACTGAAGGGCAACCCACGTCAGATAAAGCGATTTCTAAATACTCTAATGGTGCGAATGAGATCGGCAGAAGCATATGGGATGACTGACCTTGTGAAACATCCCTTGTTGGCAAAGCTGATGTTGTTGGAGCGATTTGAACCGGCTGTTTTCCATGAGATTGCCGAGCTTTCCTCGCAAGAAAAGGACGGCAAGTGTGATGAGTTGCGGGCATTGGAGGAGTATGCTCTCGAGGCTGAAGGTCCAAAGGCTGAAATGCCTGGCGCGGAACCGAAAACGAAACCGCCGACAAAACCTAAAGAGGAGATAGACCTCGATAAAAGCCATGGTGAGAAACCAACGGTTGGAATTCGAAAAGCAAAGCAGAAGGCACGTGATAATTGGGTGAGTAAGGCCTGGATTGTAAGTTGGGCTAAGATTCCGCCAACGCTTGGCGATCTGGATTTGCGTCCATATCTGTTTGTTTCACGAGAGAAAAGTCCAAGATTCGTAGGCATGGTAGGGCTAGATCAAAAGTTAGAAGAGCTTGGAGACCTGCTGATTTCGGGCAATTCGTTGAAGATGAATTCTGTTAAGATCGATATTGCTGCACTGAATGAAGAGCAGGCGAACAGCTTATTCGATTTCGTAGCGGAGATCGCGAAGCAACAAGATAGTTGGCTTACACAGCCGGACTCAGTAAAAGGACTTTTGTACTTGTGCAGCGAACGTCCTAAACTGATTCAAAAAGCGATTCAGATGTTTGATAGTCTACCTACTTCAACTATGGGCTTGTGGCCAGCAATGGCTCTTCGACGAATAGTGAAATCTGGTCCAGAAGAACAGGACTTGTTCAATTTGGAAAATAAGTGGCTGAAGGAAGGCCCGCCGCAACTCCAGCAAGCTGTAAGCCAAGCTCGCTCTCTAACCAAAGGCAGCTGAAATGGGAACCAGTAAACCATTCGGCGGAGCAGGCAATCGTACACCGTTAGTACCTAGCTGGCTAACTTCCGCAGGTGGGGGTACTGTTGGTGGTGCTGCCCCTCCTGATGGTGTCGGAGGTATGGAGGGCGATGCAAACCAAGTTATAGACCAAAGACCGTCTGTAGAATTACGGCCTGCTGGTTTTGAGTTTACACAGGCCCGAACAAACTTCAGTAGATTTGTTCGGTCGGGTGGCTCGGACCGCCGAGCACTTGGTCGGGCGATGCATGCATATGTGGGTCGTGCTACGGGTGGAAGCCGAAATGCGGCCACACGTATGGGCTCTTCTATAAGTACTGCGGGTAGTTTTTATGATGTACTCTCGGATATTCGCACTCAAGGACTAGACCAAGTTCTTCGGAGTGTCTCAAGAGAAGAGTTGACTGGTCGATCAGCGGTCGAAATACTGGCTGCTTTGTCTGACCTAATTTGTGGTCCAGGTGGATCTATTGATGAAGGCATTGCGCGGGATGCGTTCTTTGAGACCGTCATTGAATTTGCTGAGCTTGGCATAGCCGATTTGAACGCATTGACGGTCGATCAGATTGATGAACTCTTGGCGCGGTTTATGTGTAATTCTGTTGAGATGCGGCTTATCGCCGACATCGGCACGAAGTTAATATCATTGCCTTCGTCTGAAAGTCAGGTAGGTTCGATCCGTGATCAACTTCGAGATTTTATCCGAGAAGCAGTGGCAGTAAAGTTACAAGCCGAGATTAAGAGCCTAGGACGATACGCAAGTGATTCTGTGCGCCCTGCCATACTGTCAATCTATGAGAGCGCGTGGTCCATACTTGAATCTTGGGAGGTTTCTGAATGAGATACGGCGTTGTAACTTCTCTGGATCCGATAGACTGTGAAGGCATCTTATTTCGGCAAGATCATGAAATTAAATACTTGTATATCAGCTTTGGAGCTGACCATCGCCCCGCTGGAGCTGACCTGCATGGCATCCTTGAGCAAGTGGCTGAACAAGGCGTCGAGTTGAATAAGCTAGCCTTTGACTTACTGGTTATAGCAGTTTCGGCTTTCGCTGCTGATCTGCGAATTAGTCGAGCCAAGAATGCAGAAGATGGATTCTCTAGAGAAATTGATTTGTATGTGCCGGTGTCAGACCCTGAGAAGTGGAGCGGTGTTACCCAGTTGCTCTGTCAGATGCTTGGTTTCTTGTCGGGTGACATTTGGCGATTCTATTTTAGGGTGGCTCCTTCTAGCCCGACACTTCCTGCTGTAGAAGATCCCCTAGAGGCTGATTTTGACAAGGTTTGTTTGTTTTCTGGCGGGCTCGATAGTTATGTTGGAGCAATAGATCTTTATAGTAGTGGTGAACAGCCGATGTTAATCAGTCACTATACTGATGGCAGCGCTAGTCAACCGCAGAAGGCCTGTCATGCTCAGTTAGAGAAGAAATTTGGACCCATTAGGCGCTTGGCTGCTTATCTCCCCGTATCTTCAACAGCTATCGCGTCTGAGAGAGAGGACACTCAGAGAACTCGATCATTCTTATTCTTGGCGCTTGCTACAATCATTGCAGCAGGCCGAGGTCAGCCGACACAGATTGTCGTACCTGAGAACGGTTTGATAGCTTTGAACGTGCCTCTGGATCCATTGCGGATCGGTGCGCTAAGTACTCATACGACGCACCCATTTTTCTTGGGACGCTTCTCCGAACTTATGACTATTCTCTCTCTTAGTGTCACGCTGGTAAATCCATACGAATTTGACACGAAAGGTGAAATGCTACAAAAATGCCATGACCGTAGAGTTCTTCTTTCTGCCGCTTTTGAAACAGTGTCTTGTTCTCACTATACTCAAAGCCGGTGGGCTGGGGCTAAGCCAGGGCATTGTGGCTACTGTGTTCCATGCATCATCAGACGGGCATCGTTCAAAGGAGCTTCAATTAAAGATCAGACCCCGTACCGCTTGGAAGAATTGAAATCTCAGGAGTTCAAAGCTCATCTAGCGAAGGGGCGCGACATTCGATCATTTAAGATTGCAGCTAAGTATCTAAAAAACGATCCTAGATTATCATCAATCCTTATACACAAGGCCGGTCCGTTACATGACAGATTGGCAGACTTGGACCGTTTTGCCGAAGTCTATCAAAGGGGCATTGTTGAAGTTGAACGTCTTCTAAAAACAGTAAAGACTGTGGGCGCCCTATGAATCACAATCTATCCAGTTTAGTTGATATGCATTGTCACATTGATTTATACCCTGATCCCCCAGCCGTGATTATTGACTGTGACAGAAACAGAATAAGAACTCTCGCTGTTACGACTACACCGATGGCTTGGTCTCAAAACGTTTTATGGACCCAAGAAAGTCAATACGTTAGGCCAGGCCTCGGATTCCATCCACAGCTAGTCGGTGAGCGCTTTTCCGAACTGGCGATTTTTGAAGAGTATCTTTCGGAAGCAAAGTATGTTGGCGAAGTCGGTCTCGACGGAACCGATATATTCGCCGAATTCTATGATCGACAGGTTACTGTGTTCTCGCGCGTATTAGAATTATGCGTGTCTGCCGGCCACAAAATTCTGAGTATTCACAGTCTTAGAGCTGTGAAAAGCACGCTTGCATTGTTGCAACAATATAAAGTGATGAACAATTGTTCCGCCATTTTGCACTGGTTTACTGGTAACCGAGAAGAACTTCAGCAGGCCGTACGTGCTGGTTGCTTCTTTTCAGTTAATTCCGCAATGACCCGATCGAAGCGAGGGCGTGAGCTGATTAGTGCGCTTCCTCGCAGCCTGGTCTTGACCGAATCGGACGGACCCTTTACCACAATTGCTGGCAAACCAAGTAGGCCTGAAGATGTACGTTCGTGCGTAATGCAGCTCGGACAAATCTGGGAATGCGATATTGAAGAAGCTTCGCACCAAGTATTGCGGAATTTAAAAATCGTCTTAAAGAATGCGGATTTGCCTTAGCAATCTTGCGCCCTGTTTAGCGATTCTTTGTCGATAGAACCTACTAATGTTGAGCGACAATATGAATTGCCGCGCGGCCAAAAACGATGCGAATATGCAGTTATTGAAGACATTCGTTCACAAGGCCTTTGATCTACTATTTACGCGGTTGAAATCTGCCAAAGATGCGTCTCTTTAATGCGAAGGAAATCTGGGCGATGTGGATACAGTAATGTCATTGGAATAACCATAAAAAACAGCGGAACAGCGTTGGCAATGGAAAGAAGTGCGGTGGTTGGGAACGTTAGTTTATAGTAAATCTCCTGAGATTGGTCACATCGCTCAATTTGATTTAGTGGACGAAATAAATAGAGCAAAAACCCGACTGGATACAGGTCCTTGACAAATAAGCCGACCAAACTTTTGAACTATTTGTGCAAATGGGCGCTTACTTCAAGCGACAACGTTAGGCATGGCAGAGTTAAAACTCATCAAAGTCAATCAAAAAAATGAACTGCATTGTTCTTGTTAGTTGACTTTGGCTCACTCAACGATCTGAGAATAACAGCCCGTGCCAATGGCGAAGATCTCAGTCGCCACGAGTTAACCCGTATTCATTCGTCTTGTGAAATATTTGTTAGCAACTTCTCCGACAGCTCAATTGAATTTCGAACGTTTCACGTCGGAATACAACGCTCGGGGGCTTAGCCGTTAGATGGAAAATTCTCTTATATGCATGCCTAAAAATCTGTTGCACGGCGTTTGAGATTGATCGGAATTTTTAGTTGTTCAACGTCAATGATTTTACCGTGGGGATCTAATAAGTCAGCATCTAGAACAGAATTTAGCCAGAGTCCTTCCTTTGTCACTAATATAAACAAATCTTTGTATCGTCTGGACTGAGGAAATGTACGCACAGACAGACAAGGGCTGTCATAGACTTCTTGGATTCCATCGGTGGCAGACAGTAGAAATACTTTATCAAGGGTTTCAATGACTGCGCCGCTACGTAACGGAAGAGTTTTTATCACGTGTCCTTTAAAGCCATCAACGATTTTTGAAAAGTGCCCAAGTTTTGGTCTGTCTCCCGATTTGGGATATTTTAGACTTGTTTCGAAAATTGAGCCGGCTTGGTTTATGGTGTAAAAGTGAATTCCAGAATTGAACGTATAATCGATGTAGTCGCTGGGAACAGCGCTTGCTCTCTTATCTGTTCTATCGAGATTCCAAATGCCCCAGGGCGTTTCGCTTATGCCTGTGAGAAGGCTGGTCTCTGCTTCCAGCGAGCCCGCTGGAACCGGCATCGCTGAGGTATCGAATAGCTGCGGATTGCTGAAATCAGCATAGTTTATGACATTCGTTTTGCACCACGTTGAACGAAGAGACAAAGAGGATCTCTGTTGAAACATATCACTCAATTTCTCTATCGACCTACTTGGCCCCTGGTCCAAATTGAAGTCGTTGAGAGAGCTGTGAAGACCTTCGTCCCCACATGAAATATTTACAGCTCCGTACTTAACGCTGACATTGATGCAAGAGGTGTCGAAGCGATGGCGGACCTTTTCAAAAGCTAATTTTTCCCATTCGAGGTCACAATCGTACAATCCACTATCGCCGCCTAGGTAAATCCTGCCATTGTAGATATTCATGTCGAGCAAAATGTCGTTGGTCGTTCCAAGGCGAATAGTTTTCTCCAGAAACTGCACCGCTTCAAATTCCATGTTTTTTAACCGGCGCGCCGCTGCAATAAACGCGTTCGCAATTTCGGGATTGCGAACCATAGATCTATACGGCATGCCTTCTTTTCCAAAGGTCCAGTCGTTCCTCTGAAACAAAAGCGTAGGAATCGGAATAGTTTTTGGCTCAATCTCTTCGATCTTTGCAGCAATTTGAGACAAGGAAAACATGCTCAGCGAATTTGTGCCGACAGCGACTATTCGATCCCGATACAAGAAAGCATCGTCAAAGTTACCCTTTAGTAGAACACGAATTACTTTCATAGTTCAAACCTAAGCAATCGTCGCGCAAAGACCTGTTCTATATCTCCATTCGCAAGCCATTGTTTGATGTCTTCTTTTGGCGGTGCGTCACTGGGCTTTGATCGTGGACTGACAGGATATCCATGCCAATTGTCGTTGGGATTAACTACCTTCGGAAATTTGGCTAAAACTTCGTTGCCGCCTCCAAGTACGATGGTTCCAGCTTGATTGCCAAAGCCCCATATATGCCCTTTTATACACGTACGAGATGCGGAGTCCGCATTTTCAAAAATTGCATATTCACCTTGTCGGTCTATGCACCACTTCGTTTTTTCCGGCTTCTTGGATGTTGGTCTGTGGCAGTTTAACGAATCGTAAAAGCGTTCGGTCTTTGTAGGACCAAAGGTAACACCCTTTTCGTTTGCCGTACCCACTTAATGCTACTCCATCACTAATTAAATGCTTGTTGATTCAGCTTTTTTCATTATAATAGGCTATCACGCTATGTTGTGAGATGAATTCTTTGCTTGATGCTACATGGACCGGACGGCTGCGTCACTTTTGGCAAATCCGATTCCGAGTGATTCTCAGAAACGAAACACTCTCCTAGATGGTTTGCAGATGATAATCACAGAAGGCACAGACATGGAATGTGCGTATTTGCACCTATTCGCAAGAATCTGGCCGGCGAGACGAATTTGCAATGTGAGTTTCCGGCCAGATTCTTGCGCCGAACCGGCCAAAAACGACGCGAATATGCAATGGAGTCCGGTATGGTGCGATAGCTCATTTACTCTCCGATACTGACAGCGTCGACATTTTCTTCAATTTGTTCTTCGTCTGTTGACGGAACAAACGAGTCGTAGTCTGATTCCAATATCACCGCGAGTTCAGGGCACTTCGAATTCAAAGACAAGAGATGTTTACGAATTGGATGCTCTGAAGCTGTTGTTAACTCATAAAATTGGACCAATAGGTTGTCATTCGCTGAAGCCTTCAAGTTCAGTTCATCAAGAAGCTTCGCTACAATTGGTATGAGTTGGCAATTTCGCGCGGTCATGTAGTTGGGGAAATAGACTTCCACTACACATGCGTCAATTACTTCATTTACAAATGTGATTTGTGAAGTGTCCTGCTCTAGCGGCACGGAGGACCGTAATTTTCCAAGTCTGTCCAGCACACTTTTGCTAATAGCGGTGGCTGCGGGAATCGGAATGGTTCGAAGGTGTGGACCTTGGAAAGGCAAATATCCGCCGCTCATGCGCAAACCATCGAAAAACTGTTTGTAAATAAACGCCACTGTTTTAGAGTGAAGCAAAGCTGCTAGTGCAAACAAGGACCATCCTTCTCTAGGAGTTGCAATTGCGTTGCAATTCAGAGCTGCATAACCTCCCGATTCATCAACAAAACCCTCAAACTTTAATGCCATTTTTGCAACAATGATCTTTGGAGTGCTGAAGAGGCGCCGTCTATTGGTGCTGATTATTGATGAGGTAAATGGTATGACCGGTTGCCTATAATCCATGCCCTTATGGCGTAACGGCTTATCTGCCCACAGTGCTCTGTATGGATCAATTGTTCCGGTGTTTAGTATGCGCCATCCTGGAACAGCCGATACCGAAAGTTGGGTGCCATATTCGTCTGCTTCGGCCGCAGTGGTAGTGGCTGTTATGTCTGCTATCGTCGAAAACGGCTGGCAATTAGTCAACAATAATTGAAGTACATCCATGTTAGGAGAAAGAAGAAATCCCCAAAGATTGTCTGGCAAAAGACTCAGATATGTCGAAGGTTGAACAGTTTCGTAGAAATTGTCGCCGTCGAACTGGTCCGACTCTCTTGATTTGGGCAGGTAAAGGCGAATATCATATTTCTCTTTAGTCGGTGACTTTTGGAGCTGTGTAATAACGGGATACACACTTGCCGACTGAAACACGCGAAGATGGCTCACATCAGTCAACCGAGTGATTCGCGATACTTTCGGTGCGGTGGTACGAAGTGCGGTTCCATACTTCACCGAGAGAAACTTGTTTGGCGTAATGAATGAAATGGTACCATCGCCGAGACAGAGATTGACGGCGACTTCGAAAAAGGGAATATACAAATCCCACGTGCCACGCGCTGTTTCATATCTGTCTTTGATTCGATTCCAATACTCCTCGCCCCAAAGTTTTTTATGGTCGATGGCGGATTGGTATGGCGGATTTCCTATTACAACATGAAATCCACCTGCTACTGAGCGTCCGAACATCCATTCTGCGTCGAAAAATGTTGCAGCCGCATATTGGTCGTAAGGATTCCAAGACGCAATTTCATTCCAAATTTTGACACGCTTCGAAGCATCTTCATCCGCCAGAGATAGCTGGTCAAGTTCGGCGATCAGTTGCCGACGAAGGTCATGATCCTTTTGTTGTAGACTTCGTTTTTGCACGCGGGTTTGTGCTGTGAAGTATCTATGACGAACATCTTCCAGTTGTCTTTCGAGTTGCTGAACTTTGGGTTTGGCGAAGACGTTTAATTGTCCATGTTTACTCAGAGACATTAAGGTGTCGGCTGCGACAAACTTAGTTTCCAAATTTGGCAATGGCAGGACGCCATAATTCTTGGATTTGTCCCTATTAACCTTTTGGTCGCAGACGAGCGAAATGAAGAATCTCAGCTTAGAAATTTGAATTGCAATGGGCTGTATGTCGACGCCGTAAATGCAGTTTTCTATAAGGTAAAGTTTGCGGCTGTAATCCGACGAGAGTGAATTTTCCGTGAAGTTGCGTTCGATTGTGCTTACGGCTAATTCGCGAGCTTCTATATCATCAATTTCATTGGCTTTGGCGAGTTGACGGTCGCGCCACCTTTCGTTATGTGGATCGAGTTTGCTGAGTATGAAAACAAGCTTGTGAAGAATGCCCATTGGAAAAGCGCCAGAACCACAAGCAGGATCGAGTATATGGCACTCGTTTATTGCTGTGAGCAAGACGTCTTTCTCGTCATCTGAAAATGGATGTTCCCTCTGCGTATAAGCGAAAAGGATCTCCAATCCAGTCATCGCATCTTCAGCTGTCACGCCTGCGAGTTTCTGTTGTAGGGCCTGAGCGAGATAAGCTTTGAGCGATTCGTCAACCATGAAATCAACGATAGGTCGAGGAGTGTAAAACGAGCTCGTCTGTTTTCGTGCGGTGGCGGCCGTTTCTGGGTTATATGACGCCAAAAGGTTTTCGAAGACTTTTCCTAGTAGTTCGGGGTCAAGTGCAATTTCTTGTTCGACGGGTGTATTTTCTGCGATCGTGAATTTGTAATTTCGCAATATGAGTAGCAATCCGCGGACAGTCTCGCTTTTCTTTTTAGTTTCCCCATAGTCACTACTGAGGTCGACGATCTTACGGTCCGAGAAGAAGAGAAAGTTGGGTACTGTTGGTTGCTTTTTGGGATTACGAGAGAAGCCATCTGCATAGCGGACCTTGCCATCATCATCCTCAGGGTCAAGACACGTGAAGAGACCACCGTGTAAAAAGGGGATGTCTTCGAAAAGAGCTAGGGCTTTGGCCGGGTCGCGGAATAAGTCTTTGTAGCGGTATAGATTCTTAATTCCATATTGATTGCGATTCTCGACGAAAGTCTTATTCTCAGCAAATTGACGCATGATTTTACCCTTCGCGTTCATATGTTGATTTAATGTAGCGAAAAAGAGGTTCTGCAGGATAGCGCGATAGTATGTGCTTTCGTCATCGCCAAACGATACAAGGTACTGAGAAATGTGCTCCTTATCGAAAAGTTGCTCGTCGATAAGTCCTTTCTCCTTAAGAAACCAGCAGAAGATCATTCGCGTTAATAGCCGAATGACACTGGTGGAGTTGCGCTTCTCTTCATCGGGTTCAAGGTCAGCCGGAAATTTTACATGGTGGCGTGCCCAAAAATACCAGTTCGAAAGCTCTTGGTAAAAGCGCTCGTTCAGTAGCTCGACGTTGAAAACTTCTTCCCAGGCCGTATGTAGTTCGTCGAAGTTACCAATTGGAGTCTTTCGCGCAAAAAGTTCGTATGTCGAGAAAGACGCCAGAATGTCTAAGTGTCCTGGATGTGGTTTATCGACGGCGATGTTGTGGATAAGCGTGACTTTCCCCAGAACATCTTTGCTTTCGTCGCGCTTGCTCTGGCGGCGGTTAATAACGGCAATCGATAACTTGTTTGTTATTTTGAAGAGGATCATTACCGGCATGGGAAATATCTGATTGAGTTGACGAGTAATGGCTGCTAGCTTGCCCCTAGCGTAGTCCTTGCCGCTTAATTCAATCGCGAAAAATATATAGGATTGTAATAGCGACGCTTTAACCGAATTGTCTTGGAAAAGCGAGAGTTGATTTGAGAGTTCGGCATCAGTAATTTGGAATAAAAGGTGAATGGACTTCCAGTGGTCCTTTAACGCATTGGGGTGGTTCAAGTTATCGTTAGGATCAAATTGTTGACAGAATGCCTCAACTGAGTTGACGGCAATTGAGCGGTCAGACTTATAGCCCAGAGCATTGAAGAAATGAATCGCAGCGTCGAGAACCGGCTTTGAGGCAAAGTTTTGGATTGCTTCCTGAATTTCTATTTTATTTTCTATCTCGTTCATGGTTGTTTGATCACCAACCAAGTCACCAGGTCAAGCTCGGTATTTTCATTGACCTGCTCCTGTTCGTTAGGGATTACGAAGCCGCGCCCCGTCTGCAAGCCTGCTGCTACGCGCTTGCGGAAGGTGTTTGCGATGGAAGCTACGGCCTTGTGCAAGAGGCTGTTATAAACGCGCATATCTAAGCCGTGATCTGTTTCTTTGTCGAAGAAATTGCAGAGTTGAGAGTATGCTTCGGATTTGCCGGAACAAAGGATGCGGTAGATATCTAAAAGCTGTTTGGGTTGCGCAAAACCAAAGCGAACGTTTCCGTCTTCTAGTATATAAATGAGAAAGTACGGATGAAGCGGATTAATAGATTCAGGTG
>Ga0105248_10003950_pt1 | contig 16391 bp, 7 predicted proteins | sample KBSS34metaG_FD_81524 | JGI IMG/M metagenome (GOLD analysis project Ga0105248, IMG submission 81524) | Switchgrass rhizosphere microbial communities from Kellogg Biological Station, Michigan, USA - KBS S3-4 metaG | ecosystem: Host-associated > Plants > Roots > Rhizosphere > Soil | place... | reverse complement strand
TTGAGCTCTCCATCGACGAAGACGGGCGCCTTCGGATCTTCGGCCGTGCCGGGAAGTGAGATCCCGATGTCCGCGTGGCGCGACTCCCCAGGTCCATTGACCACGCACCCCATCACCGCGACGCGCAGTCCTTCGACGCCGGGGTAGGCCGTCCGCCACACCGGCATCTTCTCGCGAAGCCTGAGATTCACCCGCTCCGCCAGCTCCTGGAAGAAGCTGCTCGTCGTGCGCCCGCATCCCGGGCACGACGTGACCTGAGGCTCGAAGTGGCGGAGCTCGAGGGATTGGAGGATCTGCTGGCAGATCCGGACCTCCTCGCGGCGATCGCCCCCAGGCTGCGGGGTTAGGCTCACGCGAATCGTGTCGCCGATCCCCTCGAGGAGGAGCGTGGAGAGTCCCGCGGTCGACGCGACGACTCCCTTCGCACCCATCCCCGCTTCGGTCAATCCGAGGTGGAGCGCATAGTCGGTCTCGGCCGCGAGCCGCCGGTAGATCGCGATCAGATCGCGAACCCCAGACACCTTGGCCGAGAGGACGATGGCGTCGTGCGGCTGGCCGCCTTGCTCGGCGAGCGCCGCCGAGCGAATGGCGCTCTCGAACATGGCGTCGAGCGTGACCTCCCGGTCCTCGCGCGGGGTGGCGCTCCGGGCGTTCGCGTCCATCAGCGACGTCAGGAGCTCGCGGTCGAGCGATCCCCAGTTCACGCCGATGCGCACCGGCTTTCCGTTCGCCACCGCGATCTTGATGATCTGGCTGAAGTGCTCGTCGTGGCGCTCGCCGCTTCCCACGTTGCCCGGATTGATCCGGTACTTGTCGAGGGAGCGCGCGCAGTCGGGGAATTGCGTGAGAAGGAGATGGCCGCTGAAGTGGAAGTCGCCGACGATGGGGGCCGCGATGCCGGCGTCCCGCGTGCGGGCGACGATCTCCGGCACGGCGCGGGCCGCGTCGGGCGTGTTCACCGTGACCCGGACCAGCTCGGAGCCGGCTTCGGCGAGCGCGATCACCTGCGCGGCGGTTCCGGCCGCGTCCGCGGTATCGGTGTTGGTCATCGACTGCACGGCGACCGGATGGCTCCCGCCGATCGTGACCGATCCGATCCGGACCGGGACCGAGCGCCGGCGGGGAACCGACGTGCTGCCTTGGGAATCGAGCGGAATGGTGATGGTCGGCATCGACGCGAGTCTAGCACGGCGGGCGCGGGACGGCGTGCTAGACTCGCCGCCATGACCACGCCTCCCATGGCTGCCGCGACCGGCGTCGCGGAGCCGCAATCGCCTGCCGCACCGCGAGTCCGGACCATGTTCGCGTCCATCGCGGGCTCCTACGATCGCGCGAACCAGATCCTCTCCCTCGGACTCCATCATCGGTGGCGGCAGCGCACGGTGCGGCTGAGCGGCGCGCGCCCCGGCATGCGCGTGCTCGACTGCGCCACCGGTACGGGCGATCTCGCCCTCGAGTTCCGCCGCGCGGTGGGTCCTGAGGGCGACGTCGTGGGCACCGACTTCTGTGCGGAAATGCTCGCGCTCGCTCCCGCGAAAGCGGAACGCGCCGGCCTGCCGGTGCGGTTCGAGATCGCGGACGTGCTCCATTTGCCGTACCCCGGTCGCTCGTTCGACGTCGCCTCGATCGCGTTCGGCATCCGGAACGTCGAGGAGCCCGCGCGCGGACTCGCGGAGATGGCGCGCGTGACGCGCGAGGGAGGGCGCGTCGTCGTGCTGGAGTTCGGGCAGCCGGGCGGCGCCCTGTTCGGCCCCCTGTACCGGTTCTACTCGCACTCCGTCCTGCCGCTCCTCGGCGGCGTCATCAGCGGGCAGCGCTCCGCCTACGAGTACCTCGACCGGACGTCCTCACGCTTTCCGTCAGGGGAGCGGTTCCTCGCGATGATGCGCGACACGGGCGCGTTCCGCGACGTGCGCGCGCACGCGCTCACCGGGGGCGTGGCCTACGTCTACGTGGGAGAGGTGGCGTGAGCTTTCGCACGACGATTCCCGTCCGCTTTCAAGACGTCGACTCGGCGGGGGTCCTCTTCTTCGGACGGATCTTCGACTACTGCCATCACGCCTATGAGGATCTCATCCACAGCTCGGGGGTGGACCGGGCTCACTACTTCGCGGGGGCGGACTACCTCGTGCCCATTGTTCACGCCGAAGCGGACTACCGGAGCCCGATCAAGGTTGGCGAGCGGGTCGACATCGCGATCGACGTGACGCGGGTAGGGCGGGCGTCCATTCGTCTTCGGTATCGCGTGACGGGACCCTCCGCGGAGGATTTGCGCGCCGAAGTCGAGACCGTGCACGCCTTCGTCGACCGCGCCACCATGCGGCCGATCTCCATCCCGGAGCCTCTACGCGGATTCTTCCTCAAGCACCTCGTCCCGGAAGAGACTCCGGAGCGCATCCCGAAGTAGCCGCGCGTCAGACCTGGGCCGCGCGAGGGAGGGATAGGCGGAAGAGGGAGCCGCGCCCCAGGTCGCTCGATGCCGTCAGTCGTCCCTTCATGCGGTGCGCCAGCTCGAGAGCGAAGGCCAGGCCCAGGCCCAGGCCTCCCACTTCCCGCGTGGGAGATCCGTCTCCCTGCCGGAACGAGGCGAAGATCTGCGTCATCCGCTCGGGTGGAATGCCCGGCCCGTCGTCCTCCACCTCAACGCCCACCATGTCCCCCTCGAGCCGCAGCCGGAGCGTGATGCGTGTGCCGCATGGGGTGAACTTCGTGGCGTTATCCACGAGCGCTTCCACGATCTGGAGCACTCGGTGCCGATCGAAGATCGCCTCGAGCGGCGCGTCAGGAGCTTCGAAGACGAACTCGCGCAATCCCTCGGTGACACCCGGCAGCCGTTCCTCGAAGTACGCGCGAAGAGGCACGACCACGTCGCCGCGCCGCACGTCGAGCGGAAGGGAGCCCCGGGTCGCGGACCCGAAGTCGAGCAGGTTCTCGAGCATGGCCTTGAGCTTCTTCGACTCCTCGATGCAGACGCCCGTGAACTCGCGAACCGTGTCCGGGAGCCCTCCCTGATCTTCGACCGATGTCAGATAGGCGATGATCACGGTCAGAGGCGTTCGGAGCTCATGATTCAGGTTGCGAAGGAATTCCGACTTGAGACGGTCGAGGTCGGTCAATTCCTCGTTGGCCACGCGGAGCTGGCGGTTGTTCTCGAGAAGGCGGTTGTAGAGGGTCGCGTTCTGAAGCGCGACTCCGATCATCCCGAGCGACGCCTGGAACGCGTCCAGCTCCACGGGGCCGTAGGACGAGCCGCCGGCTCCGGGGCCGAGCGCGACCAGGCCGAGCGTCTCCCCTCGGGAGGAAAGAGGCGCCAGGAGCTCGATTCCCTCACGACGTGCGAGCGCCACGGTCGCGGGATGGAGCCGCTCCGGAAATTCGCGGGCTCCCAGGATCCGCCGTTCCTCGCCCAGCGCCTGAAGCGCGTCGGGAGCGACGGTGGCTCCCAGGGCGTCCGCCATGCGCCGGCTCACGCCGTGGGCACGGAGGAGAACGGGGCGCCGCTCGGTCCCTTCAGGGAGGAGCCAGAGAGCCGCGCGGGACGCGCCGAGCTGGCCCATGAGGTTGAGCAGGACGAGATCGGCGAGCGCGTAGAGGTCGAGGCCCACCGTCAGCTCACGGCTCAGCTCCGAGATGGCGAGGAGCTCGTGCTCCCGCCGTGCCGCGAGTCGGAGCGCCTCCGCTGGGTCGAGGTCAGGCCGGGATGGCACGCTCGGCATCCTGCTCGTTCGCGTCGATCGGTAGGAACGGCTCCAGGTTGAGGAGCTGGATCACTGTGAGGACCGGAGTCGACGGCGACGCGAATCGAACCGTGCGGCCCGCCTTCCGAAACTCCTCCGCGACGCTCAAAAGAGTCCCGACTCCGCTCGAGGCGATGAACTCGACCCGGCTCAGATTGACGATGAGATTCCGGCCGTTCGCGCGCACCTCCGCACAGCGCGCGAGGAGGGCGGGGACGCTCTTCGCGTCCAAACGGCCGATGACTCGCACGATCACAGCGTGCGCTCCGGAGACGACTTCAAGGGGTTCGGGCACGTCATGCCTCCTCTCGTTGATGCGGAAAGCGAAGCACCGTGAGGTTGCCCTCACGGGTTCCCGGGACATACGTTGCCTGACGCGTGGCCCGGCGGATGATTTGAAGACCGATCCCGCGCCCCTTCGAACGGACGTTGGGGTCGCCGAAATCGAGGTCGGGCGCGGCGTCCGGGGTAAAGGGCGTTCCATCGTCGCGCACGAGGAACAAGGTCGCCCCCAGGTCGTCCGGCACCCACCAGAGGTCGAGGGACCGCGACGAATCCTCCCGGTATCCGTGCTCCACGATGTTGGCGCACACCTCGTACAGGGTCGTCGTCAGGAGCCCGAAGTCTCGCTCCGGAAGCATCCGTGCCGGCGGGCAGCCGCGCAACCAGGCGCCGATTCGTTCGAGAGCGTCCATGCGGGCGGGAAGGGTCATCGCGAGCCCGCGAGCCCGTGCCTGATGAAGAAGCTTCTCGGCGTCTCCGGAGAACAGAGTTTCGGAGGCACCGTCCCCCTCTGACGTTCCTTGGTGCGCGATCACGAGGATCGTCTCGTCGTCGGCGGGGGGCGCGTGGTCGGTCCACGTGGCGATCGCGGCGACGATGGCGTCGATCACCGAGGCTGTCCCGCCCGCCGCCGCGGCGGCGACCGTGCTACCCAGGCGCTCGAGCCCGAACTGTTCCCCTCGCGCGTTCGTCGTCTCGTTCACGCCATCCGTGTACTGGACGAGGATGTCGCCGGGCTCGAGCTGGAGCGTGTGGTCTTCGAGCGTGGTCGCGATTGCGCCCCCTCGAATGGCTCCAATCGGTATCCCTCGCGTCGAGAGACGCGACACGGAGCGATCGCGGGCGCGGTACTGGACGAGCGGATTGTGCCCCGCGGACGCGTAGGTCATCCGCCCCATGTTCGGATCGAGCACCCCGTAGAACAGCGTCACGAAGGAGCCCGGCTCCAGGGTCTCCGCGAGCCTCCGGTCGACCTGCGTCAGGAGCGATGCCGGGGACGCGATGCCGTCGCGATACGCGCGCATCAGGGAGAACACCATCGACATGACGAGGCATCCAGCGAGCCCCTTGCCCGCGACGTCCGCGACGACCACCCCTATCCTTCCGTCTGCCAGGTCGAACACGTCGTAGTAGTCGCCGCCGACCTCCGCTGCGGGTCGATGGTAGCCCTGGATCAGGAAGGCACCGGCGCGCGCGGTGCCTTTCGGCAGGAGGGATCGCTGGATCCGCTGGGCCAGCTCCATCTCGTGGGCCAAGCGTTCGCGCTCGACCAGGTCCGCCTGAGCCTGCTGCAGCTCGCCCGCCATCTGATTGATCGCGGTGGCCAGGAGTCCGAGCTCCGTCCGATCCCGGAGCACGAGGGGGCGGTCGAGCTCGCCGCGCCCGATCCGTTCGATGCCGTGGCGCAGTGTCGCGATCGGTCGCAAGAGCTGTGACACGAGGACGAGAGGAACGAGCACGGCAGCGCCGAGGAAGAGCGCGAGCACGGCGATCTGCTGGCGTCTCGCGTCGGTGATGACCCGATCCAGATAGCTCCGCGGCATGCCAACGACGGCGAGGCCGAGCCGCCTTCCGTCCGGGTGGGTGACGGGAACCGACGCGAGAAGCGTCCCTCCGTCCTCGCCGAGGGTCTCTCCTTGGGCCAAGCGCGCGTCCTCGATAGGGCGGAGCTTGGAAGGCGGCGCGTAGCTCTGTCCGAGGCTCCGGACATCGGGATGCCCCTGCACGACGCCTCGAATGTCCGTCACCACGATCACGCTGAGCTCGGGCTGCCGCGCCAGGAGCTCCTTCGCGAGCGGATGCAGCGTGAGCTCGGGGTAGTCGCCGAGCATGGCTCCGGTGCTCGCGAGCGCGAGCGTGCGCGCGTCGAGGAGGAGACGCGTCTCGATCTCCGCAGTGAGCGCTCGCCGCGTGTTTCGCTCCGCGACCGCGCCGACGCTGGCCACGGCGCCTGCCGTGAGGAGGACCGCCGCCACCGTGACGATCCACCGAATACTCCAGACAACCTTCCCTTTCGGCTGCGTCACGGTCCCTCCCCGAGCAGCTCGCGCGTGCGTGCCAGCTGCTTCTCGGCGCGCGCGATGTAGCCCTTGGCCCGCGCGTCGTCCGGATCCACGGCGAGCACCCTCTCCCAGAGCGCGACCGCCTCTTCGAGCTTTCCGGCCGCGAAGGAGTTCATGCCTCGCATCAGGTACTCGCGCTTCAAGTAGTCGCCGACCCGCGCGTAGGTCGGGTCCGCCGACCAGACGATCTCCCAGTACCGGAGCGCGTCGTCGGGCCGGCGCTGCTCCATGGCCACGAGTCCGCGACGGTAGAGCGCTTCCAGCTCGCGGCGGGAGAGCGTGGGGCGCGAGTGCCCCGGGGCCGACGGTGACGCGTGTGTCGACGACGTCTCCGGGGCGGGGGGCGCCGTCTTCGGCTGTGCCGCCGCGAGCTGCCGCGCCTGGGTGAGCGCGAGCGCCGCGACCGAGAGCCCGTCCGCGCGCGGGTCGAGCACCCGGGCCTGGTCCAGCTTCTGGTCCGCTTCCGCGAGCCGCCCCGCATCGATCGCACGGCGGGCCTCGCGGATGAGAACGTCCGTCTGGCGCGCGATCGCCTGCTCGGTGCGCCGGAGCATCGCGGACGCCTCCTGATCCGTCGGCTGTGTCGCGAGGATGGCGAGGAATCCGGTTCGCGCGGCGGGGAGATCGTTCGCCGCGAAGGCGTCGAGCGCCTGCGCGAAGCGGTCGCGAATCGCGCTCGAACGGACGGACCGGCGGTCGCTCTCCGCGCGGCAGCGCGCGCGGGCCGCGGCGGCGAGAGAATCGGCCGGGTCCTTCGCGAGGACGCGCCCGTAGGCGAGGGCTGCGGCGGTGTAGTCCCCGGAGCCCTCGAGGCGCGCCGCGCTCTCACGCAGGCATCGACGCTCGAGATCGGCCGCGCGAGGCTCGCCGGGTGCGAGCGTCCCCACCGCTCCGAGGATATCGAAGGCGTCGTCGTAGCGCTCCGCGGCCCGCGCCGCCTCCGCCCGCGCGAGGAGGGAATCGACGCGCTCTCGCTCGATCTGATCGAAGGCCTCGGTGAGCCGTGTCTGAATGCGCTCCTCGTCGGCGCGAAGCGCGGCCGCACGATTCTCAGCCACCGTGCGTCCCGCCACGAGGGTGACGCCGATGCGATGGATCGTGGCAATGCCCGCGTCCTCGAAGGCGTAGTCGAGCGAGAGCGATTGCCAGCGCACGCCCGCCCCGAAGACCGAGCCCCGACCATTCCACCCGCCGCGCAGGGAAAGCATGGGGTGCGGCGTGAACTCCGTTCCGAACCGGACGCGCGTCCCGACCCCGTGGGGATGCTCGATCTCCAGAGCGGTCGCGGTCCACCGGGAGCGGTAGGCGAGCCCGGTCCGCACGACGGAGGGATCGGGCACGCTCGCCTCGTCGAGCCGGACCGACGGCTCGATCAAATTTCGCACGGCGAGCCCGAACGACACGCGATCCGCCCAGGGCACGGCGACACCGGCGGCGAGGAGCGGCTGGACCGTCATGCCGGCATCCAGACCGAGGCCGCTCCCCGAAGCTCCGGCTACGTTCTGGCTCTGGATCTTCGCGGCTCCGCCGACCGACCACGCGCCGCCCAAGGATCGGCCGAATCCAATCGCAAGCTCCGATTCCGTCGAGGTGAGGTCGGACGCGAGAAGCGTGTTCCGGTCGTCGCGCTGCTCGATCCCGCCCACCCCGAACGAGCGATACGACACACCCAAGCCGCCCCATCGCCAGCTCGGCAGCGCGAACGCGAGGTACTCCTCGTGCGCGTCGTAGCCGTACTGGAAACGTCCCGCCTGGAACTCGCGCCGGGACACGAGCCCGAGACCGCCCGGGTTCCAGGCCATGGCGCTCGCGTCGGACGCGAGCGCGGCATAAGCGCCTCCGAGCGCGACCGCCCGCACGCCGGTGCCGTTGGCGAAGATCGACTCCGTGCCGCCGTCGTCCCTCGCGCTGGCGGGGGGCGGGGTGAGAATGCTGAGCGCCGCGGCGAGGGCGAGCCAGTGGAGGAGGCGCGGCCGCATCATCGCACCACCGCCACTTTGCGAACCACGCGCTCGGTCGCGCCGTCTGCGTACCGTGCGAGGATCTCCGCCAAGTACACGCCGTTTCGCACGAGATCGCCGGCGCCGTTCCGGCCCGTCCACGCGTCGGACTGGTGCAGCCCCGCCGCACGCGCTTCATCGCGCACGACCTCGGCCACGCGCTCGCCCGACGGCGTGAGGATGCGGAGACTGACCCGACCCTCGGCGCGTAGGTAATAGACGAACGACGTCGCCTCGCGACCCGCCGCGAACGGATTCGGGAAATTCGAGTAGCTCGCCACGAGCGTGGCCGCACCCACCGTTCCCGCTTCGGTCCAGAGCGGGAAGGAGTGGCCCGGCTCGGGGCGCACCTGCACGGCGAGGAGCGCGCTCCCCGGCTGCACGACCCCGATGCCGCTCTCGTCCACACCGAGCCTCAGCGCGCGCCCGGCGGGCGCCCCGGTCAGCGCCACGCGAAGCTCCACCTCGACCGTGCCCCCCGGCGGGACGAGGAGCAGGCTGTCTGCCGGAAGCCACGCCGCCGTGGAATCCGGTGTGAGCGTGGCGCTCTCGGCCCAGAGAACGCCGCCGACGTAGGCCGCGACGCGGGTCGCGACGCTTCCGATCCCGATCGGGACGACGTCGCGATCCGCGGCCCGCAGCGTGAGGTGATCCAGCCGCACGTCGCCCGAGCCGGCGGCGGCCGTGTTGGTCAGTTTCAGGACTCCGGCCGTCACTTCCGTCCCATCTCCGGCGAGGACCGCGGGCATCCGGCTCAGGAGTCCCGCAACGAGCTCGCGCGGAGGCGGCTCGAGGCGCGCGAGGCCCGATACCGGCGGCAGCACGACCCCAAGTTCGGGCAATGGCGTGAGCCGGGCTCCGGAATTCGCGTCGAAGGCTGCGAGGCCGGCGGTGGGAGATGTGATCTCGAGATATCCCGCCGGCGACGTTGCGGCGATGTCGGCCAGGACGCGAATCGTCGCGGTGTCGCCCGGCGCAAGGAGGACTCCACCCAGGGGGAGGGAGACCACTCCCGACGGCGGGAACGCGTTCTGAACCACGCGCTCCACTCCGTCCACGAGCACGCGGAGGCGGGCGAGATACGAGCCGGGAGCCAGCGGGCGCCGGAGCTCGTCGGAGCAGGCCACCGCCACGCTGTCGATCCGGACGCGCGCGGTGCCGGCCCCCTCGGGATGCCTGACCACGATGTCGAGCGCGGCCACGTCCGTGTCGCCGACGCGCAAAATCGGAGGGAAGAGCGGTACGCCGCGCACACGGACCGCCGCGGCCGCGCGCTCCACGATGACGGGCGCACCCGCGATCGGGTTCGACGCGTAGGTGACGAGGACGCTGTCCTGCGTGTTGGCGTCCCAAGCCTGGACCGTCACCGGAGAGCCGAGCCGGATCGAGAACGCTCCCAAGCCAGCACTGTCGGCGACGTCGCCCGCGATCGTGAGATCCACCGGCGTGTTCACCGGGCAGGAGAGCGGCGGAGCCAGCGCGAGGGTCATGTCCGGTCCGTCCGCGGCGCCGACAATCCGCGCCGCGAGCGTCTGCGTGGCCGTCCGGACCACGAGACGGTCGAGCCAGGCGTGAGGCGCCGGCACCGGAACCCCGGTTGTATCGGTCAGGGTCACCGCGATCGATCCCACGCGCACGTCCGACGTCACGCCGTCGATGCCGGAGTTGCGGACCTGCACGGCGAGAAGCGGAACGTCGACCGAGCCGGCCGCCACGCGCCGCTCGGCCGATGAACCGGCCGAGATCTGGAGCTCGGTGGGAGCGGCCACGAGCCGCGCCGTCCCGGACCGGAGCGGGAAGGCTCCGGTCTCGAGTTGGATCCGGACGGGAGCTCCGCTCGTTCGATCGTCCGCGGTGACGTCCGTGCTGTCGACGATCACGACGCGGAAGCTCGGAGCGGTGGCGGACGAGGCCACGTCGAGTCGGAAGCTCAACGTCGTCGGCTGCTCCGGCGTGACATACGCCGGAGTGTCGAAAACGAGGTCGAGATCCGAACCGGTTGTCGGAATGGCCGACGTCGCGAGGTACACGTTCGTTCCCTCGGCCACGACAACCGAGGTGAGGAGATCGGACGGAACGATCGGAGCTCCGTTGCCGTCCTCGAGGCGGATGCGCACCCCGCGCAGGCCGACGGTCGAGGCGCCGGTCCCGCCACGGTTCGTGAACGTGAGGCTGAACGGAACGATGCCGGTCTGACCGCGGCTGACCTCGAGCGGCATCGACTGGACGGGGATGAGCCCGGCGTCGGAGACCGGGAGGAGTACGTCGTGGCCGTTCGAGGAGACCTCGACGGCGCGGCGCACGAGACCGCTCACCGCTCCAGTACCCGCGGCGCCTGCCCGGAATTGGACATCGCCTGGGCCCGAGGCCGCGTAGGTCCAAACGAAGCTGTCCGATTGTGCGGGTGCGAGGACCATCGACGCGGGGGATGGTCCCGACTGGAGCGAGGCGGTCCCGCTGCCCGAGATCGTCGGGGTGGACGGAGCGATTGCCTGAACCGTTTCGTTTCCCGCATTGCGCACGATCATGCGCAATCGCAGCGTTTGCCCGACCGTGCTCGCCCTCGTTTCGGCTTCGAGGGTGGCGAGGAGCGGGGACGTGCTGATCACCAGAGGCTGAGGATTGGCGACGAGCCCGTCCCGCGGCCCATCATTTCCGGACAGGTTCTCGATCGCTCCCATCGGAAGCGCGAGATCCACCGTGGCCGAATCGGAGGGCGTCGCGGTCGTGGTGACGGACACGAAGAGCCTCGCCCCTGCGATTCCGAGCGCCTCCGACAGGAGCGGGCTCCTCCACTCGGCGCCGAAACGCGTGAGTGGTCCGAGGTCCTGGTCGTCCCCAGCCCCGGGGGTGAACACGCCGTCACCGCCGTCCCTCCACAGACGCAGCTCAGCCAGATCGGTCGTCCCCGCGGTACCCAGATTGACGACTCGCAACGACCGGAGCTCGTCGCTCTCGTAGCCGTTTCGAGGGATGGTGACGTCGAGCGCGAGGCGAGGGCCCTCACCCGGTCCCAGGCTCGCGCCCGGGGCGCCCCAGTTCGTGATCTGCGTCGAGTTCATCCCGTCGACGGTGAGCCGCGCGTTCGAGGTCACGGGCCACGCACCCGTCACCGACGTCGGCTCCCCGAAGTGCATTGCGAGCGGATCCACGATGCGGGCCCCGAGCACGTCTCCATCCGCCGCATCGCGGAGCGACACGTCCGCCGTGACGAAAAGGTGCCGTGAGCCGCCCGGAGGGACGATCCAGCTCAAGCCTGTGAACGTGGCGACCCCATTCACGAACGATCCCACGCCGATCGCCGGATCGGACGCGAGGTCGCCGAGGATTCCGTCTCCGTCCCCGTCCTCGCGCAGCGTCACCGACTGCACCTCACGGTCGAGCTCGAGGCTCGAGCCACTCCCCGACGTCGCGTTCTCGATCGCGAGCCGGCTCAAGGTGCGCTCGCTCGTGTAGCTGTTCGTCAGGATGAGATGGAGGAGTGGCGCGTCGTGATCTCCGGGATGGACCGACAGGGAGTCGAGCGGCGCGGCCGCCGCGGTCACGCGGTCGGTCGTCCGGATCGGAAGGGCGAACGGGTTCTCGACGCGTTGATCCAGCGGGCCCGAGTTGCCGCTCTCCATCCCCACGCCTCCGTCGGTCCCCTCGGGGAGGGAGAGGAGCACCGTGCGTCCATCCAGCGCGAGATCGGCGAGGTCGACCGAGACGAAGAGGCGGAGCCCGGCGCCCGGCACGGTCTCGAAGAGGCCCGTGCGCTGCCACCGGTCACCGGTGTTCACGAGCTCGCCGAGGAGGCGATCCCGCGCGGGATCGAAGGCCCCGTCCCCGTCGTCGGACCAGGCGTTCATCCGCGTGATCTCGGTGCCGGCTTCCGCGGTGCCGCGGTTCGTGACCGAGAGGCGGAGCAGCCGGTCCGGCTCGTACCCGTTCGGAGGCAGGGTGACGTCGAGAGCCAGGGCCCTGGTCGAGCCGGCGAGCAGGTTCCCGGGCGGGATCGAATGCACTGCGATCTGCGAGGCGACGAGCCCATCGACGGGGAAGTTCCCGGTGGGACGCAGCGGCCACGCGTTTCGGGCGAAGGTCGAAGGGGAGAGGAGGACCGAGGTCGAGTCGGCGACTTCGAGGTCGAGCGCGTCACCGTCCCGCGCGCCCAGCGAGACGTCCGCGGCCACGAACAATCGCGCGCTGCCGAGCGCCGGCACGTCGACCTTGATCGGCGTGAAGTGAACGCTTCCATCGACCGCGACCGTCGCGAACTGTTTCGCGTCGAGTGCGGGATCGAGCGTGCCATCGCCATCGTCCAGATAGAGCGTGAGGTCGCCCAGCTCGGAATCGAGCTGATCCTTCGTCCCGGGTCCGGTGGTCGTATTCTTCAGATCGAGCGACAGGAGCGTTCGCGGAGCGCTTTCGTGGTTGGTCACCGTGACTGCGACGAGCGGGACGGCGCGTGAGCCGGGCCTCACAACGGCTCCCGTCTGGACCGCGGCCACGGTGAATCCTCCCGGCAGAACGAGTGCCGCGTGCGTGGCCGAGGCGCCGTCGTCCGAGACCCGGATGCCGCTTCCGGTCTCGACGGCCGAGGAGCTGGCGTCGACCACGATCGATCCGGTCAGGGCCTGGCGGCTGACGTTCACGCTGAGGGGCGCCAGCAAGGTGTCACCGCTCGCGAGCGAGCGCGGGAGCGGAAGGGACACCGTCACCGCGTAGTCCGCGTCCGCATCGTGGCGGACAAACCGGGTGAAGACGAGCGACACGGCATCCACCGTGACGGAGTCTCGACCGGGGTTGGCGAGGAGCACCTGGAAGGCGGCGCCGGACCGGCCCTGCACGAGCGTGTCCGGTCCCGCGACCGACAGCACGCGCAGCCCGCGAACCGGGCGGACGATCACGGAGGCGGTGTCTCGCACAACCCCCGACTCTGCGACGACGAATCCCGTGCCTTCGGCGGTTCCCGTGAAGATCCCGGTACCCGCCCCGATCGTTCCCACACCGCCGAGTGCGGTAAAGGAGATCGATGCGCTCGTCGGATTGCCGAACGCGTCTTCGGCTGAGGCCACGAACGCGAGCGTGCTGTCGCGCCAGCAGACCGCGCCGTCCGGTTTGACGGTGATCCTCGCCACGGGCCCCGGTCCGACCGTCACGCGCCAAGACTCGCCATCCACGACCCCGTTGGCGTTTCCTTGCACCGCGACCTGGGGTGCCACCGTCGTTCCCGAGTTATCGAAGAGCGTCACGAAGTCACTGCCCGTCGGATCGAGCGCGCTCGGGGCCGTCGCGCGGAACTGCACCTCGATGAGGGACGAGCTCTGGACCGCGGTCGCTAGCTTCACCTCCGCGGTGCCGGCGGCGCTCGCGTCCGAGTAGGAGGCCGGGAGCCCTGCGACGCGCACGGCCGTGATCGCAGGCGTGCCGTACCCCTTCGGCAAGTGGATCAGCACTCGGTCCACGCCGGCGTCCCCGGGTACGATGCTCGGGAGCAGGAATGCGGTGAAGGCTTGGTTGACGGTGCCGGCCTGAACGGCAAGCGGCAGGACTTCCGCGAGCGCAGAGTGCGCGGCCTGACCGGCCCCGATGACCGACGCGCTCAGGGGGACGTCGACGATGGCGGATGTGCTGCCGTCCGTGGCCCGCGTTCGGAGGCGAACGCCTCCGGTGTAGTCCTGGGCCGGCACGGTGGGGTAGTCCATCCAGAGGTAGAGCCCACGTGTTTCCGGCTCTTCCAAGGTCAGCGCGGATCCGGGCGGCGCGAGGGCGAGGAGCAGTGTATCCAGCCGGCCTCCCGCCGCTCCGTCCGACTGGAACGCCCACGCGAGCGGATGCGTCGAGCCGCCGGCGTGGATCGTGTCCGCGGGAACCGCGACGCCGATGAAATCGCGCGCCGCTCCTTGGAGGTCGTACGCCGCGTTGCTCCAGATCGCCACGGCCAGGTTTCCGTCCGCCGGGACCGCGAGAGGCTGGGCGGAGGATCCCGCGGGAGCCGGCGCAAAGGCGCCCGCATTGTCGACTGCCGCGATCTCGAGGCGGGAAGCGCACGAGAGACCGTTGACGGCGGCTCTCTGCGTGTCTGGCGGCGTGGCGCTGAACGCCTGTACTGCGATCGTCCAGGTGCCGCTTCCGGCCCGCGCGATGCGGCCCGGGACGAAGCCGAGCCGGAGCGTCTGCGGGCTCGTGGAATTCGTCGTCGTGTCTGCCGACGAGCGGCTCGGCACCACCGCCCAGGACGACCCGGAGGGATCGATCAGCGTCCATGCGTTGCCGGAGCGACGCCACGAAAAGAGGCCGCGGAACGCGGGCGACTGGCTGTCCGAAGCGTGTCCCTGGGCGTGGACCGTCACGTCGAGCCCCATGACGTCGCGGAAACCGTCGCCGTCGCTCAGCGTGACGTCGACCAGCATCGTGTCGCGCGGAACGAGCGTCGTGGTGGCGGCGCCGGTCTTGGTGCGGAGGACGATCTGCGAGATCACGGGCACGAGCGCAGGCGTGACCATGACGCTGGAGGTGTCGCGCAGCGACCCGAAATAGGCCACGATCTTGGCCGCACCGGGCTGGGCGGCGCAGAAGGTGCCGTCGCTCGACGTGGTGCCTGCCGAGGTGGGAATGGCCTTGAGGCTGTCCGCCACGATTGCGAAGCGGTTCCCGAACGCGTCCTCGCCGAAGAGCTGGAAGGACGTGCACATCCGGCTCACGACCGACGTGCTGTCGGGCACGAGGTCGATCGTTGTCGGTGGATCGTCGGTCACCGCCAGAGTCCAGTCGTCGCCGTTTCCCGCGATCCCGTCCGCGTTGCCCGACCAGAGCGACTGGAGGGTGGCGCCGGGCGTGGCTGTGTCGTCGACGGTGATCGGCAGATCGAGATCGTTCGTCGTCGCCCCGGCGAACACGCTCACGCGAGTACGCACTTCAACCTTCGTATTCAGATGGATCCGCGGCAGACGCAGCGTGAACGAAGTGCCGTTGTCGAACCAGATGATCTGGGCCGGGTCGACCGGGATGCCTCCCACCAGCACGGCATCGACCCCGGTCACGAGGATCGTGCCGTTGTGGACCACGTTGACGAGATCGACGCCCGTCGCGGCGCCGCTCGCCGTGGTTCCCGAGGCGTCCAGGTCGAGCCAGAAGGTGAGCGGAGTGTTCGTCGCTCCTTCTCTCACCGCCTTGGGCTGGACCTCGGCCCAACCGCTTCGGATCGCGGGAGCCTCGTCCGTGTACGTGATCACGAGCTGGGGCGTGGCGGTGGCGACGTTCGTGTACTCGCTCGAGCGGAACACGACTTCACGGTCGGCCCCCTCGCGTTCGGGCTTGATCACGAAGCCGTTCTTCGCGAGATCGCCGTTGAGCCATGCGTTGACGATCGGTCCCACCTGCCAGCTGGCCTGCCCGTTGGTCCCGGCGTCGCTCAAGAGCGCGCGCCCGGACCAGTAAGGGCCCGATGTACCTCCGGCCGTGGACCATCCGAAGAGGAGGTTACGGTTCTTCCAGGTGACCTCGGGTTCGCTCCACGATTCGGCCAGCGGATAGATGCGCGCGTCGATCGGAACCGGACTGTTCGCACCGCTCTGCGTCATGCGGAACCACGCCTGGAGGACCGTCTTGCCGGTCAGCGTGGGAAGCGTCGCGTCGAAGACGACGTGGCGGTTCTTCGTCCCCGCGGTCCCCTTGATGCGGAGCTCGGGTTTGCTTCCGTTGTTCTCGGTGACGTTTTCCTGACTGAGGTAGGAGTCGGTCGCGTTCGTGGATCTGGATTGGACGGTAACCGTGAACGTGCCGGCTCTCGTGAGAGAGGGCAACGCCATGGATAGGAAGGTGACAATGACGAGAGTGCGACGGATCACGAATCCTCCGGACGAACACCCGGACGAGGTGTCGTTGGAGGGATCGGCAGGTCAGAGGTATTCCTTTATGCCGGTTGGACTTGGGAGATAGCCGCCCTGGCGGCCGGGGGGGCGGCGCAAGCCGCGATTTCCGTGAGGGTTGCTGCCCAGGGGCGGGACGCCCTCGACCCATCCGTGGGCCGCGGTTCAGGGGGCGCTGCTAGGCACCTCGTCCCGGAAGAGATTCCGGAATGCATCTCGAAGGAGCTTCCCCGATGCACTCCGCGGAAGCTCGCGGACGATTCGCAACTGGCGTGGCAGCTTGAAGGTTGCGAGCGCCTCCATCGCGTGGTCGCGGAGCTCGTTCAAGGTCAAGGACGCGCCGGGATGGAGCACCGCCGCCGCCGCGACGTCGTGCCCCCAGGCCCCGCCGGGAATCCCGGCCACCGCGATCTCGAGCACCGCGGGATGCGACCGCAAGGCGCGCTCGACCTCGGC
>Ga0105248_10003947_pt1 | contig 16398 bp, 13 predicted proteins | sample KBSS34metaG_FD_81524 | JGI IMG/M metagenome (GOLD analysis project Ga0105248, IMG submission 81524) | Switchgrass rhizosphere microbial communities from Kellogg Biological Station, Michigan, USA - KBS S3-4 metaG | ecosystem: Host-associated > Plants > Roots > Rhizosphere > Soil | place... | reverse complement strand
CTCCGTTCGCGAGCCGCGCTCGCTGTCGCTCGCGCGGGTGTCGCTAGCTCTGTAACTGCGCCATCATTCCGGCGACATCCATCTGGTGCCAGCGCTCGACGATCTGGCCGTTGACGATGCGATCGATCGTGAATCCGCAGAAGGTCACGGTTTTGCCCGTCGGCGGCATGCCCATGAGCGGGCCGGTGTTCTTGCCACGATAGGTCCATCGCCACGCGACCTTGTCGCCTTCCGCCACCATGTCGTCGAGCGAGGTGTGGTCTTCGGAGAATGCGGCCTGCATGCCGATGACCATTTGCCTGAAGGCGGCCTTGCCGGGATCCATGCCTGGCCTGGGTGTCCGGTCCACAAACGCGTCGGAGAAAGTCGCGTCGAAGACGTTCAAGTCCCGATGAATCCACACGCCGTCGACAAGTTTTCGGATCACGTCCTTGTTCTGCTGTGACATTGCCTGCCCCCTGAAAAATTGAGGTCGCATCATAGATCAAGTGAGTGTCTTCTGAAGTTCCCTGGGGCCGCCGGCCCACCCCGTGGTTCAGCGGACCACACAGGGGAAACTGCGTTGCATCCGTGTGGTCCGGCGACCCATGCCGTGGTCCGCCGGACCAGGGCGGCGTGGGAAAGAACACTGACACTCGCCGCCGGCCGACCCACGCGCACCTCAAACCGACCCGCTATCCAACGCTGCTCGGGGCGGCACTGATCGACGGTCCCGGGTGTCTAATACCGCCATGCGCACGCTCACGTCGTGGGTGGTGATGCTGGCAGGCGTCGCGATCCTGTTGATACCTGTCCCTCGACTGCGCGCCGACCAGCGGCGGCCGCCACGCCTGAGCGAACTTCTGGACCTGTACGACACCGGAAAATACAGCGACGCGATCTCGGCGGTGGAACTCATGTCCGACGACGCCGGCGTCGAGATGCGGAAACTGTGGTTTACAGAAGGACGCAAATGGATCGACGCGGAGCCCCCCGACCATAAACGTCGATTGCTCGTGGCCGCGGCGTTGGCGCTCGAGGTGGAGCACGTGCGCGTCGAGCGGGGCCAGTGGGGAAGAGGGTTCTGGCAGAAGACAAAGAACGGCGGTCACGGGTGCTCCGGGAAGTGCGTGCTGGATTGGGCCGGCCAGTGTCTACTGGAACGCGGCACGCCCGACGAGGCGGAGCGCGCGTGGTGGCGGGCGGCCATCGCGCTCGTCCAGGGCGTGCGCAGCACGTGGTCGCTCTATGCGAATCCAGTCGTTCCTGCTGGAAACTTCGCAGCGGCCATGGCCGGCCAACTACTGACGCAGCCGCCAGCCGGTCTCGTGGTCTCCGCGCTCGGCCGGTTCCCTGATGACGGGCAGTTCAAGCTCGCGCGCGCGGTGGCCCTGGCCTCGGATTACGACGTCACCACCGATGGCGGCCCGCGCAGCCCTGCGGTGAACTACGACGTCGCGTGGCACACCACAGGCAACACCGCCACCGTGACGATGGCGCAAGGAGAGCGTCAATCCGGCATCACGGTGAGGGCCGTCGGCGGCAACGTCACCCTTCGGACTCCAAACGTCGCGCAGGAAAACCGCCGGCGGTACTCGGCGCTCGGGAGCGTCATCGCCGAGTTCGCCGCGCTCACGGCCGATCCGGTGGTCGGCGTCGAAGCGCACGTGCGTCTGGGGTATCTCTACTGGGCCACGGGCGACGACGCGCACGCGCGCACTGAACTGAACGCCGCTGCCTCGGCGGCCGTCGATCCTGATCTCCGCTACTTGGCGCAATTCCTCATCGGTGTCGTCGCGCGATCGGCAAATGACCGCGATGCGGCTGCCGCCGCGTTCAGCGCCGCGCTCGAGGTGCGGCCGGGGGCGCAGTCGGCGTCGCTGGCGCTTGCCGCCATTGAACTGCAGGGTGGCCACGGCAGCAGGGCGTACGAGCTTTCGGAGCGCGCGATCGACACGGGCCAGGGCGACGCGGATCCATGGCGGCTGTTCCTGTACGGTCATTACCCGCAGTGGCCCACTTTGCACGCATCGCTTCGGGAGCAGGTCGCTCGATGACGCCGCGTCTGTTCACCGTCGTGCTCGTGATTGCCGGGTTGACCGCCCTGGCGGCGCCATCCGCTCAATCGCAAGCGCCGGTGTTTCGAGCGCGCGCCACGACCGTGACTGTCGCCGTCTCCGTCAAGCGCGCCAATGCCGTCGTCGCCAACCTGACGGCGGCCGATTTTCGACTCACCGATGCCGGCGTGCCGCAGTCGATCGAAGCGGTGGCGATCGAGTCGGTGCCAATCGACGCGACCCTGTTCCTGGACACGAGCGGCAGCACGGCCGGCAAGCTCGACGAGATGCAGCACGACGTGCAGACGATCGTGACGATGCTGCGGCCGGGGGATCGGTTTCGACTGCTGACGATCGGTGACGCCGTGGAGCAGCCCGTACCGTGGGTGGAGGCCGGCACGCGCGTGAACGCCAGGTTCACGCCCGTCGCCGGAATCTCGCTGATCCATGACGCGTTGATGATCGGCCTGCTGCACCGCGTCGACCCTGGGCGGCGGCATCTCGTAGTGGGTATGACGGACAGTCAGGATTGCGGCAGCGTCGTGCCGGCGGCCGTGCTGCTCGAAACGGCCACGCGAACCGAGGCCGTGGTTCACCTGGTCAACTACGCCGGCGGCCGTGGGTCGCTGGACTCTCGAGTCAGGGCCTGCACGCCGAGAGCCGCGGGAGATGGGGCGCAGGTCATTCAGCAGGCCGCTGAACGGACCGGCGGCGAGTTTCACGCTGGAGGCCGGTCGATTGCGCGTGCTTTTCAGTCCATCTTCAGCGACTTCCGCCAGAGTTACGTGCTTCGGTACACGCCGGCTGGATCCGACGCGTCCGGCTGGCACCCCATTGCCGTGTCTGTGCCCGGGATTCAGAACGTGACGATTCGCGCGCGCCAGGGGTATTTCAACGACTGACCGCGGCACCGTCTGGGATCAACCCATGCTGTTTTGCAAGAGCAGTTCTTCCACCTGTCGCGGCCGATTGATCTCGAAGTTGGCATCCATGATCTTGCGCGCGGTGACGAACACTTGTGGCCGGAATGGCGGGTGCATCTTTTCCAGCCAGTCCAGGCTGGTCGCGCCAATCGCCGACGCGTAGCCCTTCGGGGTCCGGATGAATTTCTTGACGAAGCGCATGGCGCCCGTGTTTCCGGACCCGTTGCCCGATGCCTGATCGCCACCCGCGGAAGTGCTGTACTCGGTTTCTCCGTAGTACAGCAGCTTGCCGGCCTGGGTAAACGTCACGCGTGGCTCGAACCCGAACAGCGACAGCATCGACTCCAGTTCCTTGGGCGCATACAACCGCACATGGCCCAAATGTCCCAGGCGCCTGTATTTCAAGTACGACACAAAGGGATGTTCGATGACCCGCTCCGTGTGGCCGGTCAGGAAATTCATCCGGTTTCTGAGCGAGATCAGGTTGGGTGTCGACAAGATCAGAACACCGGTGTTGGTCTTCAAGACCCGGTTAATCTCGGCCAGCGCAAACAGCGGGTCATGCCACAGATGCTCGATGACTTCGGTGAGCACGACACCGTCGAGGCTGTCCGACGCCAGCGGCAGGGGATTGGCCTCGATGTTCACATTGGTGATGGTGATGCCTTCCCTGTGACAGAGATTCTCGAAGGAGAACTTCTGTCCGGGAGCTTGTTCTGCCGCAGGCTGGAGCAAACTGGCGCGGGAAAACGACACCGAGCGATCCGCGTCCTTGTCGACGGCGATGACCTTCCAGCCCATCCTGCTCAAATGAGCCGTCAGGCCGCCCGGCCAGGCGCCGATATCCGCGATGGTCGTGCCCGGCGCGCAGTGTTCAGCCAGCAGCTCGATGGTCGTCGCATAGCGGACGGGATCGCACATGTTGCGCAGCGCGGGATAGTCCCGGATGAGGCCGTGATGCGTCTCATCGACCTTCTGCCTGATTTGGTTCATCGGGGTATTCTCCAGCGCTGGCGGGTATCGGGACGCCTGACTGACGCTCGCTCCTGCAATTATCCGGCCGGAGGCGGCCTGCGCCAAACGTGCGACGGCGCAGCCAGGCCGCCGGGCGTGTTCCCCCTTATGACGCCAGGCCGTGCCGGCCCGTATCCGACTCATGAGATCCAGAGTCATTCCGGCAGTCGTTGCGGCATTCGCCGTCCTGGCGCCATCGTTGCGGGCGGACGTCAAAACCACTGAAAAGACCAGCAGCAAGCTCGAGGGCATGCTCGGCACGATGTCGCGGATGTTCGCGCGCGGCGGTGACGCCGGCGTCACGTCCACGGTCGCGCTCAAGGGCGACCGCAAGCTGTCGATGAGCGACGTAAGCGGGGAGATCATCGACCTGGCCGAGCAGAAGGTCTATCGCCTCGATGTGAAGAAGAAGGAATACAAAGTCCTGACCTTCGACCAGGTGCGCAAGGAATGGCAGGACATGCAGGCGGAAGCCGAGAAGAACGCCAAACAGCTCAAAGACGCCCAGCAGGAGAGTCCCGAGGCCAATCAGCAGCTCGAATTCACGGCCGATGTGAAAGAGACGGGGCAAACGAAAAGCCTCGCCGGCTACAACACTCGGGAAGTCATCCTCACGATCACGGGCGTGCACGCGGGCCAGACACTGGAGCAGGGCGGCGGAATGGTGCTGACCACCACGATGTGGCTGGCGCCAAAGATTGCCGCGCTCGACGAGATTGCCTCCTTCGACATGAGGTACTTCAAGGCCATCGTGGGCGACGAAAATGCCGTGGCGGCGATGCAGCAATTGACGGCAATGTTCGCCATGTTCGCCAACGCCAAGCCAATGATGGACAAGATGCAGGCCGAGGGCCGCAAGCTCGCCGGTACTCCATTGCTCTCGACGACGGTCATGGAAACCGTGAAAAGCGCGGCCGAGATGCAGGCGGCCGGATCCGGCGGATCCGGCGGCTCCGGAAGCGGATCCGGCGTCAGCGGCATGCTCGCGGGCCGGCTCGCCGGCCGTGGGCGCGCAAGCTCGAACAGCCCGCACTCGACGATCCTCACCACCACCCGCGAGCTCCTGACAGTAGCCACGTCCGCGACGGCAGACGATGTGGCCGTACCGGCGGGATTCAAGGAGAAGAAGTAGCAGATGAAGACCTTCCACGCGTTCACAGGCATCGGTCTCGCACTGGTCGTGGTGGGATGCGGCGGCGGTCCTGCGACCAGCGGCGATGCCACTGCTTCGTCGTCGCCCGCCGCGGCCCCTGCGGCGTCCTCCAACGTCGTGCCCGATGCCAAGCTGGAGGAGTTCATGCCGTCGGTGCCGGGCTGGGCCCGGGAGACTCCACCGAAAGGCGAAACAGACGCGGAACAGGGCGTGTCGCGCGTGCAAGCGGACTATGCGCAACCGGGCGGCATGGGCGGCATGAGCCTCGAAATCATGGATGTCTCGACCAATGCGTCGATGCTCGAGCCCATGCGGCAGGCGCTCCGGATCCAGGGCGTGGAAAAGACCAACACGGGCACCAAAAAGGCCACCACAGTGGCTGGATTCCCAGCCACAGAGGAGTGGACGCCAGAGCCCGGCAATGGTGTTGTGTCCGTCCTTGTGGCCGACCGTTTTGCGGTGACCGCGACGGGGAGCAGCGTTGGCGATGTGTCGGCCATTTACAAGTTTCTGGAGAGCGTCGACCTGAAGAAGATGTCTGCCTTGAAATGAGCGCGGCTTCCCACTGCGTCGCGTAGGAAGGTGAAGACCACACCATGACGCACCACGCATTCAAGGCGTTCGTGATCGCATTGGCCGCCGCGGCTCTGCCCGCCGCTCAGCAGAACATCTATCGGCGTCCGACGGACGCCAACGCGATCATCGTGGGGAGCAAAGGGCTCTACGACGGTACTTTCAAGTCGGCAGGCGAGTCGAATCCCTGCGGCGAGATCCCGAAGATGGCATCGCTCACCGGTGAGGATACGTTCGTCATCGAGTTCTCCGGCGGCGACAAGCCAGGCGAGGTCACCTCGATCAGCTTCGGCTCGAAGGAACTCGTCAGGGGCGCGACGAAGACCTCGTTGTTCGATCTCAACATCAGCGTCGTCACTGCGAATGGCGGCCGGCCCTATGCGTACAAGCTCCATACCGCCGACAAGAGACCGGGCGAGAGCGGCCAGGCGACGCTCGTGCAGAAAGGGAAGACGACGACGCTGACGGTGCAGGGGCAGAACGACATGAAGGAAACGATCACGCTGGTCGTGAGCTGCGGGTGAACATCATGGTGATGCAGCGGATGAAACGAGTTGGCGCGCGGTGGTCTGTCGTGCTGCCAACCGTGTTGGCGGTCGGTTGCGGCAGCCAGGTATCCAACTCAGTGGCCAACGGAAACGCTGCTCAACAGGCCCCGTCGGGCCAGGCTCAAGGCGGCGCGCCCGCCATGAATCTGGACGACGCATATCGCGCGCTCGAGACGGCGCAAGGTGCCATACCGAGGCAACGGTTTGATCCGGCCGCGGCCGTGCAACTGATTGGCAACGACCCGGTCAAGATCTTCGAGTGGGTCCGCGACAACACGGACTGGGTGCCGTACCGTGGCGCCTTGCGAGGTCCGGCGGGCGTTCTCATGGACGGCCTGGGCAACAGCCTCGATCGTTCGCTGCTGCTGGCAGAACTGCTGCGCCTGGCCGGCCACGATGTTCGACTTGTCCGAGGCGCGATCGATGCGCGAGTGGGGAAGGAATTGTTGGCGCGGGTGCGAACGGCCGCTGTGGTCACGCCGGCGGCCAGCCCCCGGCCTGACGAAGAATTCGCCCAGATGGCGAATCGTCTCCACCTGGATCGCAAACGAATTGATGCTTCGCTGGAAGAGTTGAGAGCCAATCACCTGAAGAACGTCGCAAGCACGAAAGAGCGCGTCGATTCGCAGGTTCCGTCATTGGCGAAGTCAGTCGGCGAGCCGGCGATCGCACCGGACGCCGCCAGGCTGGAAGAACACTGGTGGGTGCAGCGACGTTCAGGATCTCAATGGGAAGATCTGGATGTCTTGACGCCAGATGCTCGACCCGGGCAAGCCCGGCTGCAGGCGAGCGAGTTCTTCGACATCAACAAAGCGACCGGACGAGTCGATCTCGGCGCTCAGAACCGTCACGACCTGACGATTCGCGTCGTCGTGGAGCAGTGGAAGGCGGGAAAGACAGCCAAGTACACGATTCTGGAACACAAGGTGTTCCCGGCTGAGCTCAACGGTCAAACGCTGTTATTGGGTCATGTGCCGGTTGGCCAGCGCGTGCCGGACACTGTGAACCTCGCGCAGGAGCCTGGCGCCGGCATTCGAGCGCTGGCGATGGCGCCAACAGAGTGGCTTCCGATCCTGCGGGTGGGTAATGACCAGGTGTACCAGCAGAGTGTCAACGCTCGCGGCGAACGGAACGCCAAGCCAAATCTCGACACGAACTCTTCGGCCCCAACGCCGCCAAAGGGCTTCTCCGTCGGTTTCGACGCCTTGGGCGGCGGAGCCGAGGCGCCCAGCGACGATGGGCAATTCACGGCGGAATGGGTCGAATACGAGATCAATGCGCCCGGGGCGAAGCCGCGAATCGTCAGGCGCGAGATCTTCGATCTCCTGCTTCCTGAAGAACGAGCCGGGCAGACCGCGCCCGTTGAGGATGATGCCAGGCGTCTCGCCAGAGGCCTGAGCCTGATGGGATCCGTGCAAATACTCGCTCAGGCATCACGGTTGGCGCCGGAGTTTGCGGTGCAGAAGGCCGTGGCAGAGACGCTGGCCAATCGTCAGGCGATGGCCGCGCTGCAAAAAGCGCTCAAGTCTGGCGCTGAAGTCGTGTCTTTGGATCCGAACCAACCGCTCACGCCGACATCGGAACACTTGCACGATCTCGCCGTGGCCCGGTTCGCGTGGAGCCCGGTTGGTGGAGATGTCTACATCGCCTCACCGAATGTCCTGACATATCGCCGAACCTTGTGGCAGAACCCGGAAGGGAAGGTGGTCTCTCGCGAGGGATTCGACATCGTGGCCAATGGCGTCCGCGTCCGTCCCCAGACGCCCCAGTCCGCATTCCTCACACAACTCGCGCAAGGTACCGCCGACACCAATGTCGAGGCTCTCCTTCTGAAGGATGCAAGATTCAATGCTGGTGCCGCGCTGGGCAGTTCGGTGCCACCGCAGCTGCTCACTCTACGCGCGGCGCCTGATGTGACCCGGCTTGGTCCAGCCTGGCCGGGAGCCGCACGTGCCCTGGTCGGCGACGCGCTCGCGGCCGGCTATGTGGTCATTGTGTCGAATCCGCAGGCATCCGAGCGCACGCCACCGACCTGGTGGCGAGTCGATCCAAAGACCGGCGAAACGTTGGGGATGGGGCCGGACGGTTGGGGTCAAGGAATGACCGAGAAGGCAGCCGTCGTTCTCGTGATCCTGATGAGCACGATGCAGGTGTTCACCGTTGTGACCGTCATCACGTATCAACTCTGCGTGGCGATCGGGAACGTGGCCAAGGGCCAACTCACTCCGGAGGAGGACCGACGTTGCAAGTGTGAGGCGGTCGACACGGGCATAAACGCCGCCGGTGTCGCTGGCGGTGCCGTCTCTGCGGCGGTCGGTATGGTGTTTCCGCTTCTGGGTTGGGTCGCGGGAACGGTTATAGGCGGTCAGTGGGTGATCCAGCAGATCATCAAAGCGGCGGCCTGTGCGAACTGAGCCATCGGCATCACATCTTTCACGTCCTTGCTGTCGTTACTTGCCCAGTCCAGCCAGCCACGCCGCCGCCGCGGTGCGCGCCGCGCCGATCGCCTCCGGTCCGAATTCCCACGACAGATTCCACTGCCAGGGTTTTTCCCGGTAAGCCGAATTCAGGAAGCCGAACTCCGCGCCGTTCATCAGCGGACCCTTCTTCGCGGTGTAATCCACGTTGGCGCTGTTGGCCAGGAACTCCCGAAGCGCTCGCGCGATCACCGCGTCTGAGTCGGGTAGATAGCGCGCTTGCCAGTCCTTCAGGCCCTGGGCGTAGCCGTCTTTCTCTGTCTGTCGCCGCTGTTCGATCTCCGTGCGCCACGCGGGCGTGAGTTCCTTGTTGAGCCGATCGGTAAACTCCTTCCGCTGCTGCGCGGCCAGCTCCTTCATCCCGTTGGCTTCCATATACTTCCAGGATTGCTCCATGCTCGCCGTTTCGGTGGCGATTTTGGTCTTCAGTTCCTGGTCCACCGTTTCCGTGGGGATGAACTCAGACGGCTTGGCTGCCGTGCGGTTCTTCTGGTAATCGGCCTTGAAAGCGGGGGTGCTCGTATACACCTTGGCCCAGGCATACAACTGAGTCGTTAGCGGCCCCTTGGCGGCCGCCGGCAACTTGTGCCACATCTCCAGCACCGCCGCCACCTCGGGATCGTCACGGCCGTCCGTCGCATACGCCCCTCCGGCGCCGACGATCCGATCGACCCACGCGCGGGCCTGCTGTTCCTTGACGCCGATCTGCGAGAGCGCCGTCTGTTGTGCCAACAGCGCGGCGCCGGCGACGACGAGACCCATTCCGATGGCCCACTGCCTCATACGCTCCACTCCTGGAAAGGACTGCTGAGGAGATTACGCGCGGCCGGCGACCTCGTCACAACCTGAAACCCCGTGAATCCGTTATGACGAGGGCGATTTTCCGGCCGTATTGCTGGTGAAGTGGGGCACAACCCCAGGGCTGGGCGCGGTCTATACTTTGCGCGTAATCAAACTCCTGGACCTGGCAGCCCTGATGGAAACATTCGACGACGTCTACCGGCGGCATTTGCCGGTCGTCTTGCGCGTGGCCGCGCGCGTCGTCGGCCGCCGCGATGTCGCCGAGGAGATCACCGCCGATGCGTTTCTGGAGCTGTACCGGCAATTCGACCGTATCGACCTGGACCGCCTGCCGGGGTGGTTGTTGACCGTGGTCCGCAATCGCGGGATCGACTATTGGCGGAGACAGCAGACCGAGCGTCTGTTGTCGCACGCCAACACCGACGCTGCTGACACCACCGAGCCCGTGCTCTCCGCGCCCAGCCTGTTCTCGCATGCGGCGCTCAAGCCGGTGCACCGCGTCTGCCTGGTGCTGCGATACGAGCACGGACTGTCGCGGGAGGAGATCGCAAAACGGCTCGGTCTCACCGACACGCAGGTGCGCGGCCACCTGCAGTACGCGCTCACGCTGCTGAGAAAACACCTGGTCGCGCAGGCGGGATGACGAGGACCGTGAAGCCACTGTCGCTGGAACCGGACGAAACCGAAGCTTTGCGGGCGATCGGCTGGCAGAGGACCGGCGCATCGTCGTGCCCGGATTCCTCTTTGTTGCTCGCGGCCGAGGAGGGGATGCTCGACGAGGCGACAACCGCGCGCGTCCGCACACACGTCGCAGGGTGCGCCACGTGCCGGTTGCTGCTCGAGGATCTCGCTTCGGTGTTGACCGACGAGCCGGTCGGGCTCGCCGAGGCCCGAATCCGCGCGAGGATTAGTGCCGGCACCCCCGGGCATCGTGGCGTTCCGCTCGGGTGGGTCATCGCCGCCGGGCTGGCGCTGGCAGCCGGCCTTGTGCTGTTCATCGTGATACCACGCAGCTCAGCGCCTGTGCCGGCGCCGGAGTCGCAGGTCGCGCGCGTCGTCCCCACAGCGGTTCCTTCGGTGTTCACCGTGGATCGGCCGTCGATTCCCGCTGGCGACATCGATCTGACCGTACGTGGCGAGTCCGCCACGCACGTCACGCTGGAGGAGCGAATTGCGGCGGCCCTGGATAAGTCGGATCGGGGCGGGGTCGATGCAGCGATGCTGGACTTGCGATCGCTGGTCAAAGCCCATCCTGCGTCACGGATCGCCGCACTGGCGCTTGGGGCCGTTCAACTGCGGGCCGGTCAGAACAGCGAAGCCGTGACCACACTGGAACAGGCGCGGTCGCTCAAAGGCGAGCCGGCTACCGCCGACGAAGCCGGATGGTTCCTGGGCATCGCCCTGGTGCGCACCGGCGACGCGAGCCGCGCTCGATCCATTCTTGACACCGTCTGCAAACACCCTGGTCCCCGGAGTGCGACAGCCTGTGCGGGTGTCGCGGAAATCGATCGCCGCCAGCCGGGAAAATAACTCTCGATGCGTCGTCACCCCTGGCGCTGGACGGCGATTTTGATGCTGATCGTGGCAGGACTTTGTCTTCGAGGTGTCCTGCGAGCGTCGCAGCAGGCGATCGACCCTCGCGTGGCCGCACTCATCGCCAAGGCCGACGCCAGCAGTCTGGCGATGCACTACGACGAAGCGCTGGCGCGAATCGACGAAGCCATCGCCCTGGCCGAGGTGCAGGGTGATCGCCTTGGACTTGCGGGCGCGTACCAGATGAAAGGCAAGGTGTACCGGCGTCACGGCATGGCGCGGGGCGCATTGCCGTTTCTCGAGCGCGCGCTGAAGGAATACGAAGAACTCGGCAACAAGCCAGGTATCGCGTCGACGCTGGCGTCCCTGACGGCGGCCCAAGCCGAGCTGGGCGAGATGACGAAGGCGCGCGACTTCGCGAATCGGGCCCGGCAGCTTTTTGAGGAACTTGGCGAGGACGTCAGCGCCGCGTGGCTGGACGTGTCTCTGGCCAGTGCGTCCCCCGATTACGAACTCACGGACGAACGGCGGCGCGCCATCGAAGTTGTGGCGCGAAAGGCGCACAACGACGACCTGTTGTCGACCGTGTTTCTCTCGAACGCGAATCGCGCGTTCAGCCGCGCCGAATATTCCAGCGCCGTGGCGAGCTACGAGTCGGCGATTGATCTCATGCAGAACTTGCCCGACGTCAGCGCGCTCGCGTCGGCGTATGTGGGCTTGGGGCGTGTCTTTCGCGCGCAGGGCGACTACGAAGGTGCGCTCGCGCGCTATCAGAAGGCCATCGACATCCTGGCCCTGACCGGCGAACGGTACGCGATCGTCGAGGCGACCAATGCGGCGGCCATCGCCCTGGGCCATCTGAACCGTCAGGCGGAATCCATCGCCATGTATCAGCGCGGACTCGCACTGGCACTGGAGTCCGGGAATCAGCGGCTCATCGACTTCATGGAAGGCAATCTTGCGGGCGGCTACCTGGCGGCCGAGGAATGGGAGCGGGCCATTCCGGCACTCGAGGCCGTCATCGCGAAGAAGCCCGATCCGCAAATACTTGCATACAGACAGAACTCGCTTGCGTTCAGTCTGGCCATGACCGGGCGCGCGCAGGAAGCGTTGCCGCTCGCCGAGCAGGCCGTTCAGTATTCGCGAGCCAACAATCTCACCGACGTGCTTCCTGACAGGCTCGACACGCGATCCTTTGTGCTCAAGGAACTCGGGCGGTATGACGAGGCGATGACGGATGTGAGGGACAGCATCGGCCTGCTCGCGCAGGCTCGAACGCGCGTGATGCCCGCGGACTACATCAAGCGTGGATATGCCGAGCGCGTGCAGTACATCTACCGCCACGGCGTGGACATCCTGTTCGTCGCCGGCCGGCACGCCGAAGCGCTGGAGTTTGCCGAGCAAGGGCGGGCGCGCGCCTTCCTCGATCTCCTGGCGGCGCGGGAATCGCCGGCGGCGTCATCGCTCGCCACGCGCGGGCCCTCGACGAGTGGTCTGTCGAGCGATACCCTCGGAACCCCGGCTGACCTCAACGGCATGACGCAGATTGCCGATCGCCTGAAGTCCACGATCCTGGAGTACGCCGTCACTGAAAATGCCACGCTGATTTGGGTGGTACGTCCGGGAGGCGCGCCCGTCTCAGCCGTTCGGGTCCCGGTGGGATCGAAGAAGCTCGCCGAGCTGGTGGCCTCAACGACGGCGGCGCTCCGTGAGTCGTCGACGGACGCCGCGACGGCGCGCGGGGAGCCGGCGGCAGCCACTGCGAGCGACCTGCTGGCCCTGCCGATGCGAGGGCTTGGCTTGATGGCCTTGTCACGCGATGACAAGCGGGCCTGGCAGGTGCTCGGTTCGCTCTTGATCGAACCCGTCCGCGCGTACTTGCCCGCTCGGGGAGCGCGCCTGACGATCGTGCCGCAAGGGCCGTTGTTTCAGTTGTCGTTCGCCGCTCTGAGAAGCGGGGGCGGCCGCTATCTGATCGAAGACTACGAGCTGCACTATGCGCCGTCGGCGTCCGTCCTGGAATTCACCGGGCGGCGCGAGCTGGAGGCCGCACGTATCACCGGCCCTTGGGCCATCGTCGGGAATCCCGAGGTGCTTCCACTCGTGGGGACGCGGCCGCTGGCCCGGCTGCCGGGCGCGGCGCGCGAGATCTCTGCCATCGCGGCCATTGCGCCAAAGGGGAGCGTACTTCGTCTCGACGGCACTGGTGCAGACGAGGCCGCCCTTGCTCGTGCTCTCGAGACGGCGCATCCGTCAGTGCTGCACTTCGCGACCCACGGGTTCGTGTTCGACGATCCGAACACGGCACCGTTTCTCGCGCTGAACCGGCGCGGCCCCGGCGCTGCGGAAGATGGCCGTCTGACGCTCGACGAGGTCTACGGGCTGCGCCTGAGTGCCGATCTCGTGGTGCTGAGTGCGTGCCGCAGCGGATCGGGCCAGATCAGCAGCGACGGCGTCATCGGGCTGACGCGGGGATTTTTCTATGCCGGCGCGCCGTCGGTCCTGGCCACGTTCTGGGACGTGGTGGATGAGGCCACCGCGACGTTGATGAAAGACTTCTATCGTGAGTACGTGAGGACGCACGCCAAGGCCGCGTCTCTGCATGCCGCGCAACTGGCCTTGCTCAACGACTTACGCGCGGGAAGGATCAGCGTGACCGTTGGCGGCCGAACGGTGAAATTGCCGGAGCATCCGCTGCTCTGGGCCGCGTTCTTTCTCAGCGGAGAGCCGTAAACGAACGCCGCAGCGCGTTGTCGGAACGCATGTCATTTGACGCCGGAGGCGCATTGGGACCGATGGCGCGCGAGCGCGCGGCCGGTGCGATGTTTCAGTTTCATAGGGGACGGGTTCGGAAAATGAGTGGTTGTTCTCGCGCGGAGACGCGGAAGCGCGGAGATGGCGTGTCGGGTCTGGTGGCCCGGCGACGCCGGGCCCAGCGCGGAGATGAACGGACACGGAAGCAAGAGCCCGGACCGTTCACACGCTCTTGTTTCCGTGTCCGTTCCTCTCCGCGCCGGCCGCCCGTGGCGGCCGCCAGACCCGACCGATCAGCGATCGCAGTCTCATCACGCGCGCCCGACCCTGACCCGTCCGCGTCTCCGCGTCTCCGCGCCTCCGCGTGAGACCGACTCCAGCGATCGAATCATCAGACTGATGAGGCACTACCTGCGGCCGAATGCCAGCAGCCGCTGCAGCAAGGGTCGGCCTGCAGCGGACGACATGCGTTCCGAAGACGCCTGGAAGGCCCGCGAAGTTCAGCGTTTGATATCGACGATGACCGAATCGCGCTCGAAGCCGCGATACTCGACCTTGGCCGGCGTCGCGCCCGCGGGGATGTCGTACAGCAACTGAAAGCGTCGCGCATTCCCAGGAGGGACAACGCCGATCTCGCCCAATGAGCAGGGGAGTTGATCCGAGATCGGTGATGGCGCGATGAAGCGTCCGCCGGCATCGACGAGCCTGATCGCCTGTCTGCCGTCGAGTTCGATCCCTTGATCGCTTTTCAGATTCTGGGCGACCAGATCGAGCAGCACGTATTGGCGCCCGGCCGGTGCAGCGGGCAGCGTCGCAGGTTTGGGCGCCGCCGGCAGCACGAGCAGCTTCAGCGTGGTCCCGTCGTTGATCGTGGCGACCGGCGTTGGCCAGGACGGCGCGAAATCAGGACCGGCTGGCAACGCCAGACTCGCCTCACCACTCGGCGTGATGAGCACGCGGGCGCTCTTCGTGTCATCGGGAACGAGGAACGCGATCTGGCCCTCGTTCGGCACCGCTGGAACGAACAGCGCCGTCTCGCCAAACGGTCTGGTGAGTGGCGTGACGCTCAGATCGGGTTTGGCGACGCAGCCGCGGTCGGTCTGCAGATACACGATGTCCGCCAGCGGCAGCCGCACGATGTCACTGGATGACTTGCTCGTTCCGCGCAATGCGACCGTGAAGTACCGGCGTCCGCTCGGAGCGGGACGACCGGCAGGGCCAAACCCTGCCTCGCTCACGAGCAACTGGACAACAGCATTCTCGCGCGGCGCGCCGATTGGAGCTGGAAGTACCGGCTTCACGCCGGACACAGCGACTTGTGCGTGGCCGTAGGTCGCATCGAGCAGGGCCAGCGCCCGGAAGCGGGCTCCGGCCATCGCTTCAAACACAATCGTGCCGCGGACGGTCTCGGCGGGTTTCACGCTGAATCCGTCGGCCAGATGTCCCGGCGTGGACTCCTGCGCCTGGAGATCGACACCATCGATGTAACGCCCATCGGTGACGAGCCAGACGTGCTCGTCGAGAGACGGCACACGATACGTCGTGGTCTGGCCCAGGCCCTGCGGCAGCACGTTCTTCCAGGCGGTGCTGACGATCACAAACTCATAACCGGGCCGCGCGCGTCTGTTGCCAATCGTCGCGACTGTCTGCGCGCGTTCCACGGTGATCTCGACGGCCTTGGTTCTCGCGGTCATCGAAGCCGCCGCGGCGGTCTGGTCTGGCCGCGCGTCGGACCCCTTGGCGATGGAGCTTGGCGCCGCGGGACTGGTGGCGACAACCGCAAGACCGGCGGCAAGGCCCGCGCTGTTCAGGAAGTCACGAAGCATGTTCATCGGCCCGTTTATTTCTTGCGCAACAACACCCGTCCGGCACCCATTTCGAGCGTCACCGTGGTGGTCTGATTCGGCGCGATGGTGATGGGTTCTTCCACGCTTTGTCCCAACACCGTCATACGCAGCCGGTAATTCCCCGCGGGCAGTTCGTGGCCCATGGCGCTCGTCTGACCGGACGCCACGACGCGATTCTGCGCGTCCACGACTTCGTATGGCAGCCGCTGCAGTGCCGCGAACTGCACGGTCCGCGACAATTCCGATCCGTCCTGCGCGCTGTAGAAGTGACCGCCGGTGGCACTCGCCAGGCCCTCGAGCTGGGACTGCACCGCCTGGCCGGTCAGCGTAAAGCCGATGATGTTGAGCCGCAGGTCCAGGCCAGAGGCCTTGAACCTGGCGGCCGCGTCCTTGGCATTGCCGCCGCAGCTCTCCTCGCCATCCGTGACCAGCACGACCGTGCCGCCGCCGGCGGCCTTGAGATCCTTGAGCGTCTCCAGGGCCGATCGAATCAGCGGCGTCTCCCCGCGCGGGTTCAGCGCCGACGCCGCCGTGAACAGGCGATCCCGATCCAGCTTCGCGATGGGCACCAGAAGCTCGGTGTCGCTGCACGTTTGCGCGGACGTCGACGGGTACCGATGGCCGTACGCGCGCAAGCCGACGTTCAGGTCCGCAGGCAGGGCGCCGAGCACGTCCTTGAGCACGTCCAGTGCGGTCGTCCACCGGGTACCGTCCCCAAGCTTGGTTTTCATCGAGCCGG
>Ga0105248_10003946_pt1 | contig 16400 bp, 13 predicted proteins | sample KBSS34metaG_FD_81524 | JGI IMG/M metagenome (GOLD analysis project Ga0105248, IMG submission 81524) | Switchgrass rhizosphere microbial communities from Kellogg Biological Station, Michigan, USA - KBS S3-4 metaG | ecosystem: Host-associated > Plants > Roots > Rhizosphere > Soil | place... | reverse complement strand
GCGTCACGGGCTCTCGGCCCTGAATCACCAATTGGTCCAAAGCGACTCCTTGTTTCCAACGCGGGCCGATTGTATGGAATTCATGGCTAGAGGCGCCAGACATACAAACAGCTGTGTTGCTCAGGGTCCATTGCCGCAACTGCCGGACGGATGCGGGCGAACAAGGCATTCCGCATCCATTCGACCCCAACTTCCGACTTTTAATCTTCTGATTCTTTAAGAGATTTGAAGTCGAATAAATCATTCAATATCAATGACTTAGGTGATTTCTCGTCCGGGTGCTGCGGCGTTGGCGTCCGACAGCTGCGTCAATCGGTCCTCGATCTGTGGCTTCAGCGTCCGTGGTTTGTCGGACGCGTCCGTGCTTTGCGTCGAGGCGCGAAGCGGGACTTATCCACAGGCTCGCGGCGTGACGATGGTCGAAGCGTCCGCCATTTGCGGTGGCCGCGGCCCGGACATCCGTCCGGGGAATGCGGCTTGTGCGCCGCCGCAGAGAGTGATCGTCCGGGCTTTGTGGCCGTCCGGAATTTGTGGTGCTGCAGCGCCCACCTGGCTGCGGCAAAACGTCCGGGGTTTGTGAACCTGTTTCGATGCAATGTGTCCGGACATCGTGGCACCAAGGTCCGCAATGCGTCCAGTCCGTCCCCCCGGCTTGCCACCGATATTGTCCAAGTGGCACCGGACATATACTTCGCGGCATGAACACGGCGGCCACGACACCAATGACGGCGGGCGAACGGTCCGAGCGCGCCGCCACGGGGCCGTTGGGGACTCTGAGCAAGTCGGTGTTCGCGCTGGCCATCGTTCCCTTGAACCTGGCGCTCACGCCCACCTCGCGCAAGGCCTACAACGTGATGCTCTATCTCGCGCAGCGGCAGACCGCCGACGGCGAGGGCGGCTTCAGCGCGCCGCTGAGCTCCATCGTCCGGGGTTTCGGACAGACCTCGAAGATCAACGAGCGGGTGCGCGACTACATCGAGCAGATGACGCGCTCGAACGTGGAGTGGCGCCCGCTGGCGCGCAGCGAGCAATGGGCGCTGCCGCTGGAAGGCGGCGCGCAGCAGCTCGACACCGGTCCCACCGACGAGTGGCGCATCTTTCCGCTGCTGGCCGAGGCGCGCTTCTACCGTCGCGGCGGCGAGCCCTGGGTCACCTGGTATTTCCCGCCCTCCATCCGCGAGCAGCTCGTCGAGCCCACGCGCTGGGCGCAGCTGGAGCTGCAGGTGTTCTCGCGCCTGTCGACCTACACGTCCATCGCGCTCTACGAAATCTGCGCCCGCTACAAGGACAGCCCCGGCGGACGCACCTCGCGTCATCCCTGGGATTTCTGGGTGTCGGTGCTGCGGGGCTCGGAAAGCTCCAAGCCGCGCGAGTGGCGCAAGTTCAAGAACGAATTCCTCGGGCCGGCCATCGCCGAGATCAACGAGCAGAGCGACATCCAGGTCCAGCTCATCGAGAACAAGCAGGGCCGCACGCTCGTGGACGTGCAGTTCGAGGTCCGCAAGCGCGCGCTGCCGCGCGACGACGAGCCCGAGGTGCCCGACATCACCCTCACGCTGCGCGCCGCGAAGGTCGGCGTGCGCGAGGCCGACCTCGATCAGCTCATGGAGCGCCACGGCGAGGCGCGCGTGGGCGAGGCGCTGGACGCGCTCGACCGCCACCTGAACGACCCGCGCTCCAAGCCGGTGCTCAACCGCGCCGCCTACCTCAAGGGCATCCTCAACAACCTGCCCGCCGCGCCCGCGGCGGTGGAAGAGGGTGCGCGCTCGGAGGTGCTCGAGGCGACACGCAAGCCGCGCGGCGCCGGGATGAATCGCGAGGAAGTGCTGCAGTCCTGGATGAAGCGGCGATTCGACTTCATGCGCCGCGCCTTCGAGGCCCTGCCCGAGCACGAACGCGACGAATGGATCGACGCCGCGCGCCGCTCGCTCGAGGAGGCCGGCAGCCTCACGCCGTCCCTGCTGCGCCGGCTGCACGAGCGCCAATGGCAGTCGCCCCTGGTGACCGGGGTGATCGTCAATCACTTCGCGAGCACGCGCTATGGCGCGGCCTGGAACGTCCCCACCGAGACCGACCTCGCCGTGCACGCGGCCGAGCTCGCCCAGTAGTCGCCGCCGGCCCGCGCCCCGTGCAGGGGCAAGTCAGACGCGGGCTTGCGAATCCCGCGCGCGCGTCGATACGATTTGTCGGCTTCCACTGACAAGGGGCCGGCGATGAACTCCATCGATCGACGCGAGGCGCTCCGCACGATCTGCCGCGCGGGCACGCTCGGCGCATGGGCCGCGGCCGCGCTGCCGGGCGCCCAGGCGCAGCAGGAGAGCGCATTGCGCATGCAGTCCTGGCCGCTGAATGCGCCCGATCGCACCGGCATTCACGACGTCGCCCCCGCGCCCGACGCGGGCGTGTGGTTCACCGCGCAGCGCACCGGCCACCTCGGCTGGTTCGACCCGCGCAACGGACGCAGCGAGTACATCGCGCTGGGCCCCGACGCCGCCCCTCACGGCGTCATTCAAGGCCCCGACCGCGCGGCATGGATCACCGACGGCGGGCAGGGCGCCATCGTGCGCGTGGGCTGGCCCGATCGCAGCGTGCGCCGCTTCCCGCTGCCCGGGCGCGGCGCGGCGGCCAATCTCAATACCGCGAGCTTCGACCACGACGGCGACCTCTGGTTTACCGGGCAGGGCGGGGTGGTGGGACGCGTGGCGGTGAAGACCGGCACCGTCACCGTCAAGGAGGCGCCGCGCGGCGTCGGTCCCTATGGCATCTGCACCACGCCTGGCGGCGAGGTGTGGTGGTGCTCGCTCGCGGGCTCCTTCATCGCGCGCATCGACCGCCGCACCGGCGAGTCCACCGTCGTGGAGCCGCCCACACCCAGGCAGGGCGCGAGGCGCATCTGGAGCGACAGCCGCGGCCAGCTCTGGGTCAGCGAATGGCTCAGCGGACAGCTCTCGAACTACGACCCCGCGAGCGGACGCTGGCGAAGCTTCAAGCTCCCCGGCGATGGTCCGCGCCCCTATGCGGTGTACGTGGACGCGCGCGACCAGGTGTGGGTGAGCGACTTCGGCGGCAACGCGGTGCTGCGCTTCGATCCGAAGACGCAGGCCTTCGAGCGCTACGGCTTCCCGCGCGATGGCGCAAACGTGCGCCAGATCCTCGGGCGCCCCGGCGAGGTCTGGCTGCCCGAAAGCGGCACCGATCACATCTCCCTCATCCGCACGGCCTGAGTCATGCAAGCGAGCGACGCGCATCCGATCAGGGCCCTGGTCTTCGACGTCTTCGGCACGCTCGTCGACTGGCGCGGCGGCATCGCGGCGCGCGTGCGCGAGCTGCTGGCCCCGCGAGGCATCGAGATCGACTGGGCCGCCTTCGCCGACGCCTGGCGCGCGCAATACCAGCCCGCGATGGAAGAGGTGCGCTCGGGCCGCATTCGCTTCGGCAAGCTCGACGCACTGCACCGGCGCAATCTCGACCTCGTGCTCAACGCCTTCGCGCTCGACGCGCTCGACGAAACCGCGCGTGCGCAGCTCAACCTTGCCTGGCACCAGCTCGACGCCTGGCCCGAGGTCGGCGGCGCGCTCGCGCGCCTGCGCCGGCGCTTTCTGCTCGCCCCGTGCTCGAACGGAAACATCTCGCTGATGGTCGATCTCGCACGTCGCAACGACTGGCACTGGGACGCGATCCTCGGCGCCGAGATCGCGCGCGACTACAAGCCCAAGCCGGTGGTCTACCTGAGCGCGGCCTCGGCCTTCGACCTCGCGCCCGCGCAGGTCCTGATGGTGGCGGCGCATTCCTCCGACCTCGCCGCGGCGGCGGATGCGGGTCTGCGCACCGCATTCGTCGCGCGGCCAAACGAACGCGGCCCGGGCCTCGGCGAGTCGCAGGCCAGCGTGCCGGTCGACCACGACGCGCGCGACCTCGGCGATCTCGCCGATCAGCTCGGCTGCGATTGAACGCGCGACACACCGCAGGAGCCTCACGCATGCCGACTTCCTTCGATCCGAGCCAGACCTACGCCCGGCTGAACGCCGACAGCGCGATCGCACTGCTGCCGGGTGGCGAGGCCTTCTGGTCGCAGCCCGAGGCGCGCATCGAGGAAGCCTTCTCCACAGGCTGGCTCGTCTGCGAGTCCAGCTGCGACGCCGACTGGTCGCACTGGGAGATGCACCCGGGCGGCGACGAGCTCGTCTACCTGCTCAGCGGCAGCGCGGCGATGCTGGTGGAAGCCGACGGCATCGTGAGCGAGATCCCGATGAGCGGACGTGCCGCCGTCGTCGTGCCGCGCGGTGCATGGCACACGGCGCGCGTGTTCGCACCGAGCCGCATGCTCTTCATCACGCCCGGCGCGGGGACGCGGCATCGCCCGGCCGCGTCCTGACGACAGGGCGCACGCCGGGCTTACACGGACCGGCCCGGTCCCTCGCGCGGGCTACCCTTGGCGCCTTTTCCTCCGATCCGACCGCATCGTGTCGACCCCCATGAGCCCGACCGCGCACGGCGCGGACGCAGACCTTCTGCTCAAAGTCACCCCGCCGCGCGTGCCGAAGCACCTCGTCTCGCGCGCGAGGCTCATGAGCGCCGAGGACCCGGTCCGTGGCCAGCCGCTCATCCTCGTGCAGGCGCCGGCGGGCTTCGGCAAGACCTCGCTGCTCGCGCAATGGCGACGCGAGCATCTCGCGCAGGGCACCGTCGTCGCGTGGCTGTCGGCGCAGGAGCGCGACCACCCGCAGCGCCTGGTGCAGGCGCTCGCGCTGTCGGTGCGCGTGGCCGCGGGCCGCCCGGGCTTCGGTCATGCGCTGCTGGATGCCACGCCCCCGCGCGGGCTGGAGGGCGTCACGCTCTGGCTGAACGACGTCGCACAAAGTGCCCTCAGCGTGGTGCTGCTCGTGGACGAAGCGGACAGCCTGGCACAGGCCTCGCGCGACGCGCTCGCCTACCTCGTGCGCAATGCGCCGCCGAACCTGCGCACCGTCATCGCGGCGCGCGCCGACAACGCCATGGGGCTCGACGATCTCATCGACTACGGACAGTGCCTCGTCGTCGGACCCGCGGCGCTGCGCTTCCAGCTTGCCGACACGATCGAGCTCGTGCGCAGCCGCTTCGGCGGTCGCGTGGACGACGACGCCGCGGCGCGCCTGCATGCGCTCACCGAAGGCTGGCCGCTGGGCCTGCAGCTGGCGCTGTCGGTGCTGGCGGGCGGCGACAACCCGAGCGCGGGCATCACGACGCTGGCCGCGCATAGCGGCAAGCTGCGCGAGCACCTGCTCGGCCTGCTGCTGTCCAACCTCGCCGCGGCCGACGTCGACTTCCTCACCCGCATCTCCATCCTGGACGACCTGCACCCGCAGCTTTGCGATGCGCTGTGCGGGCCCGAGGCCGCCGAGCGGCTCGTGCGCATGAACCGCGACACGCCGCTGTTCGCATCGGCCGAGCAGGGCGAGTGGCTGCACATGCACAACGTCGCGCGCGATGCGCTGCGCGAGCGCTTCGCCGCGCTCGCGCAGGAGGAGCGCTCGCGCCTGCATGCAAGTGCCGCCGCCTGGCTGGACGAGCGCGGCATGCTCGAGGACGCGGCCCGGCACGCGCTGAGCGCGGGGCAGTCCGCGCGCGCCTATGAGCTGGCCGAGCGCAGCCTGTACGACTCGATCACCATGCGCGGGCGCCAGGGCACGGTGCTCGAATGGCTGCGGCACCTGCCCCAGGCCGAGCTGGACCGGCGCCCGCGACTGCTGCTGGCAGCCGCCTGGTCGCTCGCGGTGAGCGAGCGGCACGAGGAGGCCGGGCACCTGGTCGAGCGCATCCTCGCGCAGCCCCAGGCCGACGAGGAGCTGCGCTGCGAGTGCGCCCTCATCCTCGGTGGCGCGGCCATCTTCGCCGACGACCCGGACCGCTTCGCCGAGCTGCACGACCCCTGGGCCGACGCGCCCGCGCTGCGCGATCCGATGCTTTTGCAGGTGCACGCCAACCGCACCGCGTTTCGCACCCTGCTCGAAGGCGAGCCGGCACTCGCGCGGCTGCGACAGCAGCAGGCGCCGCGCGGCGACTTCGGCGTCTCGCCCGGCTACGTGGGTCGCTGGGGGGAGTTCATCGTCGGCCTGAGCTACTTCTGGGAAGGGCAGGTCATGCTGGGCGAGAGCCTGCTGCAGCCCACCCTCGCCGGCGCGGAGGTGGACCTCGGCCGCCGCAGCCCCTTCGCCTGCATGGTGGCCGCGCTGCTGGCCGCGGGGCTGTGGGAGCGCGACCGTCCGCGCGAGGCGGCGGCCCTGCTCGCCAACCGCCTGGACGTCCTGGAACACCACGGCCTGCCGGAGACGGTGCTGCTGGGCTTTCGCACGCTCGCGCGCATCGCCATCGCCGAGGGAGCCGAGCACCGGGCCATCGAGCTGCTTGGCGCCCTGCACGCGGTGGGGCTGGCCCGCAACCTGCCGCGCCTGCGCGTGGCGAGCCTGGCCGAGCAGGTGCGCATGCATGCACGGGCCTATCGCGCCAGCACCTGCAAAGACCTGTGCGACCAGATAGGCGCGCTGCTGGCCGACCCGGCCATGCCCACCGGGCGCATGTGGCGGCGCAACGTGGAAGTCCTGCACGAGCTGGCGCAGGGCTACGCCGCCATCGCCGCGCAGGAGTGGCGCCGAGCGCTGGAGCCGCTGGCGCGCGCCGATGCCATCGCCCAGGCCATGCAGCAGGGGCGGCTGCGCATCGAGATCCTCGGCCTGCGCGCCTTCGTGCTGGACCGCTGCGGCGAGAAGGCGAAGCCGCTGCTGCAGGAAGCGATGGGCCTGGCCCGGACCTACGGCCTGCGCCGCGTCTTCGCCGACGCGCACCCGGCGCTGGGCGCGTGGGTGGAGGAGGTGGCCGGCCACGAGGGCGGCGCCCCTTCCGCGGCGCCGGCACGCCCCGCGCGCACTCCCGCCAGCGAGCGCGTACGCGCCACGCCGAGCATGGCGCTCACGCCGAAGGAGCGCGAAGTCCTCGTCCTGCTCGAGCGCAACCTCTCCAACAAGGAGATCGGACTGGCGATGCAGGTAGGGGAACAGACGGTCAAGTGGCACGTGAAGAACCTCTTCGCCAAACTCGATGCCGGCACGCGCAAGCAGGTGGTGATGCGCGCGCGCATCCTGGGGCTGCTCGACTCGGACAGCTGAAGCCCTGCAACGCCGGGCGGACCGCACGGACCGCGGGCGGCGCGACCACCTGCCCGGGCCCACCCTCCCCCCTCTGCGAAGGGGGGGAGATACCCCGTTGCGCTTCATACGCTAGGGGTCATGGAGGTCACCGCATGACTACAGCCCTTCCCTCGAACCCGCCGGCCGCGCCCGCGATCGTCGATGCCGCCGTGCGGCACGACTCGATCAAGGTCGAGCCCCTGACCTGCACGATCGGCGCAGAGCTCAGCCACGTGAACCTCGGCGCCGCCGCTCGCGACCCCGCGCTCGTGGCCGAGATCCGCGCGCTGCTGCTCAAGCACCGCGTGCTGTTCTTCCGCGACCAGGACATCACCCGCACCGAGCACGTCGCCTTTGCGCGCCACTTCGGCGAGCTGGAGGACCACCCCGTCGCCGGCAGCGACCCCGATCACCCCGGGCTCGTGCGCATCTACAAGTCGCCCGACGTCCCGAACGACCGCTACGAGAACGCCTTCCACACCGACGCCACCTGGCGCGAGAAGCCGCCCTTCGGCTGCGTGCTGCGCTGCGTCGAGTGCCCCCCCGTGGGCGGCGACACGGTGTGGGTCAACATGGTCGAGGCCTACGCGAAGCTGCCCGAGGACATCAAGGCGAAGATCGACGGGCTGCGCGCGCGCCACAGCATCGAGGCGAGCTTCGGCGCGGCCATGCCGATGGAAAAGCGCCTGGCGCTGCATGCGCAGTACCCGGACGCGGAGCACCCGGTGGTGCGCGTGCACCCCGAGACCGGCGAGAAGCTGCTCTTCGTCAACGCCTTCACCACGCACCTCACCAACTTCCACACCGCGTCCAACGTGCGCTTCGGCCAGGACGCCAACCCCGGCGCGGCCCAGCTCCTGAGCTACCTCGTGAGCCAGGCCTACATCCCGGAGTTCCAGGTGCGCTTCCGCTGGAAGAAGAACAGCGTCGCGTTCTGGGACAACCGCTCGACGCAGCACTACGCGGTCATGGACTACCCGCCGTGCCACCGAAAGATGGAGCGCGCCGGCATCGTCGGCGACCGCCCCTACTGATCCAACGGACCGACGCGACACGCGCCCGCCCGCCCTCGAACCCTCAAGAGACACACACACCATGAACTTCCTCGACGGCTCGCTGTTCCCCGAGAACCAGGACAAGCTGATCATCACCGCCGCGCCCTATGGCCCCGAGTGGGTGCCTTCCGACTTCCCCGAGGACATCCCGGTGACGATGGAAGAGCAGGTGCAGAAGGCGGTCGACTGCTACAACGCCGGCGCCAGCGTGCTGCACCTGCACGTGCGCGAGCTCGACGGCAAGGGTTCCAAGCGCCTGTCGATGTTCAACGAGCTGATCGCCGGCGTGCGCCGCGCAGTGCCGCAGATGGTCATCCAGGTCGGCGGGTCGATCTCCTTCGCGCCCGAGACCGACGGCGCCGCGGCCAAGTGGCTGAAGGACGACACGCGCCACATGCTTGCCGATCTCGACCCGAAGCCCGACCAGGTCACGGTCACCGTCAATACGACGCAGATGAACGTGCTGGAGCACATGGAGGCCGAGGACATCGCCGGCACTTCGCTCGCCGAGCCGCAGAACAACGCGGCCTACCGCGAAATGATCGTGCCCTCGGGCCCGGGCTTCATCGAGGAGCACGTGAAGCGCCTGAGCGCCGCCGGCATCCAGAGCGCCTTTCAGTTCTACAACATCAACAGCTACGAGACCGTCGAGCGACTGATGCGCCGCGGCATCTACAAGGGGCCGCTGGTGATGAACTGGGTGGCGATCAGCGGCGGCATGGACGCGCCCAACATCTACAGCCTCGCCAACTTCCTGCGCGCGATTCCCGACGGCTCCGTGCTCACGGTCGAGAGCAGCATGCGCAACGTGCTACCCATCAACATGATGGGCATCGCCATGGGCCTGCACGTGCGCTGCGGCATCGAGGACAACCTGTGGAACCAGTCGCGCACCGAGAAGATGTCGACGGTCAAGCAGATCGAGCAGCTCGTGCGCATGTCGCGCGAGTTCGGCCGCGAAATCGCCAGCGGCCAGGAGGCCCGCGAGATCAGCCGCATCGGCGTGTTCTACGACACGGTGGAAGAGTCGCTCGCGGCCAACGGCTTCGCGCCCAACCCCAAGGGGCGCCAGCAGGGCTATCTGCGCAAGGTGGCGTGACGATGACCGACGACCGCACCTTGCCGACGGTTCTCATCGTCCCGGGGCTGCGCGACCACGTCCCCGAGCACTGGCAGACGCATCTCGCGCAGCGCCTCACGCGCGTGCGCAGCGTGGCGCCGATGGGCCGCGAGGACCTCGACTGCAGCAAGCGCGTCGAGGCCCTCGAAGCGCTCGCGCGCAGCATCGAAGGACCGATCGTCCTCGTGGCACACAGCGCCGGGACGATCACCGTCGCGCACTGGGCCCGGCGCACGAAGCGCGCGGTGCTCAGCGCATTGCTGGCCACGCCGCCCGACTTCGAGCGTCCGATGCCCGAGGGCTATCCGACGCTGGAGCAGCTTGCCGACGCCGGTTGGCTGCCGGTGCCGCGCCAGCCGCTGCCCTTTCCGAGCATCGTGGCCGCGAGCCGTGACGATCCGCTCGCGAGCTTTGATCGCGTGCAGGAGCTCGCACAGCAGTGGGGCAGCCGGCTGATCGACCTCGGCAAGGTCGGCCACCTCAACCCGGCATCCGGCTACGGCCCCTGGTCGATGGCCGAGCAATTCATCGACGGCGTCGCGGCAGCGATCGCCTGAAGGGCGCGCGTTCACGCGCGTCCATGGCAATTCAAGGAGACACCCCCATGGCCCAAGCCATCCGCCTTCACGAGACCGGAGGACCGGAAGTTCTGCGACTCGAGCGCGTCGAAGCGGGCGACCCCGGACCCGGGCAGGCGCGCGTGCGCCACAGCTTCATCGCGGTCAACTTCATCGACGTCTACTTCCGCACCGGGCGCTATCCGATGCCGCTGCCCAACGGGCTCGGCTCGGACGCCGTGGGTGTCGTCGAGGCCGTGGGCGAGGGCGTCACCGACGTGAAGCCCGGTGACCGCGTGGGCTATCTGCTCGGTCCCCAGGGCGCATACAGCGACGTGCGCGTCATGCCCGCCGAAGTGCTGATCCCGCTGCCCGAGGGCGTGAGCGATCGCACCGCCTCCGCGCTGATGATGAAGGGGCTCACCGCGCAGTACCTGTTCCGCCAGGTCTACCCGCTCAAGGGCGGCGAGACCATCCTCTATCACGCGGCCGCCGGCGGCGTCGGGCTGGTGGCCTGCCAATGGGCGCGCGCGCTGGGCGTCACCATGATCGGCACGGTGAGCACCGACGAGAAGGCCGAGATCGCGAAGGCTCACGGCTGCGCGCACGTCATCGTCACCTCGCGCGAGGACATCGCAAAGCGCGTGCGCGAGATCACCGACGGCAAGGGCGTGCCGGTCGTCTACGACTCGGTGGGCAAGGACACGCTGGCCGCATCGCTGGACAGCCTGGCACCCCGCGGCGCGCTCGTGAGCAACGGCACCTCCTCGGGCCCGGTGGTCATCGACACCATGCAGCTCGCGGTGAAGGGCTCGATCTGGGTCACGCGGCCCGCGATGATTCACTACGCCACGCCGCGCGCGCACATGCTGGAGATGGCCCGCGAGCTCTTCGACCTCGTGCTGGCAGGAAAGATCCTGGGCGAGCCGCACCAGAGCTTCCCCCTGGCCGACGCGGCTCAGGCGCATCGCGCGCTCGAATCGCGTCGCACGGTCGGCGCGACCGTGCTGGTTCCCTGAGCAGCACGCTCCCGCCGAGTTCCCGACATGAATCTCTCCCTGCCCGAGCCCCGGCCCGGACAGGCGGACGGCTACCTCTTCGGTCGCCGCCACGCCTGGTTCGCCTTTGCGATGACGCTGGCCCTGATGTGCGTCGACTACGTCGACCGCCAGGTCATCGTCTCGCTGTTTCCCTACATGAAGACGGCCTGGGGGCTGTCGGACAAGCAACTCGGCGCGCTCGTGTCGGTGGTCTCCGTGACCGTCGCGCTGGGCGGCCTGCCGGTGGCGCTCTTCGCCGATCGCGCCAGCCGCGTGAAGAGCATCGTCGCGATGGCGGGCGTCTGGAGCATCGCGTCGATCTCCTGCATGTTCACGCGCGGCTACGGCCAGCTCTTCGCGGCTCGCGCGATGGTGGGCCTGGGCGAGGCGGGCTACGGCTCGGTGGGCGCGGCGCTCATCGCGAGCCACTTCCCCGCGCGCATGCGCGGCGCGCTGCTCGCCGGCTTCTTCGCCACCGCCTCCGTCGGATCGGTGCTGGGCGTGCTGCTCGGGGGCCTCATCGCATCGCGCTTCGGCTGGCAGGCCGCCTTCGGCGTCGTGGGCGTGCCGGGCCTCGTGCTCGCGCTGCTCTATCTGAAGGTGCGCGACTACCGCACCGTGGATCTCACGCCGGCCCTGGACCGCGCCGCCCGCAGCACCGGCAGCGCGGCACGCGCCATCGCCAGCGCCCTGATGCGCTCGCCCACCATGCTGTGGGTGTGCGTGGGCGCCGCGGCGCAGCTCGTCGTCGTCTCCGCGGTCTGGTCGTGGCTGCCGAGCTACTTCAATCGCGAGCTGGGCTTCGCGCCGGAGCAGGCCGCCTCGCGCGCCGCGCTCATCGTGCTGTGCGGCGCGCTCGGCAGCGTCGTGTGGGGCGCCGTGGTGGACCGCGTGGGCTCGCGCCGGCGGCTGCACGTGCTGGCCACGCTGTCCCTCGTGTCGATGCTCGTGCTCGGCACGGCCTTCGGCGCGGCGCTCGTGGGGCATGCGCCCTCCGCGCAGCTGCAGTTCGCGCTCATCGCCGTGGGCGGCTTCCTGATGACCTGCACGGTAGGCCCGGTCTCGGCGGTGGTGTTCGACGTGATCCACCCCGGCGTGCGCGCCACCGGCGCCTCGGTGCTGTCGCTGTTCCAGAACCTCTTCGGGCTCGCCGCGGGGCCCTTCATCGCGGGGCTGCTGTCCGACTCCATCGGGCTGGCCAGTGCGCTGGCGCTCATGCCCGCGTTCTGCATCGCCGCCGCGCTCGCGTTCCTCGTCGCCGCGCGCAGCTATCAGGCCGACCTGCTGCGATCGGGCGAATCGCCCGAAGCGCAGGCACAGGCCGCGTCCGAATCCAGCGGCGCGCTCGCCTGAGTCGGCGCGTCCCATTCATTTCAAACATCTGAAGACAAGACACCCATGAACGGATTGATGATGCAGCAGCCGCTGCTGATCTCCTCGCTGCTCAAGCATGCGCAGCGCCACCACGGCGAGCAGGAGATCGTCTCGCGCCGCGTCGAGGGCGACGTGCATCGCACCACCTACCGCGAGCTCGCCTCACGCTCGCAGCGCATGGCCCGCGCGCTGGCCGCGCACGGCATGCGCTTCGGCGACCGCGTGGCCACGCTCGCCTGGAACGGCTACCGGCACATGGAGCTGTACTACGCGGTGTCGGGCTCCGGCGCGATCCTGCACACCATCAACCCGCGGCTGCACCCCGACCAGGTGGCCTGGATCGTCGATCACGCCGAGGACCAGGTCCTCTTCTTCGACCTGAGCTTCCTGCCGCTGATCGAGGCGATCGCGCCGCGCGTGTCCAGCGTGAAGCTCTTCGTCGCGATGACCGATCGCGCGCGCCTGCCGCAGTCGCCGAAGCTGCCCAACCTCGTGGCCTACGAAGACCTGATCGATGCGCACGAGGGCGAGTTCGAATGGCCGAGCTTCGACGAGAACAGCGCGGCCTCGCTTTGCTACACCTCCGGCACCACGGGCCACCCCAAGGGCGTGCTCTACAGCCACCGCTCCACGCTGCTGCACGCCTACGCGGCGGCGCTGCCCGATTCGCTGAACTGCTCGGCGCGCGACACCATCCTGCCGGTCGTGCCGATGTTCCACGTCAACGCCTGGGGCCTGCCCTACATCGCGTGCATGGTGGGCGCCAAGCTCGTGTTCCCGGGCCCGTGGCTGGACGGCCGCTCGCTGCACGACCTCTTCGAGGCCGAGGGCGTCACGCTCTCCGCGGGCGTGCCCACCGTGTGGCAGGGACTGCTCGCCCACGTGCAGTCGCAGGGCCTGTCGTTCAGCACCATGCGCCGCACGATCATCGGCGGCTCCGCCTGCCCGCCGGCCCTGATGCATGCCTTCGAGGAAAGCCTGGGTGTGCGCGTGCTGCACGCGTGGGGCATGACCGAGCTGAGCCCGGTGGGCACGGTGTGCGCGCTCAAGCCCCGACAGATCGGGCTCGACTCGACGCAGCGCCTGGCCATCCAGGCGAAGCAGGGCAGGGCGGTGTTCGGCGTGGACATGAAGATCGTCTCGGAGGACCGCGAGGAGCTGCCGCACGACGGCAAGGCCGCCGGCGAGCTGCTCGTGCGCGGTCCGTGGATCGCGAGCGGCTACTTCAAGGGAGAGGGCGGCGATCCGCTCGTGGACGGCTGGTTCCCCACCGGCGACGTCGCCACCATCGATGCCGACGGCTTCATGCAGATCACCGACCGCAGCAAGGACGTGATCAAGTCCGGCGGCGAATGGATCGGCTCCATCGACCTGGAGAACATCGCCATGTCGCACCCCGATGTGGCGCTGGCCGCCTGCATTGCGGCGCGCCACCCGAAGTGGGACGAGCGCCCGCTGCTGCTCGTCGTGAAGAAGCCGGGCGCGCAAGTCACGCGCGATGAGCTGCTGCGCTATTACGACGGCCGCATCGCGCGCTGGTGGACGCCCGACGACGTGGTGTTCGTGGACAGCCTGCCGCTGGGCGCGACCGGCAAGGTGCAGAAGGCTCGCCTGCGCGAGACCTTCCGCGATCACAAGCTGCCGACGGCCTGAGTCGCGGGGCGCGGGGCGCGCGAGTGGCGTCGCGCCCGCGCGTCGATCCGGTCACCCTCAGGCGCCCACGCGGTTGACCAGCGCCTCCAGTGCCGCCTGGTCGAGCACGGTGATCTGCCGCTGGCGCACTTGCAGCACGCCCTCGTCCTGGAATCTGGAGAAGCACCGGCTCACCGTCTCGAGCTTCAGCCCGAGATAGGTGCCGATCTCCTCGCGCGTCATGCGCAGCACGAGCGAGGTGTGCGAGAAGCCGCGCGCCTGGAGTCGCTGGGTCAGGTTGAGCAGGAAGGCGGCCAGGCGCTCCTCGGCCCGCATGCTCCCGAGCAGCAGCATCACGCCGTGGTCGCGCACGATCTCGCGGCTCATGATCCTGTGGAACTGCCGCTGCAGATCCGGGAACTCGCGCAGCAGGTGCTCGAGCTGGTCGTAGGGAATGACGCAGACCTGGGAGTCCTCGAGCGCGACGGCATCGCAGGTGTGAAGGTCGGTCCCGATGCCGTCCAGCCCCAATAGCTCCCCGGCCATCTGGAACCCGGTCACCTGGTCGCGCCCGTCCTCGCAGGAGACGCGGGTCTTGAAGAAGCCCGTGCGCACGGCATAGACCGCAGCGAAGCGATCGCCGCGGCGGAACAGCGTGTGCCCGCGCCGCACCGCGATGCGCGTGGCCACGAGCGCATCCAGCCGCTCGAGCTTGTCCGCCGACACGCCCAGGGGCAGGCAGAGCTCGCGCAGGCTGCAGCTCGAGCACGCGACCTTGAGCGAGGAGGCCGCAACGGGCGGGGGTGCGGCGGCAGGGGCCATGGGACTCGTCTTGCAGCGGGTTGGATGTGGTCCATTGTTCGGTCCGCGCCGCCGTGCGACCTTGCGCTCGATCAAAACCCGCAAGGCCGGTGCGCCGCACCATTGCCGCATGTCCAGCGCAATCGCATCTGCATCGGCCGAGTCGACCTTGGGCCTTCTGTCGGAGGACCTGCTTCGTCGCTTCGATACCCCGGGCCCCCGCTACACCTCCTATCCCACCGCCGACCGCTTCGTCGAGGCCTTCGGTGCGGCGGACGCGACGCGCGCCTTCGAGCAGCGCGCCGCGGGCGCGGCCGTGGGAGGCGCGCTGCCGCTCTCGCTGTACGTGCACATCCCGTTCTGCGAATCGGTCTGCTACTACTGCGCGTGCAACAAGGTCATCACGAAGCACCACGAGCGCGCGGGCGAGTACCTGGACGCACTGGAGCGCGAGATCGCGCTCGTCACGAAGCCGCTGCGCTCGCGGCAGGCGGTCTCCCAGCTTCACTTCGGGGGCGGCTCGCCGACCTTTCTGTCGGACGCCGAGCTCTCGCGCCTGATGGCGTCGCTGCGCCACGCGTTTGCGCTGAACGCCGACGCGGAGATCTCGATCGAGGTCGATCCGCGCACCGTCACGCCGCAGCGGCTCGCGCATCTGCGCACCCTCGGCTTCAATCGCGTGAGCTTCGGCGTGCAGGACTTCGATGCGCACGTGCAGCAGGCGGTGCACCGGGTGCAGTCCTTCGAGAGCGTGCGCGAGCTCGTGCACAGCGCACGCGCCCTGGGCTTTCAGTCGATCAACGCCGACCTGATCTATGGCCTGCCGCGCCAGACGCCGCAGAGCTTCGCGCGCACCGTGGCGCAGATCGGCGAGCTGCGCCCGGACCGCATCGCGCTGTATGCCTATGCGCATCTGCCGCAGCGCTTCAAGCCGCAGCGGCGCATCTCGCCCGAGGATCTGCCCGGCGCGGGGCAGCGCGTGGCGATGCTCCAGCACGCCATCGCGGGCTTCCTCGCCCGCGGCTACGACTACATCGGCATGGATCACTTCGCGCTCGCCGAAGACTCGCTCGCCGTGGCCAAGCGGCAGGGCCGGCTGCACCGCAACTTCCAGGGCTACAGCACGCAGCCGGACTGCGACCTCGTCGCGCTCGGCGTGTCGGCCATTGGCCGCGTCGGTGCGAGCTATTACCAGAACGCGAAGACGCTGCCCGAGTACTACGACTCGCTGCGCCAGGGCCAGCTTCCGGTCGTGCGCGGCTTCGCGCTGAGCCGCGACGACCTCGTGCGGCGCACGGTCATCATGGCCCTCATGTGCCAGGGCCGCGTGGAGTTCGAGTCCGTCGAGATCGCGCATCTCGTGCGCGTGCGCGAGTACTTCGCGAGCGAGCTCGAGCAGCTGGCCGGCCTCGCGCGGGCGGGCCTCGTGGAGCTGCAGGCCGATGCGATCCAGGTCACGCCCAAGGGCTGGTACCTCGTGCGCGCCATCGCCATGGTGTTCGACCGCCATCTGCACGGCGACCGGCTGCGCGAACGCTTCTCGCGCGTGATCTGAGATCACCTCGCAGGAGCTGGCGCCCGCGCGGTGTCGGAACGCGCCTACAGGCGCCCACGCTGTCGACTGGCAGACCCACGGCCTTCGACGACGCACAGTCGCG
>Ga0105248_10003944_pt1 | contig 16410 bp, 10 predicted proteins | sample KBSS34metaG_FD_81524 | JGI IMG/M metagenome (GOLD analysis project Ga0105248, IMG submission 81524) | Switchgrass rhizosphere microbial communities from Kellogg Biological Station, Michigan, USA - KBS S3-4 metaG | ecosystem: Host-associated > Plants > Roots > Rhizosphere > Soil | place... | reverse complement strand
TGCTGAAGCGCTACGTGAATGGCGCCGAGGGTGAGGCGTTCTATCAGAAACGCGCGCCTGAGAACCGGCCGGAGTGGTTGCGCACGGTGACGCTTTCGTTTCCCTCGGGGCGCATTGCGGAAGAGATCGTGGTGGACGACGCCGCGGGTTTGGCGTGGGTGGTGAATCTCGGGTGCATCGAGTTGCATCCGCATGCGATTCGCGCGAACGACCTGGACCATCCGGATGAGTTGCGCGTGGATCTGGATCCGAATCCGGGTGTGAGTTGGGAAGACGTGCGGGTGGTGGCGTTGGAAGTTAACGCGCTGCTGGCGGAGATGGGTTTGCGGGGTTGGCCCAAGACTAGCGGTTCGCGCGGAATGCACGTTAACGTTCGTATTCAACAGCACTGGACGTTTAGCGAAGTGCGGCGCGCAGCGGTGGCGTTATCGCGGGAGATTGAGCGGCGCGTGCCGAAGCTCGCGACGTCGAAGTGGTGGAAAGAGGAGCGGCACGGCGTGTTTCTCGATTACAACCAGAACGCGAAAGACCGCACGACGTGCTCGGCGTATTCGGTGCGGCCGTTGCCGGATGCGCGGGTGTCGATGCCGTTGCGTTGGGAAGAGGTTGAGGAGTGCGATCCGGCGGATTTTACGATTGTGAACGTGCCGCAGCGGTTTGCGGAGTTGGGAGACGCGCACGCGGAGATGGACCAGCATGCTGGTTCGCTGGAGAAGTTGTTGGAGTTGGCAGTGCGTGATGAAGCGGAAGGACTGGGCGACGCTCCGTGGCCGCCGCATTTTCGCAAGATGGCCGGCGAAGCTCCGCGCGTCGCGCCCTCTCGCGCTCGCACAGCGGCGAAGACGAGTTCTGCGAAAGAGAAATCGCGTTCCCCAGCCGGGAAAAAACCCGCACGCGTGCGAATGCCGCTGCTCGTTATCGCCAATTCACCGGACAAGGAAGCAGCGCTGGCAGGACTCGAGCGTTGGAAACGCAAGCATCGCAAGGTGGTGAAGTTTTTAGCAGTGGACGACGTGCTGGTTGATTCGATGCGCGGCCGCTCCTCGACGTGGACACGCATCCGCGTAAATCTCCGCAACGTTCCCGAAGAACTGCGCCCCGCGCAGGAAACACCCGATCCCGACGACGATCCGACGCGCGAGTGGCGTTCCTCAAAACAGCCCGTCCGTTGAGCGAAAGACCGTCTCTCAAGCCGAAACTATCAGGCGCCAAAAATCTGTTTGATCTCGTACGGTGGGACGACCTCGAGCTGTTCGTACGTGCAGTCCGTGGGCTTCTTGTCCGTGCGCCAGCGGCGGAATTGTGTCGTGTGACGGAAACGATCGCCTTGCATGTGTTCGTATGCCACCTCGACCACCAGCTCCGGGCGCAGTGGTTCCCACGACAAATCCTTCCCGGCGCTCCAGCGACTCTGCGCGCCCGGAACCCGCCGCCCGCCCTGCATCTCGCCCTCATGCCATGCCCGCCACGGATGGTCCACTAACGCGTTCTTCCGGTACGGCGCCAGAAACTCGATCAGCTCGATCCGCTTCTGGTCAGTGAAACTCGCACACACGCCGACGTGATGCAGATCTCCCTTTTCGTCAAACAAACCCAGCAGCAACGATCCGAGACGCGTGCGCTCACCTTTCTTGTGCCAACGAAAACCTGCCACGACGCAATCACAATCGCGCTCGTGCTTCACCTTGAACATCACGCGTTTATTCGACTCGTACGTTCCCGCCACAGGCTTCGCTACGACACCGTCGAGACCCGCGCCTTCAAACCGTTGGAACCAGTCAGACGCAGTCGCGAAATCACTCGTCGCGGGAGTTATGTGCAGCGGTGGTCCAACCGAAGCGAGCATCGACTCCAAACGCTTCCGGCGTTTCTCAAATGGCTCGTGGCGCAGATCCCGACTACCCTCGGCGAGCAGATCGAAGAAAACAATTGACGCAGGAATCTGTTGCGAGAGGAGCTTGATGCGCGACTCGGCTGGATGAATCCGCAGTTGCAGCGCGTCAAAATCGAGCGCGCCGTCTTTCGCGACTACGACTTCGCCGTCGAGTACACAACGCTTCGGAAGCTGTTTTTGCAGGGGTTCGAGTAGTTCGGGAAAGTAACGATTGAGCGGCTTCTCGTCGCGGCTCTGGATCAAAACTTCATCGCCATCGCGAAAGATCAGCGCGCGAAACCCATCCCACTTGGGCTCGAAAAGCCATTCACCGCCGCGCGGCAATTCCGCGACGCGCTTCGCCAGCATCGGCAAAATCGGTGGGTTCACAGGTAGCTGCATAACATGCACCGTTTCCGGAACCCACCGACAATAACCAAAAAACTAGAAGGCTACAAACGGATCGCTGTAGACCACTCGCACCGCAATACCATCCAACGCGGGCGCGAACACCGGACGACCGGGAGCAGTGCGATCGACGTAGATCACGATCGCCGGCTCGATGTCGTTTTCGGAAGTCGCACCGACACCCGCGCCGATAACGCCCGGCGTGGCCATCAGATTCGCGCGATGCAGTTCCAACACGCCTAACGCACGATCAGAAGCTTGTTCTGGTAGTTGCGCAATCACTCCTGAATGTCCTCTCATGAACGGTTCGAGTTCGTTTTGACTCTTTGCGCTTTGAGTGGTCGGACTGTTACCGCCACCGCTACCCACGAAACTCAGGGAACGACCGAGCACCGCGCTCAACTGCGTCAACACCAGGCCGGCCGGATTGCCGATCGTGCTGCTGCTGCTGCCGGCATACAACAAGGCTACCGGATTATGGCTGGAGTTGTTCGTAACGATCAACGAGCCCGAATCTCCGCCAGCGCTGAACGAGCTGCTGTTAATTACGACCTGATTCGTGTAGGAGATGGTGAACTTCTTACCACCGCCACAGCCTTTCTGATACTGCACACTGACGCTCGTATTGATCGAGCCGATCGAGCCGGTCGTGAAACCGGTCGTGCGACCGCTCTTGGCGACGGAAAGCCCAACCGTCGGCGCGACCACGGCCGAGCTCGGCACGCCGATGTCTTCGATAAACCCGGTGCTATCCATCGTGCCCGGACGAAGTTGCGCGATTGCGGCATCGACGTTCGAACCGAGCGGCGAAGCAACCGTGAAATCTCCCACGAGGGTTGCGACACGACAGCCGTTGTCAATCAGACCCGGCTGCGAAACGTCTTCGCCGGCCACCGCTTGATCGCTGCGTCCAAGCACGTGGTTGTTGCTCAGAATATATTGCGTGGAACCGTCGGTGACGAGCGCACCGAGAGTGCCGCTGCAACAGAAGCTTCTGCTTGCGTCGAGGACATTTCCGCCCGACACGCCAAGGTGCTGATTGCGGCGTTGGTGATTCGCACCGCCGTCCGCGAAGCTCGGCGCCAGCAGCGAGCCGCTGATTAAAAAGGCGAGGATAGCAAGCGCTATTAACCCACTACGGAATCTGACCATCTCGATTCTCCTTAATTTATCGAAGTTAAAGGGGCTGCCAGCTAACACCGTCGGCGCCACATGGTGGGCGGGGGTTGTCTCCAGTGTGTTAGGCGACAAAGTGAGAGCTAGTTTTTACGCTCACTGCGCCGGCAAGTCAACAAATAGTTTGCACGGATTACGCTAGTAGTAGACGGGCAAAGCGCTCGAGCGGCAGGTTCCCACCTGAAACCACGCCCACGACTTTCCTGCCCTGCAACTGGTCGCGCAGCTTGATCGCGGCCGCAAGTGAAGCCGCGCCTGCGCCTTCGACGACTTGTTTCGCGTCGCGCGCGAGCACGCGAATCGCGTCATTGATCTGTTCGTCACTGACGAGAACGAAGTCGGAAAGCAGTTCCCAGAGGATCTTGTTAGGCAAGGCAAACGGAACGCGGGTGGCGAGTCCCTCGTGCTCGGTTTTCATCGTCGGATACGGCTCGAGATTATGATTGCGCCAGGCGTGCCACATCACAGGCGCGCCCTCGGATTGAACGGCGATGACTTTCACGGCCGGGTTCAATTCGTGCGCCACGATGCAGTTGCTCGCCGCGCAACTTCCCCCACCCGCCGCGGCGATGATCACCTCCACATCCGGCAAGTCTTCAAAGATTTCCAGCGACATCGAGCCCACGCCCGCGATCAGTTGCGGCTCATTGGCGGAGTGCACATAACGAAAACCCTCGGCCGCGGCGACGCGCTCGGTCTCCAGGCGCGCTTCATCAAAGTCGCGGCCGTGGAGACGAACTTCCGCGCCGAGATCGCGCATTGCCTGCAGTTTCGCTGGATTTACGTTTTCGGCCGGCGCGTAGACGATCACGCGCGTGTTGAAGAGCCGTCCGGCGTAGCCGATAGATTGTCCGTGATTGCCGGTGGATGCAGTGACGATTGTTTGATCGCGGCCTTCTTGTCGCTCGCGGCCCACGAGGTTGACGCCGCCACGCACCTTGAACGCGCCTACCGGTTGCAGGTTTTCCAGTTTGAGATAGTAATCACAACCGAGTGCTTCGGAGAGCTTGCGGCTGCGAACGAGAGGCGTTTTCGGGAGGTACTCTGAAATGAATTGTCGCGCCGCGACGATGTCCGCGTAACTGGGTGCTTGCATGAACGAAAGCTACCACAAAACGCGCGACGAGTACGAACCGGCGCTTACGAACCAGCCTTTATGAACGGAGGAGTAGATCGCGCGACGCGCCCAACACTCCGCGGGCCTGCGCGCGGCTCACGGCCGGAAACTGGTCCAGAAACGTCTCGAGCGTCTGATCGTCTTCCAGAAACTGAAAGAGAAACTCGACCGGCACGCGCGTCCCCGTAAACACGGCTACTCCTCCCATCTTTTCGGGGTGGCGCTCGATCAGTTCCTCAGCTTTCATGGCCCTTTGCCCCCGAGCCCGCAGAAGCAGGGGTCAACGCCTCTGCGGACTCCACCTGGCCCCGCACCAGGTGCCCAAGCGAGATTTCTATTTACGATTTGCTCAAGAGGCTTTACGATTGCACTCGTCTTTGAAACTCAAGCCGCCCGAATGCGCAGCTCAAGCTCCCACTGACGTGTGATGAGCGTCGCCGCCCTGCATGAGTGGTTCATAGCAACGGCGATAATCGAAAGCGAACGCATACTACTCCCATCAGGGAGTGTGTGCAAGCGAAAATTTCGGGGATGTCCGACAGGAGGTCGATCCTGATGGGCAACCCGCGTCCGCGTCCACTTCGTTTAGCCAGCAAACTGCGCCAGATTCGCGAGGCGCTCGAATTGTCCCAAACCCAGATGCTCGTGCGGCTGGGATTGGACGGAAACATGCACTACGGCCGGATCTCGCAGTACGAAAACGACGAGCGCGAACCGACCTTGCCGACGCTGCTCGCATACGCGCACGTCGCCGCCGTGCATCTTGAAGATATTGTCGATGACGATCTGGATTTGCCCGCGAGACTTCCGGGTAAGATCAGGTATCGTGGCCGCCGCGCCCGTGGCGGCCGCAAGTAGAGGTCAGGATTTCTATTTGACTGCTGCCCGCCGCGCGCGGATCCGCGAGAGAAGTCCGACCGTCAGGCCTCCGACTCCCGAGGCCAGCGCCAACTCAATCACTCCCACGACCGCTAAATTTAGACTCCGCAAATTGAAGATCACCTCCGCATTGCCTGACTTCCACACGGCCAACACGCTGGCGATAAAACCGAGTAGACCACCAATGACCCCCGCGCTAGCGCCAATAAGAGTGCTTTTTTCCAGACTAATTGCGGGAACCCGCGCCGCGTAAAGGTAGGCGCATAAAGCCCCGCCAAACCCGGCCACCAGGAAAATCAGAACGATCCGTTCGGTATTTAGCGGCAGCGCCACGCAAAGCAACGCCAGCACCAGGCTCACAACCGCAAATGGTAAGGATGGATATTTCATTAGCTTGGTAGCGGGATGGTCAGGGAGAATAGCTCATCCGCTGCTCGTTGTCGCCGCCTTCAACTCTATGAAATATAAATTGAACGATAATTCCAAAAATCATGTTTATCGCAATCACTCCGATCAGGCCAACCAACCAGATCATGGGTCTTCGCAGTTCGGGCCAATAAAAAAATAGTCCGACGAGTTGGGCCCCCAAAGCCACCACTACCACGGCCGAGATGCCATTCACTGACCAGAGTAAGGACGGCGAATCAGGGTGGTCGCGCCAGAGGCGATGTACCAGGTAAGCAACGGCAAGGAGACCGGCCAGCCAGAGATAAGAGAGGACATCAGGAACCCGGGTTGACATGAAGTAGCCGAGGCTCAACGCAACGGATCCCAGACCAAGCCACAGTAAAAGCAAAAGATGAGGCCGGCTCATAAAGAACTGCCTCACCGAATAGCCAACCAGAGCAAAGACGAGCATGCTGGCCAATACGGTGACCGGCTCCCAGCGGGTACTCACGAAGTCGGCAGTATAGTTGTCGCGCACGTATTCGCGAGCAGCTTGCGTCATTAGCAGATCGAAGTAGGCGACGCGCGCTTGTTCCAGCACCAAACCGACCACGAGGCCATTGATGACGTCAAGCATGAAGGAACTGACGGGTCTTAGTTTCTTTTGGTTCATAGAGGATCGCCAAATCTCCACTGTCAGATAGTTGCAGAGCTCAACTCTTCATGGACTAAGCACGATTCGATCGGAACCAGGCGTCCTGCAATGAGCCCTTATGTCATCGGTCATGGCCTGGCTGTCGACTATTGACTTATCAATACCCGCAACGTGCAGCAGTTCGTGAACTATGTAGCTGGATGTATCAGCCTTATAGCTGTAGAAGTAATAGTCGGTACGTGTGAAGACTTTGTCGGACAGGAAAACACGAGATCCAACGGTAACCGCACTGGCCTGTTTCCTGCCAAAATCGTCCACGAGCAGGATGGCATCGTGGGAGCTGACGTTGAGGTCTGTATTATCGTAGTTTGCGTCTGTATCGTAGTAACTCAACGTCGCTTTGTTCAGTAGCTTCTCCAATGAATCGAAATCTTTTCCCACCTTGTATTTGGCCAGAGTTTCATTGATGAAGGTTTTGCAATCGTCCTGATTGATCCTTTTGTAAGCCGGATCCAGTATCTGCTTTTGCTCTGCGCGGAAAGATGGACCAGCGTATCTAAACCCGCCTTGCTGAGAGAGCATGAATGGATCGGGTAAGCCTGCGTTGCTGTAAACCAGATATTCCTTGCCGTAAATCTCCTGTGCGACACTGGAATCGCTTTTCCAACTCTCGTCCAATATCTTTCCATTGAGGTCATAGAGGACTTCGTAGCGCTCACCGAAACGCGCTCCCTTGTTGAGCACCGCGATGGGCTTGCCGCTGGAGTGAGCCCACTCGTCCAGTAAGGCGAGGGGGTCTTTGAACTTCAGTCCGATTAAGTGGACCACGTCTTCGAGAGGCACGCGGATGCCGTCGATTGAATACGAGGCAGCGGGGTTTTCCGGATTATAAGAAGAGCCGAAACTAATGAGCGCGTGCTCATCTGCCGTGGCAATACTGGCCGCCGTTCCCGCGTCGGCGCCGAGCGGATCGAGCTCCTTTTCGCCGATGCCGCGCACTGTCGCGCCACTCGGATCACGCTGTTCCCAGTTCATCAGATCGAAACTGTTCGTATGCGTGATCCAGCCAAGTGTCGCCGGACCGGCGTAGACATACGTGCGCGAGATTGTGTTGGATGGATCCACTTCAGCCAGTACCTGCCCGCCAAGTACGGTCGAGCGTACGTAGTACCTGGTCTCTGACTGTGTTTGAAAATTCTCGTCAACAAACGTTTCTATGGTTTTTATCTGGCGGCCTTCGGGATCGTACGCCATCGTCGCAGTGGCCTGATTCGACATTTCCAGGTGGCCGTTTCTACCGGCGGCGTCGTACGAATAAACATCGCCCGCGTCGGTGGCCCGGCCATCCGCATCGTATTCCCAGCCTGCGCGGCGGTTCTTCGTGTAGCTCTGCGAGAGCGTGGTGTCAACGGTCCACCAGTTCTTGACAGTCCGCTGAGTCAGGTTGCTGAAAGCGTCGAAAGTATAGGTCTGGTTATAGGGGCGATTAGTGGTCGTGCCTTCGCCGCGTGCTTCCGCGCCGGAGAGCGCACTCGTCAACCGGCCGGCTTGGTCGTAGCCGTAGGAACGATCGAAGCGATGGTCCAACGCGTCGCTCGAGAAACGCAGCGCGCCATCGTTGTAATAGGAGTAAGTCTTCGAGATCTTGCCGGGGATATTAAACGTGGCCGGCAAAAGACGCGCGTTGAAGGTTACGTCCATCGCGCTGTTATCGCCATAAAGCATGTGCTTCATGGCGCCTGACGCACGGTAGGAGATCGCGGAGGCGAGTGTCTGGCCCGGCCGCGTGATCGAGGTGAGACGGCCGCTCGCGTCGCGCGTGTAGGTAAAAGTAATGTTCGAGGGCGCAGTCAGACTGCTCAGATCGTTGGCAAGGTTGTACTGATAACCGATCGTATAGTTGCCGACCCCGGTGAAACCGCGGGTTTCGGAAGTGAGCCGCGACAACTGATCGAACGAGTAGGTAGTCGTGCCCAGGCCGTCGGTCATCGCGGTGCGATTGCCCGCGGCGTCAAAGGTAAAGAAAGCTGTGACGTTTGGCTGGCCTGTAAATGTGTGGGTAACGGAGGTGGCCAGGTGTCGCGCGTTATACGCGAAACTACTCACCGCCCCGCGCGCGTCGGTCACAGTATCAATGGAATCGTCAGCGTTGTAGGTCCAGACTGTGGCCGTGCCCTCACTCTGCTCGGGCACGTGCTTGGACTTCAGGCGGCCGTAACCGTCGTAAGTGACAAGCGTGTCCTGATAAGTGCCGCTGCCTTCCGCGCCCGCGTACTCGCGAACCTGCATGACCTGATCGCGAGCGTTGTACGTGGTGACTGTGGTCGAGTAAACACTGCCGCCCTGCCAGTTCAAGTTTTCCGTTTTGACTGTACGGCCCAGGACGTCCGAATAGATCTTCTGTTGCCGACGTTTCAGGACGCCGGCGTCGAGCGTGCCTTCATCGGTCAGCGTCGTGATCTGTCCCCCGGCGCAACCACAGCCCGCATACGAAGCTGTCTTCGTCGTGAGGTCGGGGTTTGTGGTGACTAAGGGGCGTCCCTTCCAGTCGAACGTCTGTTCTGTGAACAACCAGCCACTGGCCGCATCATCGCCCGCGGCGGCCCACTGTGAAGGCGCGCCACTCGCGTTCGTCTCGGTCGGGTTCGAGGTCTTCGTGACCTGGCCCAGCACGTTGTAGACAAATCGCTGCCCGGTGTAACCGCCGACACTGCCCGGATGGTCCGTCGCGGTCGCGATCACCTGGCCAGTGCCGTCAGTAATCCGGAACGAGTGTGCTTCGCCCAGTCCCTGTTCGATCGTGCGATAAGTGTCAACGCGAACGTCGCTGTTGGCGTATTCGTAACGCGTGTAAGCGCCGGTGACCTGGTTTGTGATCTGCTGCAATCGCGCAAACTGATCGTAACTGAGCGTCTGCTCCGGCCCCGGCAGGTTCTGCGTCGTGTTCGGCTGCGGCGTGCGCTTGTATGTAACGGCCCCGAAATCGAAGTTGTATTTCGCCGTTGCTGAATACCCGTCAGCATCCGTGACCGTGGTGACGTAGGCGAACGTGTTGCGTGAGACGCCATCTGAGAAGGAGTCGGCGTAAGCAAACTGCGTTGTATGGAGCGACGCGTCGGTGGTCGAAACAGGTGCGCCCGCCGTGTTGTGCTTGCTGCTGCTGGTGGTGTACTGCGACGTGTTCGTCGCGTCGTAGCGTCTGACACTGGAGAGATTTCCCCGACCGGTGAGAAAACTCGCGCTGTAATTAACGTTATCGTGCTGGACCGGCGCGTCGTTGCCCTGGATCGCGCTGCCGTCGTAGAACAAGCCCACCTTCGCCAGCAACACACCGCCGTTGTTCACGTCTCCTTCATAGAGCCGGCGCTCGCTGACCAGACCGATGAGGCGTCGATCCGTATAAGTGGAACTCGTGTTGTAGTCGGTTCTCGTGCTTCTGAGGACGGTGGTCGGGTTGGCCGCGTACTCGTGAACGTCACGCGGCAACTGGCAGCTCGTGCCGTTCGCAAACGTGATCTGCTGGTACGTTGTCTGCACCCGCGCGCGATTGCCGGCGGGATCAAACGTGTTCGTCTCGACCACGCGCGGATTGAGCGGATATGAAACCGAGGTGTTGTCCTGCGTCCAGGTGGTCATTACCTGCCGCTGCAACACGCCGTTGCTGTAGGTGTTCACGAGCGCCGGCAGACCGCGTCGCCAACCGGAAGCGGTACCCTTGGTGCCGCTGAAGTAGAGCTTGGTGACGGTGGTGAGATCCGGCGCGGTAACCTGCGCGCGCAGGCCGCTTTGCGTCGTGCCGTCCGGATTCGTCCAGCTTTCCGGAGTCGGTGTGGCGTAAGCGGTGAGCGCTTCCTGCTCGATCCCGCTGATGTTCTTGTTGAAGTTCTCGGCCCAGTCTCTTCGTTCGGTGAACTTCGGGCAATCGCTTTGTGGTCCAGTCGCCTGCAACGGCGAACCGGGCAAATTGTAGGCGCGGTAGTGAAGTTGATGTTCGTCGGCGGCAAAGCCCGCGATCTTCCAGATTTGTCCCCACGCGGTGTAATTGAAATCGTAGTGCGCGCCGGTCGCTACCCTCACGCGTGCGAGCGTTTTGATCGTCGAACCGTTTGAGGGACCGGAAACGGTTAGCCCGGAGAAGCTCGTCTGGATGGCGACGTTGGTGTATTCGAACGTGGCCCAGTTGTGGGTGGTCTGACTCGGCGTGCCCTGGTTCCACGTTTGGGTGATCGATGAAAGCGACCCGGTGGAATCGTAGTTGAAGCGAATGCTGCGCGCTAACGTGTCAACAACGGTATCGACGCGGCCGGCCGCGTTGTAAAGCACCGAAATGTAGTTCCCGTTCCGGTCTTTTACTTCCGTGCAGTTGTACTCACTTCCCTTCCACTCATACTTGAGCTGCGTGCCGTCAGTCGCGCGCAACACCATCGTGTTTGCATCCAGCAACAGGTACGACGAGTCAGCCGCTTCATAGAGGGTGGACGTGCCGACCTGCCGCAGCTCCGTGCGGCTGCCGTCGCTGCCGATCAGGAGGAACGCGTTCTTGCCGACTTCGGAGTTGTAATAAGGCGCTTGAATCACGGGGAAGCCGAGCCGAAAGCCTGGACCAGGAAAGCCTCGGTCGTCGTCGAATGAGATATTGTTATCCGTCTTTATCCACAACAGGGAGTTGTACCACAATGATAGGCTGAGGTCTACGCCGCGGCCTGGCAGCGAGACGAGAGGTAGTCGCCAACTGAAGTTTTGGGACAGCGGATTCTCGCCGTCGCCACCTGTCTGGTTCATGGGATCGAGCCGCGCATTCGCTGCTCCAACGATTGTTACGATTGCCGTGGCACTGGCGAGGAGACCCGAATTATCGGTAACTGTTAAGGTCGCCGTGTACAGACCCGGCAGTTGGTAGACATTCGTGGGATTGGGGGCATTGACTGCGGTCCCATCCCCGAACGACCAATGGTATTGCTGAACAGCCCCATCAGGATCGAAAGTGCCGGCGCTTGAAAACTGCACCGGCTGCCCAACCTGGGCGCTGTAGGGACCACCTGCAACTGGGAAAGGTCGCGAGGAGCCGCCTGTCGGTGGTCCTTCGGGGGAATAGGCGGCGCCGGTCGGTAGGGTACCATTGTTGGCCGCGCCTGCATAGTCTTCTGTCGTTTGCGAGTCAAATTTCCACAGTCCTCTCGTGTTCGACGCCGGCCCCAGACCACGCGTGAAATTCGTGCTGTACAAGGCAGCAGCTGACACGCGAACCTCATCTATCAGGCCGCCGAAATAATAAGGACTGTAAATATAGGAATTGCGCCCGATGTAGAGTGAGCCCGTGCCCGAGGTTGGCCCACTGGTCGTCGACATGCTGCCGTCAAGCACGCCATCGACGAACACCTTCATCGCCGTTCCGTTAAAGACGCCCGCCACGTGGTGCCAGGCGCCGGCGCTCACCGTCGTCACTCCCACGACGTTGACGTAAGTGTTGTGACTCTGAAAGAGAGTGAAATCCAGTTTGCCGGCGCTCGTGATCGTCAGGCGATAACCACCGCCCGTGCCTGGTTGCTGAAATGCTTCGCGACTGACGATTACCTGGTATGCGCCGAGAGAATTAATTTTTATCCAGGCTTCCACGGTAATCGGCCCGGTAATGTTCAGGCTCTCGCTGCTGGGTACAAGAACGTACTGGCTGGTCCCGTTCAACGAGAGCGAGTAGTTCGCACCCGGCGCAATCACGGTCAACGTGAGCGCGGTCGAAGTGGTAGTTGCGCCGGCGTCGTCGACGGCTTTGGCGGTCAGCGAATAAACACCCGCGGGCACGTTGGACCAAACGAATAAATACGGCGCGCTGGTATCCGTGCCGAGCAGAGTCGTGCCCTGGTAGAAATCGACACGGGCAATTGAACCGTCGGAGTCAGCGGCCGTGGCCTGGACCACGACGTTTGAACCCGAAGTGAGCGTCGTATTGTTTTGTGGTTCGCTGAGACTGACAGAGGGGGCGTTGTTGGTAACTGGCGGAACGTCAGTCGAGTAACTCGCGCCATTTTGTAACGTGCCGTTGTTGCCGTTCGAGCTGAAGTCGTTCACCGTTGGACCATCAAACTTCCAAAGCCCGCGCACGTTCGAGCCTGGGCCAAGACCCGGTGTAAAGTTGCCGCTGTAAAGCGCGGCCGCCGACACTCTGACCTCGTCGATCAGACCGGTAAAGTAGTACGGACTGTAGACGTAAGAGTTTCGTCCAATATAAAACGAGCTCGTGCCTGACGCTGGTCCACTCGTAGTCGACAGACTGCCGTCCATCACTCCGTCCACGAAGACCTTCATCTGGCTGCCGTTAAAGATCCCCGCAACGTGATGCCAGGCGCCGGCGCTGACGGTGGTCACCCCTACGACGTTGACATACGTGTTGTGGCTTTGAAAGAGAGTGAAATCCAGTTTGCCGGCGCTGGTGATCGTCAGGCGATAACCACCGCCTGTGCCTGGTTGTTGAAATGCCTCACGGCTGGCAATCACTTGATAAGCACCGATCGAGTTGAGCTTCACCCAGGCTTCGACCGTGATCGCGCCGGTGATGTTCAGACTCGCGCTACTGGGCACGGCCACGTACTGGCTGCCATTCAGTGACAGCGAACGTGCGGGGCCTTGAGAACTGACCGTAGGAGCTAGTGGGGAAACGAGAAGCAGCAGACAGAACAAAAATGACACGAGCAGGTGGGAACGACTCATGCTTTTCTCCAGGGCTTATGAGGATGTGGACCATCATTTCAAATGGACAAAGATGGAGATACATTACAGGAATTCATTGCACCGTTAGCCGGCAGAGCCATTGCGAGTTCTGCGTTTCAGTGAGCGTGTATTGCCCAGCCTGCAGCGTCACGCTCCAGGCTGAGGATCCTTTCTGCACGGTGACTTCTTTCAAGACCGTGCCGTCTTCCGCTTTGAGCTGGAGCGTATATTCGCCGGAAAGTGTGGAGTTTTCGACGGCAATCGCAAACGTGCCCGCGGCGTGCTGGACCTCGCCGGGAACAAAACCGCTGGCTGTGAGCTTGATGTGTACCTCGTCCTGAAACCCCGGCCGGACCAGCGAGACAGCCGAAGGCGCGAGGTTCCTCGCCTCCGGTTTGGGCGATTCTCTGATACGCGCGCTGGCAATGATTACGAAGACTGCGATTATGACGAGCACGCTCGACACACTGCCGACAATATCTTCTTTCTTCATGCATCTGCTCCCGTTGAGGGCCGGATCAACACACTCTTGCTGTGACTACCGGCGGCGTTTTGAATAGCTGCGAGGTATTATTCGCGCCCTGGAACAGCATCAGGAATCTCGGGGCGATCGTCGACGTGAGGCCGAAGTGAGTCACACGTAAACAATTGAGTTTTCCGTTTGCGGGCGCAGACTTTATTCCTTTCTCGGCGAGTAGTCAAGAACTTTTCAATAGGTACGTTTGAGGACCAAATTATGAGACAGTTGGACCATAATGAGACATTGGACCACCGCATGAATCAGCTAACGTCGGGTGCCGACGATGGCGCGCAGGTGGCGCAGGCGTGTGTCCAACTCTTCCGGTGTGAGCGAGGCGTACTTCGCGGGCAGCAGCCGGCGGCTCGAAGATTCGAACACCGCTAACAACTCCATGTATTCCAACAGCTCGACGTCGCGGCTCGGGAAATAATCGATCGCTGCGCGCTGGAAATGACTCGCCAGCACAGGCGCCTCGCCATCCGGCGCATCGCTGCCCGGCGCATTCCCAATCGACTCGCGCGCCGCGTCTTCGTTCGCCAGCAAGATAACCGCTTCGATATCGGCGTTTGAGTAGCCCACCAGCTTGCTCGAGAAGTCTTCACGAATCGCCGCGAGATCCACATCCGTTTTGATCTTGTTCTTGCGCAACAACGCGCGTGCAACGAGCTCGACTTCTTCCGGCGTCTGCACGTAAAGAAAAGGAATCTTCCGGTCCAATCTGCCGGCGCGTTTCAGATCGACGTCCAGTTTGTCAGGCCGGTTCGTCATCACGAGAAACAGGATGCGCCCGCGATTCGACGTGTCAGACATAAACTCCTTGATGCGCGCGATCACGCGCGACGACGTGCCGCCGTCGCCTTCACCGTCAGTGTTGCCAAACGCGCGATCGCCTTCGTCGATGATCACCACCACCTGCCCGATCGCGCGAATCACATTCAGGATCTTTTCCAGATTCCCTTCCGTCGCGCCCACCCACTTCGAGCGAAAGTTTTTTAACTTGATCGTCGTCAACCCACACTCTTTCGCAAACGCTTCCGCGACGAAAGTCTTGCCGGTGCCCATTGGACCAGTAAACAGGATCCCCATCGGCACGCGGCTGGTCCGACCTTCACGAATACTCTCCGCGATCACGAGCAGATCTTTTTTCACTTCCTCCATGCCGCCAACGACTTCAAACCCGTGCGCCGGCTCGACAAACTCCACGAGGCCAAAACACTCGCGTTCGAGAATCTCGCGTTTGCGCTTCGCAATCAGCCGATCGGTCTCCTTGCGCGCCCGTTCGATCGGGCTCGGCAAACTCGCATCCGGCGCAGGCACAGGCGCGGCCGGCGCGACGAGCTCTTTGATCTCATCGCGGTTCATGTTGCTCGTGAGCGCCGCGAGCTTGTGCGCGCGCGCCGCTGCGTCTGCTCCGTCACCGAGCAAACCCGCAATAAACGCTTCGCGATCCGCGAACGCTTCTTCGTCCGACGACTGCGGCGTCAAAATCGAAGCGATCTGAATCGCTTTCAAACCCGCGGTGACGCTCGCGTAACGCTCGCCGTCCTTTTCAGTGAGGCGCGTATCAGCCAGCATCGCCGCCTCGCGCCGGGTCGCCTGGTCAGGCATCGGCACTTCAACCACCGCGACCTTGGGATTCGAGATCAGTTTCGGCGCCAGCTCCGTCAGATTTTCAGAAATCAACAGCACCACGTTGTCGCCGCGTTCGATCTCGGGCAGCGCCGACCAGCGATGCAGCGTCACGATCGCCGCACGATCCGATTCGCCCTGAAAGTTTGGATCGCCCGAAGGCGCGATCGCCTCCGCGTATTCCATGATCACCGCCGTCTTCGTCGAACCAATCAACAAACGTTCGAAGGCCGCAAAGATCCGGCTCTTATCGGTGGCCAGCAGCAGCTCGTCAACGCCCATCGTGCCCGGTGCGTGTTTTGCAAACCGCGTCCCGGTGGCGACGTCGTAAACCGCGATCGTGTCCTTTGAATCCTTTAGCAACACGTCCGTCAGAAACTCGGTGAGCGCCATCATTTTCCGGCCGCAAAGCACCACGTCATAGACGTTGCCATGCAACACAAACATCGACGCTTCGCCGCGCAAGTAGCGGCGGCGCAAGTCTTCAGCCCACGCGGGAAGCGTACGCGTCTCACTCATAGATCGAAGTCCTTCAAGCCCATCGGATTCAACATGCGTTCGGTATCAGCCGCCGTCTGCTTGATCGATTCGACGCCGTCGAGCAGCTCATCCAGTTGCCCGGTCAACTCCTGCGGCGACTGCATCGTCACGATCTGATCCGCAATTAACTGAAACGAGTTCTCGATCAGATCGAGCTGCCCGCGCGCGAGCGTCAGATACTGATTGATCTCCTTCATCTTGTCGAAACGTTTCATGATCACGGCGAGGTTCTTTGCGGCGATGTCATTTCGCGAATCATGGATATCCTGGTCGTTAACGATTGTTTCATAGCGCCGGCGCTCGCGCTCGAGCTCGCTGAGATTGATCGAATCGAGGTAAGCCTCGTAACGACTACACGTCGTGGCCATCTCGATAAACGCTTCCACGAGCCGATCGGTCTTCGTCAATTCACTACGCAACAGCTCGCCGGTAAACGCGGGATCCTGCGCGGCGAGCCCGTTGATCTCCTGCTGCCGGGCAATCAACGTAACGACACGAGCGCGGTCCTGTTCTTCGAG
>Ga0105248_10003942_pt1 | contig 16411 bp, 15 predicted proteins | sample KBSS34metaG_FD_81524 | JGI IMG/M metagenome (GOLD analysis project Ga0105248, IMG submission 81524) | Switchgrass rhizosphere microbial communities from Kellogg Biological Station, Michigan, USA - KBS S3-4 metaG | ecosystem: Host-associated > Plants > Roots > Rhizosphere > Soil | place... | reverse complement strand
GGAGCTCATCAAGTGGAAGGTGAAGCGCAAGACGAACGACGAGCTGCGCCAGCGCTTCGTGAACCTCACCGTGCCGCAGGCGGCCGCCGTGAACCTCACGCTTCCCGATCCCGATCTCTCCTACGACGAGGAGAGCGAGAACTGGACGTTCGGCCCGATCGATTGGGACGAGTTCAATCAGGTGCTGCGCGGCAACGGGCCGTGCAACCGGGAGCGTCTCGAGGCGCGCCGCAAGGCGCACGACGAGGGCGCGTGGGTGCGCGAGGCCGCGAGCGCGTACGCTGCGAAGCAGCGCGCCAAGCAGGCCTCCGAGGCCGCGTAGCATGGCCGACCCGCTCGATCCGGCGCAGTCCGTGGCCGAGCAGGCGGCCGCGATCCCCGGCGACGGCCAGTGGCCGGTGTGGGAAGTGTTCACGCAGAGCGCTGAAGGCGCGCCGCACGAGCACGCAGGATCGGTGCACGCCACCGACGCCGAGCATGCGCTGCAGAACGCGCGCGACGTCTACGCGCGCCGCGGCGAGGTGATCTCGCTCTGGGTCGTGCCGAGCGCCGCGATCACCGCGTCGACGCGCGGCGATGCCGGACCGTTCTTCGATCCTGGCGCCGACAAGGCGTACCGCCATCCGCAGTTCTACAAGGTGCCGCGGGGAGTGCGCGGGCTGTGACCGCACCGTCGGTTCTTCCTCCACCGCCGCCACCGCCGCACGACGAGCTGGAGCTGCTCCTCCGGCTCGGCGACGATCGGCTGGTGCTCGGCCATCGCCTCAGCGAATGGTGCGGCCACGCGCCGATCCTCGAGGAGGACATCGCGCTCGCCAACGTCGCGCTCGACCTGCTCGGCCAGGCGACGATGTTGCTGCGGCGCGCGGGCGAGGTGGAAGGGAAGGGACGCGACGAGGACGCGCTCGCCTACTGGCGCGAGGCCGTCGAGTTCCGCAACTGCCTCCTCGTCGAGCAGCCGAATGGCGACTTCGCGTTCACGATCGCGCGCCAATTCCTCTTCGACGTGTACGCCGTCGTGACGCTGGACGCGCTGTCGCGCAGCAGGAACGCCGACGTGGCGGCGATCGCCGCGAAGGCGCTCAAGGAAGCCAAGTACCACGTCCGTCACAGCGGCGAGTGGATGCTCATGCTCGGCGACGGTACGGAGGAGAGCCATCGTCGCGTGCAGCGTGCGCTCGACGAGCTGTGGCGGTTCACTCCCGAGCTCTTCGTCGCGGACGACGTCGCCGCTCGTCTCGCCGCGCAGGGGATCGCCCCCGATCTCCCCGCGCTCCGCGCGCAGTGGCACTCGCTGGTGCAGGACGTCGTACAGCGCGCGACGTTGACGCTGCCGCACGACTCGTCGCACACGCCGCACCTGAATGGCGGGCGCGCGGGCATGCACAGCGAGCACCTCGGGCATCTGCTCGCCGAGATGCAGATCGTCGCACGCTCGCATCCGGGAGCGAAGTGGTGAGCGGCGCTCCCGCGTCGCCACCGTCGCGCGCGGCGATCCTCGAGATTCTCGACAGCGTGAAGGATCCCGAAGTGCCGGTGCTCAGCGTCACGGAGCTTGGCATCGTGCGCGACGTCGACGTCGACGCGTCCGGCGCCGTCACGGTGACGGTGACGCCGACCTACTCGGGATGCCCGGCGATCCAGGTGATCGAGGACGACATCCTCGCCGCCCTCGCCGACGCCGGCATCCCACACGCGCGCGTCGTCACGAGCTACGCGCCCGCCTGGACGACGGACTGGATCGGCCCCGACGCCCGCGCGAAGCTGAAGGCCTACGGCATCGCCCCACCTCGGCCGGCGGAGCAGGGTGGCCTCGTCCAACTCCTCCGCGCCCGCACCGCGCCCCCATGCCCTTACTGCGACTCCCGCGACACCGAGATCCGCAGCGAGTTCGGGCCGACGGCGTGCAAAGCCGTGTGCTGGTGCCGGAGCTGCGGGCAGCCATTCGAGGAGTTCAAGGCGTTCTGATTCCGCAGTCGTTCAATCTCGCCTGGACGATTTTGATGTCGCACTGAACTACGGAACGCGGATTTTGAACGGCGATGACGCGGAAAGGGCCGGATGATTCGCATCTCCTCGAGAGAGAACTCACGGGCGCAATCATTGGTGCCTTTTTCGACTGCTATAATGGTCTCAAGTTCGGGTATCTCGAGTCAGTTTACCGACGCGCGCTCGTCATGGAGCTACACGCTCGAGGGCACCGTTGCATCGAAGAGGGCCAGGTCGAGGTCTATTATAAGGGCGTCTGTGTTGGCAACTACCGGTACGATCTGCTGGTGGATGAGCGAGTACTCGTCGAAGTGAAGGCGACCGAGGTGCTTGCTCCGAATGCGAAGGGTCAACTCCTCAACTACCTAAGTGGCACCGGGATCGCGGTCGGCCTGCTGCTTCACTTCGGACGCAAACCGCAATTCTTCCGCTGCGTTCACCAAAGGTTCATCGACTGACAGGGCTCACAATCATGTCGACCCTTCACGACAGCGGCCGGTCTGCTCCCAGGGACAGATCCGGCCGCTTCCGTTAGATCGCCGTTCAGAATCCGCGTTCCGTAGTTGAATCGGTTCCAGGGCAGCTACACGACCTGTCCTTTCCACCTTCCCTTTCTGAACACCACGGCGCTCACCACCGCGAGCGTCGAGAACGCCACCGTCATCGCGATGAACACCCCGAACGCGCCGAGCCCGGTCTGGTGCGACAGCACCCACGCCAGCGGGATCTCGAGGATCCAGAACACGAACAGGTTGATCCACGTCGGCGTCCGTGTGTCGCCCGCGCCGTTGAACGAGTTGCCGATCACCATCCCGTACGCGTAGAACACGAACCCGTACGCCACCGTGCGCAGCGCCATCACGCCGTAGCGCGCCACGTCCGCGTCCGAGGTGAACCCCGCGACGATCTGCTTCGCGAAGACCACGAACGTGAGGCCGATCAGCGCGAGAAACACTGCGTTGTAGCGTGCCGTCTTCCACACCGCCGCCTCTGCGCGCTCCGGTTTCTTCGCGCCGAGTGCCTGGCCGACCATCGTCGCCGCGGCGTTGCTCATCCCGAAGCTCGGCAGCAGCGCGAACATCACCACGCGGATGCCGATCGTGTAGCCCGCGAGCGCGGCGCTGCCGAAGCTGGCGATGATGCGCACCAGCCCGATCCAGCTCGCCATCCCGACGAACACCTGGAACGTCGCCGCCGACGAGAGCTTGATCACGCGACCGATCAGCGCGAGGTCGAGCCGGAAGTGATGCGCGTGCACGCGCACGCGACTCTGCGGCCTCCGCAGCCGGCTCGCCGCGAACAGCACGCCCGTCCCGCGTCCGATCGTCGTGCCGATCGCCGCGCCCACGACGCCGAGCCTGGGGAACGGTCCCCAGCCGAACACGAGCGCCGGACCGAGCACGATGTTGATCGCGTTCGCCAGCCAGAGCGTCCGCATCGCCGTCGCCGCGTCGCCCGAGCTCCGGAACACGGAGTTGATCAGGAACAACAGCACCACGCTCGCGTTCCCGCCGAGCATGACCCGCGTGAACGACACGTTCTCGAGCACGCCCGGCGACGCGCCCATGAGCGTGAGCAGCTGCGGCGCGAACAGCGCCCCGAGCAGCCCGATCAGCAGCGACAGCACGAGGCCGAACAGGACGACCTGCGCCGCCGTGTGCGCCGCCCCCTCCGGATCCTTCTCGCCGATGCGGCGCGCGATCATCGCCCCCGCGCCGATGCTCAGCCCCATGGCGAGCGTGTACAGGATCGTCATGAACGATTCCGTCAGCCCCACGGTGGCGACGGCATCCGCGCCGAGATGTGCGACGACGAACACGTCGACGACGACGAAGATGCTCTCCATCATCATCTCGAGCACCATCGGCACCGCGAGGATGAAGATGGCGCGACCGATCGGCCCTTCGGTGAAGTCGCGTCCGTGCGCGCCGGCGAGCGCCTCGCGCACGGCGCCCCACAGCGATTGCGCGCCCGCCGATTGTTGTTGTTCGATTGTCTGTGCGGTACTGGTCATACCGTTCCTATCGCTGAATGCCCAGGCACCGGAGTGATCCTGACTCCCGGCGCCGAAATGTGAATCGCCCCGCCTGCAGGGCTGCGCAGGCGGGGCGATGATCGCTCCGGGAGTCGAGCGGGGATTCCCGCTACACGCCTCCGATGCCTGCGCTGACGCTCGTGTCGGCCATGACGCTGTCCGCGACCGTGAGTACGGTCGTGCACGTGTCGGTCGAGAGCGGGAAGGTGCGCAGGATCATCGTCGTGGTTCTGGGTGGAGGGACGAGTCTAGGGGAATCAGGTGGAAAGGTCAAGCGGCGCGCGCGTAGCGAACCGTTAACGGTTTGTGGTTCTCGGTAATGAGCCGGCCTCGGGATGCCCATGCGTCCCGAGGCCGGCTGAAAACCAATAACCGATCACCAATCACCTAGGTATTCAGCAGCGCCTCGATGCGCGCGGCAATGCGTTCCGCATCCGGCAACACCGCATCCAGCAACACCGGATGGTACGGCATCGGCACGTCGTCCACCGCGAGTCGTTCGATCGGCGCGTCGAGGAACCAGAAGCATTCGCGCGCCAGCACCGCGGAGATCTCCGCGCCGAACCCGGCCGTCGACGTGTCCTCGTGCACGATGAGGCAGCGTCCGGTACGACGCACGGACTCGAGCACCGCATCCTTGTCCCACGGCGCGATCGTCCGCAGGTCGATCAGATGCACGTCGCCGTCGAAGCGGTTCGCCGCGTCGCGGCAGCGATGCACCATCGCGCCCCAGCTCACCACCGTGACCCTGTCTCCCTCGACCACCGTGCGCGACTTGCCGAACGGGAGCACATACTCGTCGCCCGGATAGCGCGCGCTCCCCTCGCTCGTCATGAGCAGCGAGCGATGCTCGAAGAAGATCGTCGGGTTGGCGCTCCGCATCGCCGCTCTCAATAATCCAACGGCGTCGGAGGCATTCGATGGCACCGCTACCTGCCAGCCGACCGCGTGCGCCCACAGCACCTCGCCCGTCACCGAGTGCCACGGGTCGCCGACGTCCTTGCCGAATCCGCCGGGCATGCGCACCACGATCGGCGCCGCGAACTGGTTCGCCGTACGCCAGCGCAGCGTGCCGCAATTGTTCAGTTGCTCCTGCGCCGGATCGGCGTACTTGCGGAACTGTATCTCCGCCACCGGCATCAGCCCGGCAAGCGCCATCCCCACGGCGCGTCCAACGATCCCTTCTTCCGAAAGGCTCGTATCGAACACGCGCTCGGCGCCGAACCGCTTCTGCAAACCTTCCGTGACCAGATGGACGCCGCCTTTCTTGCCGACGTCCTCGCCGAACACGACGACTTTCGGGTTCACCGCCAGCTCGCGTGCGAGCGTACGTCGCACTCCTTCGGCCAGTCGGATGAAGTCGCCCTCCGTCTCCGGCTCTTCCGTGCCGCCGAGTGCCTCGCGCTCCTCTGCGCTCAGACCGCCCTGCGCGACGGGATCCGTCTCGCGGGGCGTCTCGGCGTAGATGAACCGCTTCACGTCGGCCGGCTCGGGGGCGGGGCGCGCACGCGCGGCATCGGCGGCGCGCTCGACGTCGCGCGTTACTCGCGCTTCGAGCTCGGCCCAGTCGTCTTCCGACATGAGCGTGGGCACGAGATAATGCCGCAGGCGCGGCAGCGGATCGCGCGCGTTGTCGGCGGCGATCTCTTCCTCCGTGCGATAGCCCTTCTGGTTGTCGGGGCCCGAATGGCTGCTCAGTCGCGGAACGGTGAGCCTGATGAGGGCGGGCCCTTCGCCGCTGCGCACATGCTCGACGCACTCCGCGAGGAGTCCTGCCGCTTCGCCCGGGTCGCACCCGTCGCCATCGCGCACGAACAGGTTCGTGAACGACGCCAGGTTCTTCGCGATGTTCGCGCCCGGTGTCTGCAGCTCGCTCTTCACCGAGATGCCGAGGCCGTTGTCGTCGATGTAGAACAGCATCGGCAGCTTCAGCGTCGTCGCGATCGTCAACGCGGACCAGAAGCCGTTCGTCGCCGCGGACGCCTCGCCGCCGAGCACGACCGCGATCGCGCCGTCCCAGGAGCGATCCCGCAGCACGTCGCGTTGATACACGATCGACTGCGCCCACCCCGCCGTCGGTGTGTACTGCGACCCGACGTCGCCGGCCATCGGCAGCGCGACCGGCCCTTCGGCACTTGGCATGTTGGCCACGACGCCGATGTCGCGGCCGTCGCTGAACCCGCCCGCCCGCCCCAGCGGGCTACCGAGCGCGTCCTCGAGAGAGAGGCCCATCGTGACGAGCAGCGGACGGCACCGGTAGTAGGCGCCGGCGGCGTCGTGCGGATGATCGAGCAGCGTGCCGAGGATCGTCTGGGCGAGATCGTGACCGCGCGACGAGAACTGGTAGAGGATCAGGTGCTCGCGGGGCACCGACGTCCGGTTCCGGTTCGTCGTCTCCTCCAGGTCGTCCATCGCGCGCGACGCGAGCATGTTGTACGCGATCCGCCGCCAGTCGAACCGCGGGTCGACGGCGGGCTGGGAGGGCGTTCGGCGGGTCTTGGGTGGCGCAGCGTGCGTCATCGAGGCTCGCGGTGTCGGCGGAGATGTCCAGCGGGGCTGGAGCGTCCCTCAATCTGGCGTCCGGACGCCGGGAAGGGGAGCCACCACGGGTGCATCCCGGCCTGCCCCCGGGTACTTTATGGTCACCATGGCCTACCAGCACATCCAGGGCGGGCTGCAGGACGGGGTGCTCACGGTCGTCTTCGACCGACCGGACGTCCTGAACAGCTTCAATGCGCGCATGGCCGACGAGGTGGCCGCCGCGCTGCGCGAGGCGCGCGAGAACCCTTCGGTCCGCGCCGTCCTCATCACGGGAAATGGCCGCGCCTTCTGCGCCGGCCAGGATCTCTCCGAGGTGCTGCCGCGGGAGGGCGTCAGCCCCGATCTCGGCGACGTGGTGGAGCGGCAGTTCTCACCGATCATCCGCGGCATCCGCACGCTCGAGAAGCCGGTCGTCTGCGCGGTGAATGGCGTGGCGGCGGGAGCGGGTGCCAACATCGCCTTCGCCTGCGATCTCGTACTCGCCGCCGAGGATGCGACGTTCATCCAGTCGTTCGCGAAGATCGGACTGATCCCCGACAGCGGCGGCACTTTCATCCTTCCACGGCTCATCGGCTATCAGCGCGCGGCCGCGCTGGCAATGCTCGGTGAGAAGCTGGACGCGAAGACCGCGAAGCAATGGGGTCTCGTGTACGACGTCGTACCGCCTACCGTGCTTGCGAGCACGAGCTTCGACGTCGCGAAGCGGTTCGCCACGATGCCGACGCGTGCGCTCGGCCTCATCAAGCGCGGCTTCAATGCAGGGGTGCACAACGACCTCGAGACCCAGCTTGCGCTCGAAGCGGAGCTGCAGCGGGAGGCGGGGCGTACGGACGACTACGCTGAGGGTGTGCGTGCCTTTGTCGAAAAGCGAAAGCCGAGGTTCCAGGGTCGATAGGGTGGCTAGCGAACGGGAACTGATCATCGGCGTGATCGGCGCAGGGGCGATGGGGCGTGGGATCGCCCAGGTCGCCGCGTCCGCCGGCCATCACGTCGTGCTCGGCGATGCCCAGGCCGGCGCCGTCGAGCACGCGCTCGAGACGATACGGTCCTCGCTCGCGCGCGACGTCGCGAAGGGAAGGTTGGCGGAATCCGCCGCGGACGACACGATGACGCGCATCTCCGATGGCGACGACGTCGCGGGCGGACTCCGCGCCTACGCGCCCTGCGACGTCGTCATCGAAGCCGTCGTCGAGGAGATCGGCGCCAAGCGCGCCCTCTTCGCCGCGCTCGAGCAGATCGTGCCTCGCGAGTGCGTACTCGCCTCCAACACCTCGTCGCTCTCCATCGCCGCGTTGGGCGGCGGCGTGGCGCACGCGGACCGTGTCGTCGGCATGCACTTCTTCAATCCGGCGCCGCTGATGCCGCTCGTCGAGATCGTGCCGGCGATCACGACTTCCCCCGAGGTGGCGGCACGGATGCGCACCCTCGCGGACTCGTGGGGGAAGACGACCGTCCTCGCGAGCGACACGCCGGGCTTCATCGTCAACCGGATCGCACGCCCATTCTACGGCGAGTCGCTCCGTATCCTCGAGGAGGGGATTGCCGACGTCGCGACGATCGACTGGGCGATGCGCGAGATCGGCGGCTTCAGGATGGGACCGTTCGAGCTGATGGACTTCATCGGCAACGACGTGAACTTCGCCGTCACGTCGAGCGTGTTCGAGGCGACGTTCTTCGATCCGCGCTATCGCCCCGCGCTCACCCAGCGCCGTCTCGTCGAGGCCGGCCTGCTCGGGCGGAAGCGCGAGCGCGGCTACTACGACTATCGCGCCGGCGCCCAGGCACCGAGCCCGACGCAGGATCGCGAGCTCGCCGCCACGATCGTCGATCGGATCATCGCGATGCTCGTCAACGAGGCCGTCGATGCCGTGCATCTCTGCATCGCCTCACCCGCCGATGTGGAGCTGGCCATGACGAAGGGCGTCAACTATCCGCGCGGCCTCCTCGCCTGGGGCGACGCGATCGGCGCGCCCGAGATCCTCCGCCGCCTCGAGTGGCTGCAAACGGAGTACGGCGAGGATCGCTACCGTCCGAGCCCGCTCCTTCGCCGCCGCGTGCGCGAGGGACGCTCACTCCTTTCGACGATCGCATGACGTCAGAAGCATTCATCATCGATGGCGTGAGGTCTGCCGTCGGCAACATCGGCGGCCAGCTCTCCGAGGTGCGCCCCGACGATCTCGCGGCACGTGTCATCGCCGCGCTCGTCGCGCGCCATGCGAAGCTCGACCCCATGCACATCACCGACGTCATCCTCGGCTGTGCGAATCAAGCGGGCGAGGACAACCGCAACGTGGCCCGCATGGCCGCGCTGCTCGCCGGACTCCCGGTCGACGTGCCCGGCGAGACGGTGAATCGGCTCTGCGCATCGGGGATGAGCGCGGTCGTGAATGCGGCGCGCGCCGTGCGGCTGGGTGACGGGGACATCTTCGTCGCCGGTGGCGTCGAGAGCATGACGCGCGCGCCGTACGTGATGAGCAAGGCGAGCAAGCCGTTCGCGCGCGACATCGAGATGTTCGACACGAGCCTCGGCTGGCGATTCATCAATCCCGTGCTGCGCGAGCGTTACGGCGTCGACTCGATGGGGCAGACCGCCGAGAACGTCGCCGAGCAGTACGGCGTGAGCCGGACCGACCAGGACGCCTTCGCCGTCCGCTCGCAGCAGAAGGCGGCGGCAGCGCGCGACGCAGGCCGCTTCGCGCTCGAGATCACGCCGATCGACATCCCGCAGAAGAAGGGGGCGCCCGTTCGCGTCGAGCGCGACGAGTTCATTCGTCCCGATACGACGGCGGAGGTGCTCGCCAGGCTGCGCCCCGCTTTCCGCACTGATGGAAAGGGGAGCGTCACCGCCGGCAACTCGTCGGGCCTCAACGACGGCGCTGCGGCGCTGCTCGTCGTCTCCGAATGGGGCATGCGCGAGCTTGGCGCCGAGCCGATGGTACGCATCGCGGCGAGCGCCGTGGCAGGCGTGGAGCCACGTTCCATGGGGATCGGGCCCGTACCCGCGTCGAAGAAGGCGCTCGAGCGCGCCGGCATCAAGATGGACGACGTCGGCGTCATCGAGCTCAACGAGGCGTTCGCCGCGCAGGCGCTCGCCAGCCTGCGCGAGCTCGGCGTCGCCGACGACGATCCACGCGTCAACCCGAACGGCGGCGCCATCGCGCTTGGCCATCCGCTCGGCATGAGCGGCGCGCGACTCCTGTTGACGGCCGCGCACGAATTGAAGCGTGCTGGCGCGAAGTACGCACTCGCGACGATGTGCGTTGGTGTGGGGCAGGGTATGGCGACCGTTCTCGAGCGCATGTAGGAGGCCGACGTGACACGCATCCAGAGCTACGCACTCGGTGAGTGGGTGAACGGCGGCGGCGCCGGCACGACACTGTACGACGCCGTCACCGGAGAGGAGGTCGGCGTCGCCTCGAGCGAAGGACTCGACTTCGGCGCGATGCTCGACTTCGGACGCACCGTCGGCGGACCGGCGCTCCGTCGCCTCACCTTCCACCAGCGCGCGCGCATGCTCAAGGCGCTCGCGCAGTATCTGACGGCGCGGAAGGAAGAGTTTTATCGGGTGTCGAGTTTCACGGGAGCGACAAGGGGCGACTCCTGGATCGACATCGACGGTGGCATCGGTACGCTCTTCGCCTACGCGAGCCGCGGGCGTCGCGAGTTTCCCGACGAGACCTTCTACGTCGACGGTGGTCCGGAGGCGTTGAGCAAGGGCGGCAGCTTCATCGGGCGGCACATCTGCGTGCCGCTCGAGGGCGTCGCCGTACAGATCAACGCCTTCAACTTCCCCGTGTGGGGAATGCTCGAGAAGTTCTCGACGTCCTTCCTCGCCGGCATGCCGAGCCTCGTGAAGCCCGCGACGGTGACCTGCTTTCTCACCGAAGTCGTCTCGCGTGCGGTCGTCGAGTCCAACATCCTGCCCGCGGGCAGCTTCCAGCTCGTCTGCGGCAGCGCCGGCGATCTGCTCGACCATCTCACCGGTCAGGACACGCTCGCCTTCACAGGCTCGGCCTCGACCGCGCGTCAGCTTCGCGCGAGTCCCGCCATCCTCGAGCACAACGTGCGGTTCAATCAGGAGGCGGACTCGCTCAACTTCTCGATGCTCGGCCCCGATGCCGTCGCCGGCAGCGAGGAGTTCGATCTGTTCGTGAAGGAAGTCGCGAAGGAGATGACGGTGAAGGCGGGACAGAAGTGCACCGCCATCCGCCGCACACTCGTCCCCGCCGCGCTCGTCGACGACGTATCGAAGGCGCTCGGCAAGCGGCTCGCCGGTGTGAAAGTAGGCAATCCGTCGCTCGAGGGCGTGCGCATGGGTCCTCTCGCCGGCCTCGGTCAGCGGCGCGAAGTCCTGATGAACACCGAGAGGCTGCGAAGCGCCACGGAGCTCCTGTACGGCGGCGCCGATTCGCTCGACGTCGTTGGTGCGGATCCGGTGAAGGGCGCGTTCTTTCCCGCCACGCTCCTGTACACCGATCGTCCGTTCGAGCACACCGAACCGCACGACATCGAGGCGTTTGGCCCGGTGAACACGGTGATGCCGTACGACTCCCTCGACGAGGCTATCGAGCTCGCGAAGCTGGGGAAGGGAAGCCTCGTCGGCTCGCTGTTCACCGCGCGCGACGACGTGGCGCGTGAAGTAGCACTCGGCACCGCGGCGTATCACGGCCGCCTCATGATCGTGAACCGCCACAGCGCGAAGGAATCGACCGGGCATGGCTCGCCGCTGCCGCACCTCGTGCACGGCGGACCTGGCCGCGCGGGCGGCGGCGAGGAGATGGGCGGCGTCCGCGGCGTGCTGCACTACATGCAGCGCACCGCACTGCAGGGTGCGCCGCAGACGCTCACCGCCGTTACGCACGAGTGGAGCAAGGGCGCCGCCGAGCGTCTCGACCGCGTGCATCCCTTCCGGAAGTACTTCGAGGAGCTCGAGATCGGCGAGACGCTCGTCACGCATCGGCGCACTGTCACCGAGAGCGACGTCGTGAACTTCGCCGGCATCTCGGGCGACTTCTTCTACGCCCACATGGACGACGTCGCGGCGCGCGAGTCCCTCTTCGAGCGGCGCGTCGCGCACGGCTACTTCGTCCTCTCGGCGGCGGCCGGACTGTTCGTCGATCCGGCTCCGGGCCCCGTGCTCGCCAACTACGGCCTCGAGGCGCTGCGCTTCGTGAAGCCCGTCTACATCGGCGACACGATCCACGCGCGTCTGACGTGCAAACAGAAGACGATCAAGGAGGATCGCGAAGGGCAGATCCCCCAGGGCGTCGTGCACTGGGACGTCGAGGTCCGCAATCAGGACGACGAGCCTGTCGCGGTGTACACGATCCTCACCCTCGTTCGCCAGCGTCGTGGATTGGACTTCGCGTCGAGCGACGCGCAGCTCGAGCGCTCCCTCGCGAGCGAAGCCCCCGCCGAAGTCACGCCGACGACGCGTCTCGCTCGCACCGAACCCGGCTCGGCCCCAGTGCGCGTATCGTGACCTTGCGGCGCTGCGTTTTTAGGGGGGTGAACGGTTACACCCCTCTCGCCGGGATCGTCGTTGGAGTATGGCTGAATCCGGTAGCGCCACGACGCGTGTCATTGCGCTCACTCCTCGCTCCCAGCGCGCGGCAAGCTCGGCGACCCTCGGTCGCGCCGAGCCGTGGCGCGGCCACCTCGTTCCGCTCGACGGGTTGCGAGGCCTGGCCATCCTTCTGGTGATGCTGCTTCACTTCACCACGGATATGACGCTGCCGGCCGGCTCCGTCGCGTCGGGCGTGCGCTCGGTGTTCCAGATCGGCTGGATCGGTGTGGATCTCTTCTTCGTGCTCTCGGGCTTTCTCATCACCGGCATCCTCGCCGACAATGCAGGCGCCGAGCGCTATTTTTCGGTGTTCTACGCGCGGCGGGTGCTGCGCATCCTGCCGGTCTACTTCCTCGCCGTCTTCGCCGCGTTCCATCTGCTGCCGCACCTCTTCGGCGGCTTCGACACCGGCGGCGCACACACGGAAGCGGCTTTCTGGCTGTTCTTCACCAATTTCGTGAAGCTCCCGTATCAGCTCGCGCGCACGGTCGGCCACTTCTGGAGCCTTGCGATCGAGGAGCAGTTCTATCTGTGCTGGCCGCTCGTCGTGTTCCTGACGACGCGCGCCCAGGCGCGCCGCATCGCCCTCGTGACCGTGATCCTCTCGCCGATCGTACGCTTCGCCGCGCTCAGCGCCGGGGTGAGTGGCGACGCAGTCTATCACTTCACTCCCTTCCGCCTCGACGGCCTGGCGGCGGGCGCGTTCATTGCGCTATCACTGCGTGAACCGGCGGCGCGCGCCACGCTTGTCCGCTACTCGACGCGCGTCGGCATCGTGGCAGCCGTGGTCGCGGCCTTCCTCTATGGTCCCCTGCCGCTGCCCGACTCGCTGTCGATGCTGCTCGACTTCTCCATCGGCTTCTCGGCGCTCTGCATCGCCTTCGGCGCGCTGCTGGCTCGTGTCGTGCTCGCGGCGCCCCGCTCGCTGCTCGCGCGAGTGCTCTCGTGGCCCGCCCTCGTCACGCTCGGAACCCACAGCTACGCGATGTACCTTGTGCACGTCCCGTTGCTCCGCGTCGTGTCGAAGGTCGCTGTGCCGCCGCAGTGGTCGGGCAGCCTGCGCTGGCCTCTCCTGTGGGTGATTGGGTACACTGCGGCTCTGGCGCTCCTCACGCTCGGCGCGGCGATCGTGAGCTGGAACCTGTGCGAGAAGCACTTCCTCGCGCTCAAGCGTTACGTCCCGTACGGCGCGCCGCGGCCGGCCGAGATGTACGAAGCGGCCGCGTAACGCCGCCGCGCGCCCTCTTTACGGATCTGATGTCACGCGTCCTGGTGTCGATCGGAGCGATCCAGCTCCTGATCATGTTCGTCGCGCTCGTGCGAGCGAAGGTGCTGTCGGTGCTGCTCGGGCCGGCGGGTTTCGGCGTCGTGAGCACTATCGACCAGGCGACCCAGACCGCGATGCAGCTCGCGCACCTCAGCCTGCCGTTCACGGCGCTGAAGTTCATGTCGCACCGCCACAGCGACGGTCACGAGCCGTTCGAGCGGACCTACGCTTCCTTCTTCAGGGTTCTGCTCGCCGTCGCGGTGGCTGCGGTGTTGGTGCTCCAGGGGTTGTTGTTGTGGCACCCAGCGGTGTTTGGTGCCGAGTTGGTCGCGTACAGGCGCTACTTCGCGCTCGCCTTCGTCGGCATCCCGTCGCTGATGCTCAACGTCCTGCTCATCAACACGCTGGCCGCGGCACAGCGCGGCGCGGCGGGGGCATTGACGAACCTGGTGATTGGCATGGTCGCCGCGGTGTCGGCCATCGTCGGAGTCGAGCTCGGGGGGTTCGGTGGGCTCTACCTGACGAGCGTGATCGCGAGCATGCTCACGACGGCGGGGATCGTGTGGTATCTGCGGCGTTCGCTGCATGTCCATGTGACGGCGCCGGGAGTGCGGCTTCGAGACGAGCTTCGCGAGAGCCCCGAGATCGTCAGCTTCTCGCTCTACGTCTACATCGCCGTCGGCGCCTACCTCGTGGCCGTCCTCATCACGCGATTCTACGTGTTCGCCGCGCTCGGACCGGCGGGCGCCGGGTGGCTGCAGGCGCTCCTCAGCATCGCGCTGACCGTCGGCGCCGTGATGACGCCGATGAGTGGGCTGTATCTCGCGCCGATGCTGAACCGTCAGATGCCGGTGGCGGCGAAGCTTGGCGTGGCGAACGACTTCGCCGCCAAGATCGCGCCCCTCTTCCTGCTCGGTGGTGTCGCGGTCTCCCTCTTCCCGGGACTGGCACTCACGCTGCTCTTCTCGCCAAAGTTCGCGGGGGCGGCCAGCGTCCTCTTCGTGTTCGTCGTGTGGCAGTGCCTGCACCATCTCGTGAACGTCTACCTTCAACTGTTGATCGGTCTGGACGACGTGCGCTTCTATGCGCTGCTGAACTGCGTCGCCTATGCGGGCGCGGCACTCGCGTTTCGGCCGCTCATCGCCGCGTACGGCCTGGGTGGAGCGGCGGCCGCGCTTTCCGTGGCATCCGTGGTCAACGCGATCGGCACCGCGCTGCGACTCGCGCTGAGGTTCCATTCGCGAATCGAGACTCGCGTGCTCGTGCGTGGTGGTGCGAGCGTCGCCGCGATCATCGGTGCCGGCGCGCTCTCCCACTGGTCTGCCGAACTCTCGCCGAGCGGATTCGCGCTGCGGGTCGCCTATTTGGTGGCGGCCAGTCTCGTGCTGTGGATGACCACGAGCGAGGCGGAGCGCGCCTGGCTGCGCTCATGGCGGATTGCGAGCGCCCCGTGACATGAAATCCTCCTCCGAGGCCGAACGATGGAAAGAGCTCGACGCCGCCAGCTATGACGGCGTCGCCGAGGCATTCGATCGCCACAGTCGGCGGCTCTCCGGCAATGCCGCGGTCCGGCTCGCGGGCCTCGTCGGCGTGGGCCCGCAGGATCGTGTGCTCGATGTAGGTACGGGCACCGGCCTGTTGCCGTTCGCTCTCGTGGGGGCGGAGCAGCCTCCCGCTTCGATCCTCGGCATCGACATCTCGGCGGGAATGATCCAGACGGCGCGGCGACGACTGCGTGACGAGTTGGGCGACGATGCACGCGTGCGCTTCGAACGGATGGACGCGGAGCAACTGAGCCTGTCCGATGCCAGCTTCGACGTCGTACTCTCGGCGTTCGCTCTCACCCACGTGCCGCGCCCCGAACTGGCCATGCGTGAGATCTTTCGCGTGCTCGCGCCGGGCGGTCGAGTCGGCGTCGCGCTCGGAAGCAGGCCGCCCGCCGGCTCTCTCGTGCAGCTTCGACACGCCTTCGCCGAAGTCGGCCGACGAGTGCAGAAAATGCGCGGACGACGCCTGACCGCCGACCTGCTCGACCGGATCGTCGAGAACCGCGTGGGACGGTCCACCGAGGTGCCCGAAGGCGGCCCACTCGCGACACGCCTCGATCGCGTCCCCCTGCTGCGCGACCTCGTGCGCGGCGCGGGCTTCGCCGACGTCGCGATCTCGTGGCGAAATTATCAGAACGAGATCGAGAGCGCCGAAGAGTTCTGGGATCTGCATCGCACGATCCGCAGCGACTCGCGGAAGCGGCTCCTCGTCGCCGCCGCCGGCGTCGAAGAGGGGGTGCGACGCGAGTTCATGGACGAGTGTCGTCGCACGCTCGACCGCGGCGGCGTGCTCACCTTCCCGATCTCGGTTGTCTTCGTAACCGCACGCAAGCCCGAGGGCGACTCGTGAGCACGACTCCCATCCGTGTGAACCTCGGCTCGGGCAACGAGCCGATGAAAGGCTGGATCAACGTCGATCGGCGTGCGGTGCAGGGCGTCGACGTGGTGGCCGACGTGACGATGCTGCCATTCCGGGATGAATCCATCGACGAGGTGCTGGCATCGTCGCTGCTCGAGCACTTCAAGGATCCGTACGAGGTCCTCGACTCCATCCATCGCGTGATGGCGCCCTCGGCGAGCTTCACCATGCGAGTGCCGTCGCCGTGGGCGTACTCCGGAATCCTCGACACCACGCACTACTTTCTCGCGGACCTCAAGCTCTGGCGGCAGATCCTCGCCGGCTATTTCGGTAGTGTGAGAGCGAGCGGGGAAGGAGTCCGCCACCGCGACCACAAGCTGCTGGCGGCGCTGCTCCATTTCTGCGTGAAGGTCCTCCGCATGACGGAGTTCGCGCAGACCTGGCTCATTCGCTGCGAGCGTCCGCTGCGCTCCCCTCGGCGCGCCTACATTCCCTGGTGGCTCGAGGAACGCTACGGCCGCGATCCGCGAATGCAGTTGCGGGCTGAGGCGTGACGGCGCCGGCACTCACGCGAGCTCCGTCGAGCGCAGAATCCGGTCGGACTCGC
>Ga0105248_10003937_pt1 | contig 16419 bp, 14 predicted proteins | sample KBSS34metaG_FD_81524 | JGI IMG/M metagenome (GOLD analysis project Ga0105248, IMG submission 81524) | Switchgrass rhizosphere microbial communities from Kellogg Biological Station, Michigan, USA - KBS S3-4 metaG | ecosystem: Host-associated > Plants > Roots > Rhizosphere > Soil | place... | reverse complement strand
TCTTGACGGCCTCCTCCCGAAACTCGGGAGAATACTTCTTTCTATGTTGCGCCACCGGATTTCCCCTAACTCAGATTGTTCATCCTATAGGATCCACAATCCGGATTCTTCGGGGCGTCTCAGCATGTCATTGGGTGCAGTGCTGCCTGACCAGGTCCGGTTGGCAGTTCTGTGCGCTGGCCCAGCGTGGCGTGACCGCGGACGTAGGATCTGATCATGGGTAGGAGATGTCGTCGTCCGGGCCCGGGGCGGTGAGATCGACGTGTGTGAGCATGGCCAGGAGTGGCTCGTGGCCACCGACCAGCGCTTGATCCCACCTGCCGACCAGTTCGTCGAACAGTTGGGTGTAGGAGCGGATGGCTGCGCTGATGCCGGTCGCCATGTAGGGGAGCGGCACGAGTGCGACCCCCCGACGCGGTCCGCACATAGGCCACAGACCCCGAGCCTACGACCAGATTAGCGCACAAAAATAGCGAAACCGATCGACGAACCCCAGGTCAGCGGCCCGCCACCACGATCAAGCCGCGATCTTGGCCCAAGTCAGGTATGAGGCGGACGAGTGCCACCGGCATCGTCGAGGGTCTGGGACGAGCCGTCACACGGTGACGACTCTCCAAGACGCCTTAGTCTGGAGACAGTCACCCCAACTCCCGAAATCCCCATGACCGTGGTGGGGCGGGCATCTGCGACACTGAGGAAACGTACCGCGGAACGATTTGCAGCGAGAGGAAAGCCCGTGCGCAGGGTATGGCTGGATGTTGGAGCCAACCGGGGTGGACATCCGCTCGCGGTGGCCCGCCGGGATCAGTCGGTACAGGTCTTCGCGTTCGAACCCAACCTCGCACTTGCGGCCGGCAATTTCGGCCGGGTGTCGAACTACGTCGTCGTGGCCGCAGCGGTCGCCGAATTCGATGGCGTGGCCTCATTCCGGTTTACCGACGACGACACTGGCAACAGTCTGCTCCCGATCCAGCCCGACAACGCCGAGCGCTGGCGCGGGGGCACGCTGACCGTCCGGGAGACCGTGCCGGTCCCCACGATCCGGCTGGACACGTTCATGGACGCCGTCCGGGTCGACATCGTGGAATGGCTTTTCATCGACGCCCAGGGGTCGGATCTGGCGGTCCTGAAGTCGGCCGGGAACCGACTCGCCGACATCGAGAATATCCGGGTCGAGGTGGCGGTCACCCCCTATCCGGTCTACAGCGGGGCGCCGACCAAGGACGAGATACTCAGCCACTTGGCACATTCCGGCTTCGTGCTGACTGGCACCGAGCCCGCGTCCGACGAACAGGAGGAGTACCTCACGTTCACCCGGACCGGTCGCCCGGCCCCGACCTGAGCGCGTCACCCGGCGGTGTCCTCCCCCACCCGGGCGTCATGCAGGACCCGCAGGATGTTGCCCCGGGCGACGGCCGCGCAGTCGGCCGGGCTCCAGCTGCGGGAGCGAAGTTCGGCGAACAACGCGGGGTAGCAGGAGACGTCGGTCAGTCCCATGGTGACGTCCGAGGTGCCGTCGAAGTCGCCCCCCAGCCCGATGTGCCCCAGCCCCGCGACCTCGCGCACGTGATCCAGGTGGTCGGCGACCTGGGCCACGGTGGCCACCGGCTCCGGCCGGGTGGCGAGGTATTCCGGCAGGATGGCGCTGACGGCCGCGATGTCCCGGCCGTCGATCCCGCGCCGCACGGCCTCCGCCACCAGACCTAACTGCCAGTCGGCTCGCTCCTGGGAGACGAACGTGGCCGCGAAGGTGACCATGCAGACCCCGCCGTTGTGGGCGAGCGAGCGCAGGACGTCGTCCGGGACGTTGCGCGGGTGCCGGCACACCTCATACGCGCACGAGTGCGAGAAGATCACCGGCAGCGACGCCACCGTCAGGGTGTCCCGCATCGTGCTCGCCGCCGTGTGCGACAGATCGACCAGCATCCGGATCGCCTGCATCTCGCGGACCACGTCGCGGCCGAAGTCGCTGAGACCGCCTGCCTCTGGCTCGTCGGTGGCCGAGTCCGCCCAGCCGACGTTGGCGTTGTGAGTCAGCGTCAGGTAGCTCACCCCGAGCCGGCGCAGCATACGCAGCACGCCGAGAGACGAGGCAATGACGTGGCCGCCCTCGGCGCCGAGCAGGCAGCCAATGCGGCCCTCGGCGATGCATCGTTCGACGTCCCGGCCGTCCCGGGCGATCTCCATCCGGTCCGGGTACCGTGCGACCAGCCGGTAGACGAGGTCGATCTGCTCCAGCACGGTGGCCACCGCGGTCGCGGGTGGCATCGGCGGGACGTAGACCGACCAGAACTGCCCAGCCACGCCCCCCGCCTCGAGGCGGGGCAGGTCGGTCCGAGTGGAGGCGACGGGACGCGCGAGATCGACGGCCGCCGGGTCGAGGCCGAACTGCTCGCGCAGTTCCCAGGGCAGGTCGTTGTGCCCGTCTACCAGGGGGATTCGATCCCACTCGGTGGGCCGGACGGCGTTCTCCTGACGAATCACCAGCGGGCTCTCCGTTCCTGGTCGCGGTCAGGGGGTCAGAAACTCTCGGCGGCCAGCTCGTTTCGCCGGGCCGGATCGAGCGTGGCGTCGGCTTCCAGTTCCTCAAAGGCGGCCAGGTACCGGCAGATCCTCGCCGGCAGGTCGGCCACCGCCGGAGGGTCGGCCTGGAGGAACCGGTCCGCATAGGCGTGCAACGTGTCCAGGGACAGGCCTGCCTGCCTGCGGATTGTGCTCAGCGCCTGCAGGTAGCCGCGCACCACCCGGTGCCGGCCACTGCCGCGCGGTCGCAGACCCTCGCGCCCCAGGACCACGGCCGGGACCAGGACGTCGGCCAGCCGGACGTGGGCCCAGTCCCGTAGCGGCACGGCTTCGGCGGCCGGGGTGGCCTGGATGGGAAGCTCGAGACCCTCCAGCCGGGCAAGCAGATTGCTCGGCCCGAAGGCCAGTTCCACCGCAATTGGCCGGCCGGACAGCTCCAGCAGGATGAAGTTCCCGACCGGATGCACCGCGCCGCCCCCGCCGCGGATGGCGTAGTTCAGCGTCCGGCCCACCAGGCCGGGCACGCCGTAACGGTGCCGGTAGCGTTCCGAGCCAGTGGGGTCGAGGTAGGTGCTCAGGCCCGGCGGATGCAGGCGGGCCAGGTCCTCGTCCTCGACCGGGACTTGGAGGACCAGGCGCCGAGAGCAGCCGGGCACCTGCCGGTCCAGGAAGGCCAGGGCCCCCTCCGCCGCGACATGCCGCGACTCCAGCGGCGCGAGCGCGCCAAGTTGCATGAAGTAGGACGGCCACCGTGGGTTTTTCTTGGGGTCCCTAGCGTGCTGCAGGTTCATAGTCCGCAGCGCGGGCTGCGCGAGCCACACCCCGCCCGGCGGGATCCGCTCCTCGAGCAGGACGGACTTCAGCACGCTGACGACCGACCCAACGAAGCGCACCGTTGGGTCCACCCGGGCCGTCACCGGGACGGCGGGAATCTCGGCGTAACCGCGTTGCCGGAGGGCGCTTCGGAAGTCCTCGACAAGCGAGGAAAGCCGGCCGCGCAAATTCGGCAGGGCTGGCCACCGAAGAGCCCCGGTCGGCAGTAGGTCGGGGACCGCGGACTGCTCAATGGTCATATGGCGTCGCGGCCATCATCGCCCGAAGCCGGGCGGAGTCGGCCTGTGCCTCCGCCGAGCCTGAGAACTCGTTGCCGTACATGATCTCCAGCTGGTCGGGGATGATCCCGTAGTAGTCACCAGGCCGTGTGAGGCTCCCGAGGTCGCCGAGCATCCGCCGCTGCCTGCGCGACAGACGTTTCATGACCTCGTCCGGAGGCCGGGTCCAGTAGTCGACCGGGCGGCAGAACATCTGGGCATAGCGGAGGATCACGCTGTGCCGGATGTCACCGCGCCGGTTCGGTGCGACGCCATGGCCCAGCGAGAGCGGGAAGAGCACGACGTCGCCGGCCGCGGCGAGGATCTGCGTCGCGCGCGGAACCAGGCCGTAGGCGATCTTCCCGGGGAAGTCCTCGCGGTGCGACCCGGGCACCACAGTGAAGTTGCCGGCGTCGGGCTCCAACACGTCAGTGAGGAAGAACTGGGCCTTGAGCTGGATCACCTTGCCCGGGACGTCCACTGCGGCCAGGGCGGGCCCGACATCGGTGTGGAAATCGAACAGAGGCTTGTCGCTGCCGTAGCGGACGTAGATCTCGGAACCTACGCACTGCACGTAGGCGCCCATCAGACCGATGATCGCGCCGAGCGCGCGCGGGTGATCGATCAGGACCTCGGTGCCCGGGCACCAGCGGAACGCGTTGTTGATGCTGAGGTCCCGGTCGTTGCCGGCGTCGAAGACGTCCTGCCAATATGCCTGCTTGCCGTCCGCCGACTCGATCTCGGTCCCGAGGCGCGCCACCCGCTCACGGAGGACTGCGATCTCGGATGCGTCGAGGACGCCACCCAGGTGCAGATAGCCATCGCGGTCCCAGCTCTCACGCTGCTCGTAGGTGAGGATCCGGGGGGCCACTGTCGCCGCCATCCGTCAGCGCCGCTTCAGGCAGTCGCCGTAGAGAGTCGTGATCGAGTACCGATGGCCGCCGGTGATCGCTCGGACGCCGTGCGCGTGCTCGCCCGAGAGCGGGATCAGGAGCAAGGAGTTGAACCTGGGCCGTAGCGTCCGCTCCCCAGACCGGAGCGTCCAGCGCTTGAGCGGGAAAAAGAAGTCGTCCCAGTCATACTCCTCGACCCGGTCCACGAGGCCGACGAAGGTCTCACCCCCGTCATCGGCGCCAGCGTCCAGAGTTAGGTTGGCCGCCACGGACAGCCTGAACTCAGGGGCCGGATAGTCGTCGTGTGGGCTGATGAAGTCTTGCGGCGCCAGCCGGTACGGCGTCGACGGGCGGAGCACCTCGAGGGGCACGTCCAGCCAGGAGCTGAGGTTCTCGACGAACCAGGCGCTGCTGAAGACGGCCATCGCCGCCTCGGCATCCCGCCGGGTGCCGTCGTTGACAGCGCCGGCTGAGGTCAGCAGCGGATCGTCGGGCAGCTCGCCGTCCCGGGCGCCCCGGCTTGCCCGCTTGGTAACGCCGATGTCGTCCCGCTCGTACACCACGGCACGGCAGAGGAAGGCATGTAGGGCCTGCGCGGCAGCGTCGGCGAAGAAGTCCTCCACCCGGATCGCGCCGACAGACCCGTCCGCCAGGACGACGGTCTCGCCGACCCGGCACTCACCGACCGAGCCGGGCCGATCACCAGCGGTGAACTGCGGGATCCGGGCGGGTCCAGGTTTCGTGGGCCAGTCGATCGTCATCAGCAGGCTCCATTGAGTCGTCCGAGGGCTTTTCCGCGTGGCCTGACCCACCTGCGAGACGGCTCGTCGCCCAGAACCTCGATGAGCAGGTCACTCAGCTGGACCACCTGGGGCAACCCGGTGCCCAGCGGAGACGCTGTGCCGCCGCTCAACATCCGGTGCAGGTCGGTCACCGGCCGGTCGAGCTCGCCGGCGGACACAGATCGGGCGGGAGTTCCCGGGCGCCGCAGCTGGGCGCCGTCCGCGTCGACGACGAGCTCGCCCCGCTCACCGCGGACGGTGCAAGTCCAGTGCTCGCTCGGAGTACAGGCCGCTCCGGTCGTGTCCGCTCCAGGGCTAGGATCCGCGTCCCGGATCGTGAGCCGGACGGCGGCGCCGAACCGGTGCCGCATCCGGAGACCGGCCGCGATCTCGGCGCCGGTAGGGTTACAGGTCAGCTCGCAGTCCTCGACGTCGAACCGGACGTCGCCGAGGAGCAGGCCCAAGAGGTCGATCGCGTGGCTGCCGGAGTCGAGTAGCACGCCGTGGCCGCGACCGGCAGCGGACCGGTAGGTCGCCGCGCCGGGCGCGAACCGGTCGCGGAAGGGCCCCACCCACATCGCTTCCACCTCGGTCACGGGTCCGATCGCGCCGCCCGCCAGCTGCTCAGCGGCCCACCGGGGGTGGGTGGCATAGCGCCGGTTGTAGGGAGCGACGACCGCCGCCCCCGCATCGGCCAGTCGGGCCAACCGGTCCCGCTCCGCCAGGGTCACCGCGAGCGGCTTCTCCACGAGGCAGGCAGTCCCGCGGTCAGTGACCGCCTCGACGACGTCGAGCACCACCGACGGCGGTACGGCGACGACCACCGCGTCCACCCGACTCAGCAACGACGGCAGATCCGGGGCGAGCGCGCAGCCGAAGGTGTCGGCGAAGTCCTCGGCCGACCCGCCGGCCCCGGCCACCACTCCGGCCAGCTCCATGTCACCGTCCGTGATGATGTCAAGCGCGTGAGACCGGGCCGAGAGGCCAGCGCCCACGACTCCCACCGCGACCGGGCTCATGACGCTGGGAGCAGGGGCAGGTGCCGCTGGGTCTGTTCCGCTGCCTCGTCCCACCCGCGCCGGATGGGGACGAGCGCCTCCATCCGATCGTCGGCGCGGAAGTCGGGGCTGCAGAACTCGTCGTAGCAGCGGCCCACCCAGTCTCGGATCTCCTCCGAGCTCAGCGAGTCGGTCCGGCAGACCGGTAAGTCCAGCCAGCTCGTGGTCTCGTACCAGAACGGGTCCGGAACCGCGATGCCGTAGCGCTCGGGGCGGGCGAACACGTCCGTTCCCGGTCTCGGTTCCATCACATTGAACGTCGCAACGGTCGGGTTGATCAGCCGGATGAAGTCCATCGTGGCCGCCAGGGTCTCGTGCGTGTCGCCGGGGGCGCCCACGATGAACGAGGCGTGCAGCTCGAGGCCGGCCGCCATGATCCGCCGGGCGGTCTTGTAGAGCCGGGCCGGCGTGGTCCCCTTCTTAACCAGCCGAAGAGTCCCCTCCTGGACCGACTCGAACCCGACGAAGACGCGGTAGGCGCCGGCCGCCGTCATCGCCTCGAGCACGTGCGGCCGGGCGTCCTGCGCCCGCATGTTGCTGGTCCACGGAATGGACACGCCCCGGCGGCGGATCTCGTCACAGATCGCGACCGCCCGGCGCGGGTCCCCGGAGAACGTGTCGTCGCCGAAGAAGATCGAGGAGAAGCCGAGCTCGATGACCTCCTCCATCTCGTCGACAACGTGCTCGGGGCTGTTCCACCGGGCCGTGCGGCCGGCGATCGTCGTGGAACAGAAGGTGCAGCGGCTGGGGCACCCACGCGCCGTCATGACGACCGTCTCGTAGTCGTACGCGAGGTAGCGCTGCATGTCGAAGAGGTTCCGATCGGGCCGGCCATAGCGGTCGAGATCGAGCTCCGGCGTGGCCGCTGGCGTGCTTACGACGCCGCCGTCGGATCGAAAAGCCAGCCCGGAGACATTTTTCAGGTCGCCGGGGCCGGCCTTGTGCTCAAGCGCGTCGGCCAGTTCGACAATGCTGTCCTCGGAGTCGAACAGCAGCACGAAGTCGACCGCCGGGTGCCTGCGGAGACATTCAGGCGCGATGAAGGATACGTGGGGTCCGCCGAAGACCACCGGCACCTCGGCGTTCCACTCCTTCACCGTCCGGGCGATCTCCAGCGCATGGAAGTAGCTCTGCGCGACCGAGGTAACCCCGATCAGGTCGGGTCGGAGGTCGTCCAGTCGTTCGGCCAGCAGCGACGGGCTGTTCCCCTCGAATGGAAGATCAACGTGCAGCACCTGGTGGCCGGCCTGCTTCAGGGCCGTCGACATGTAGCCGTAGGCCAGCGGCGGATGCAGGAGCAAGGTCTGCGGGTCGTGAGTGTAGTGCGGGTTGACGAACAGGACTCTCATGGCGTGCTCGTCGTCCGCACCCGCGGCAGGCCGAGGAAGGCCCCGGGCGCCTGCGTCTGCCGGCTGGGCGGGATGCTGCGGGCAGCCGTCTCCAGGCCGTGCGCGTCATCGTCCACGAACCGCTGGGCCCCGCAGCGCTCGTCATACTTGCCGTTGTAGTGGAAGGCCTTGCATCCGCCCATGCAGGGACCGAGCGCCGAGCACGAGGTACATGGCCCGGTCGGGGGCTCGCGCCGGTCCGAGTAGCGGGTGACCAGACGGTCCCAGATATCCGCGAACGGCTCGTCACGAACGTTGCCGATGCTCTCCTCGATGAAGTTGCAGCCCGATACGTTTCCCACCGGGTCGATCGAGACCATGCTCGTCCCGACGTTGCACAGGTTGGACCCGATGTAGGTCTCCCGGGCTTCCTGGTCGGCCAGCCGGTGGTCGAGGAGCGGGAGCATGAACGGATCGTGCGTGTAGATGTCGAGCACGCCTTGGTTGCCCAGAATGAGTTCGTACAGTTCCTTGCAGGTGTCCTGGTACTGCGCCCAGAGCCCGCGGTCGAACGCTCCGGTCAGGTTGTAGCGGTTCTGCATAAAACTGACCGCATCCACCCCCAGCGATTTCGCGAACTCGACGATTCGGCCGATGTCGGCATAGTTGTGCGTGTCAATCGTGGTGGAGAAACCGACGGTCCGGATACCGGCTTCCTTGAGCAGGCGGAGCGCCCGGACGGCCACGTCAAATGCGCCAGACTTACCCCGGACCCGGTCATGGACGATCGGCTCCGTGCTATCGATCGAGATCATAGTGCGATCGATACCGGAATTCACGAGTCGCTGAGCCTGGTCGGAATTTCCTACATAGAAACCGTTGAGCATGAGAGTCTGATAGAAATGCCGATCCCGGAAGATGGCGGCCGCCTCGTGGAAATCGCGGCGGATCATGTTCTCGCCATGGGAGTAGACCAGGCTCGCGCTGCCCGCAGCATAGAGCTGATCGGCCAGCTCCTCGATCTCGGCCAGGGTAAACTCGTTCCGATTCCTCCGGTAGAGGGCGTAGCAATGGCTGCACTTGAGGTTGCACCGGTAGGTCAGGCCGAGCTGGACGAGGATCGGGAGCGGATGGCTGGGCAGCTGGTACGTCTGGGGCTGAACTAGCACCGCCTCATGCTGCACGTGACCCCCCTACTCCCGTACCAGCAGGCCGGCCTCGACGAAGTCGTCCACGAAGGTGGTCACATCGAGCTCGATCTCGTCCGGATCGGCTTCGAACCGGTCCAGGAGTGTGGCGATCAAGTCATCGATCTCGCGCGGTTCGGAGCCGAGGAGTTCGACCACTGCGGAGGCCGATTCGTTCAGCTCGTACATCACACCCTTGGCCCTGTCGAAGAGCATGGTGAGGCCAGCATTGGTCCGGCGGCTCACCGCGTGCGGCTGCAGGCGGACAGTCTGCCCCGCGCCCGCCCGCGCGCCAATACTGCTTGATTCCTGGGAAGTTTCGGTCACGTCACCTCCAGTTCGTGCGAATCCGTGGGCCGGGAGTCGGCGAAGCCCAGACGGTCTGCGGTGTCCGCGCGGCTCGCGCGGACACCGCAGACCAGGACTGCTCGGGTCAGCAGTGCGTGCGAACATTTCGGGCACGCCACTGCGGCCGCCGCCAGCTGGGCTTCTGCATCCAATTCCCTCCTTTCCGGATGTTAACGGCATCGCTCTCCAGCGACGCGAAAAATCATCAGGGGAAATCGATGCGCGCCGATGACAATGGCGCAGGGAAGAACGCCGGGAGAAGCATATGGACAGCCCCTAGGAAGCTGCCGGCGCACAGGACAAAGACTTTAACAGGCGGAGATCCCCCATGTCAGGCGCCCTACAAAGAAAAAAGACATCCATGACACGTCGGCGTGGATAACCTAGGTGTTTGGGCAGGACCCCACGTGCAAGGACTCGACACAACTCGACCTGCTAAGTGAACCCCAACGGGCGTCCCGAAACAAGGTCTTGTCTAGGACATGTCGAGGCCTCATCATGGCCGGCGGACCTACCACCGGAAATGATCATGAAAGCTACCCTTGTTAATTTGCGAGGTCACGGGGGTTCGTGATGATGCCGGTGGGGTGGGTAGCCCGCCGGGGTGAGGTATGCGACTGGTGACGGGCTGACGCCCGAGCAGATATGACGTGAGCGGGTCCGGCTAGCTGCCGCTGACCAGTTCGCCCAGGGGGTGAGCCAGGCGGAGGTGGCCCGGGAGTTCTATGCGACGGCGAAGACCGCGAGCCGTTGGCACCGGGCCTGGGAGGCCGGCGGTGCTGGTGCGTTGCGGTCGCGGGGACTGTTTCGCTGTGCCGGCCGGATGACTGGCAGTTGGCCCGGTGGAGGCGTTGCTGCGTCGCAGCCCGGGCGGGTACGGCTGGGACGACCAGCGCTGGACGCTGGCCCGGATCCGGCACGTGATCGCGGTCGAGTTCGGGGTGGACTACACCGAGCCCTGGGCGTGGTACCTGCTCGAACGGTACGGCTGGTCATGCCAGCTACCCGCCCGCCAGGCCACCGAACGCGACGACGAGGCCATCGAGTCCTTCAGGAGGGAGACGTGGCCGGCGGTAAATCCACGGTGGCGCCCCGTGGGGCCTGGGTCTGTTTCCTCGACGAGACCGGCCAGGGCCTGAGGCCACCACGGACCCGTACCTGGGCCCGGCGCGGGGCCAGACCGGTCATCCGGGTGCCCGCCGCCCTGGGTGGCGGGCGGGTCAGCGTGATCGGGATGGTCTGCTACCGGCCCGGGCGGCGCGCACGCCTGCTCGCCGGGCCCGCCTCGGCGACCGCCGCTCCGGTGAACGCAGGGGCCTTGATTGGACCGACTGCCGCGACCCGCTGGTCGTCGCGGGCCACCAGCTTCCCGGCGGCCGGCTCGTCCTGGTCTGGGACCGGCTCAACATCCACCGCCAGACCGCGATGACCACCTTCCTGGACACCCACGCCGACTGGGTCGACGTCGTCTGGCTGCCGACCTACGCCCCCGAACTCAACCCCACCGAGGGCGTCTGGTCTCAACTCAAGGGCACCGCTTTGGCCAACCTCGCCGCCCGCGGCCCAGACCAGGTACTCCAGGCCGCCAAACACGGCCTCAAACAGACCCAGTACCGACCAGACCTGATCCTCGAATTCCTCGCCGCGACCGGCCTGAGGCGGGAAGGCCTATGATCGACATGACCCCACACATTGAAGATCAGTAGGCCCAGATCAGAGTACCGACCAATCCATGAATGCCTGGGCGGTATCGGCGATGCTGGCGAGGAGCCCCAGCCGGGCGGCCCGCAAGGCGGGTTCCGGGGCCATGACGAGGATGTCGTCGAAGAATCGCTCGATCGGGGCCGGCAGCGGGGCCGCCGCCGCGACGTAGTCGGTCAGGGTGGCGTCCGGCCGGCCCTGGAGGAAGGCCACGGCCTGCCGGTGCGCTTCGAGCAACCCGATCTCGGCCGGCTCGACAAGCAGGGCGTCGTCTAGGACCGCCGGTGTGTCTGCCGGCACGATGCTGAGCACACGCTGCACCGTGGCCATGAGGGCGGCGAACTGCGGGTCACCCTCCAACCGAGCGGTCTCGGCCAGCACTCGGTCGACCTCGGCCGGCCGGTCCGCCCACCCCATGGCCGCCCGGATGTGCGACAACGGGTGCCCGGCCTCGATGAGCTGCTGCTCCAGGCGTGCGGTCATGAAGCTCCGTACAGCGGCCGGCACCGCCTCCGGCACCACGATCGCCTGTGCGGCCAGCGCCTCGACAGCAATGCCGATCCCCTCGCTCAGGGACAGGCCGCGCAGCTGCGGTGTCTCCCGCAGCACGCGCAGGACGCCGAGCGCGGCGCGGCGCAGGCCGTAGGGGTCAGAGCTCCCGGTGGGCTGCGCCCCCACGGTGAACAGGCCGACGAGCAGGTCGTACCGATCAGCAAGCGACAGCACCGCGCCCGCGGCCGAGGCGGGCAGCCGGCCGTCCGCGGTGCGCGGCATCTCGGTCTCGGCCAACGCCTCGGCCACCGCGTGCGGCTCGCCCGCGTGCAGCGCGTACTCCCGCGCCATCACACCGGCGAGGCTGGACAGCTCGATCACCATTTGCGAGGCGAGGTCGAACTTGGCCAAGTCGGCGGCGCGGTCCACCACCGCCAGCGCGTCGTCCTCCAGCCCGACCGCCCGCCCGAGCGACCGGGCGATCGCCCCAATCCGGTCGGCCCGTTGGCCGACCGACCCCAGCTTCTGCTCAAAGGTCAGCCGATCGAGGCGCTTGCGGAACTCAGCCGGGCTGACCGCCAGGTCGGTCCGCCAGAAGTACGCGGCGTCCTCATACCTGGCCCGGATCACCGATTCGTTGCCGGCCCGGACCAGGTCGTGGTCACACGGGCCGTTCGCCACCGTCACGAAGTAGGGCAGCAACTCACCGTCCCGGATCACAGGAAGATAGCGCTGGTGCTTCTTCATCACCGTGGTCAGCACAGGCGCTGGCAGCTCGAGGTAGCGCTTCTCGAACCCCCCGAGCAACGGCGTCGGGTCCTCGACCAGGTCCGTGATCTCGTCGATCAGGGCGCTCTCGCCGTCGACCTCAATCGCTCCCCCCACCTCGCGGGCGCACTCCTGGACGCCCGCGACGACCAGGGCCCGGCGGCGGTCCCGGTCGAGCACGATGCCGGCCTTCAGGAGCCGGTCGGCGAAACCGTCGGCGCTAGTCACCTCCAGGGTCGGCGCCGGCGCCATGCGCAGCACCCGCGTCGTGGTGCCCGACGCGAGGGTGGAGACCGTCAGCGGGAGCGGAGAATTACCGAGCATGGCCACGAGCCAGCGGATCGGCCGCGAGTAGCTCAGCTGGGGGTCGGCCCAGCGCATGTTCTTCGTCGTCCGGAGGCCGGCGACAGCCCTGCCGAGCACCTCCACCAGAAGGTCAGGGGCGCTACGGCCCTCGTCGGTCCGGCTGACCGTGACGTACTCGGCGCCGTTGACGTCGGCGACTGTAAACTGATCGACGCCGACGCCCTGCTTCTTCAGGAAGCCCTGGAGCGCCGGGGTCGGCTCGCCGTCGGCGGTGTACGCCCTGGACACCTGCGGGCCGCGGACGACGGTGGTCCGGGCTCCCTCCCGTGGCGCGACGTCCGCGATCGTGACCACGATCCGCCGCGGTGTCCCCGTCGCGGTCACGGGGCCATACTCGAGGCCGGTCGTGGCCAGTCCCTCCCGGACGGCGGCGCTCAGCGCGTCCGCGGTCCGGCGCACGTCGAGATGGGGCAGTTCCTCGAACCCGACCTCCAGCAGTGCCGTGGCCGGTTCCGGCGGGACGGTGGCGGTGATGGTGGACCGGGCGGGCTCGGCGGCCGACAACACGCCCAGCGGGTACTTAAGCTCCTCCCGGCGCCGCATCCAGAGCAGCGACACGTCGTGTGTCAACTTGCGCATCACGCCGAAGGCTGAGGCCCGCTCCGTGGTGCTCATCGCGCCCCGGGCGTCCAGGACGTTAAAGGCATGGCTGCACTTGAGGACGTACGTGTACGCCGGGACGGGCAACTCGAGCACGATCATCCGCTCGGCCTCGGCCGCATACCCGGCGAACATCTCCTGGATGAAGGCGACGTCAGCGTCGTCGAGGTAGTAACGGCTCATCTCGTACTCGGCCTGGCCGAACAGCTCCCCGTAGCTGACTCCCGGGGCGTACTCGATCTTCGCGAAGTGGTCGACGCCCTGGAGCGCCATCAGGATCCGCTCCAGCCCATAGGTGATCTCGACCGAGACCGGTTGCAGCGGCACCCCGCCGGCCTGCTGGAAGTAGGTGAACTGGGTGATCTCCATGCCGTCGAGCCAAACCTCCCAGCCCAGCCCCCAGGCTCCGAGAGCGGGTGAGGCCCAGTTGTCCTCGACGAACCGGACGTCGTGCCGGTGCAGGTCGATGCCGATCGCTTCCAGGCTGGCGAGGAACACCTCCTGTGGGTTCCCTGGCTCGGGCTTGAGGATGACCTGGAACTGGGTGTGGGTCTGCAGTCGATTGGGGTTCTCGCCATACCGCGAGTCGTCCGGCCGAACGCTCGGCTCGACGTAGGCCACCTTTCAGGGTTCGGGGTCGAGGACGCGGAGCGCGGTGGCGGGGTTGGCCGTACCCGCTCCGACCTCGGAGTTGAAGGGCTGGGAGATCGTCGCACCGTGCACGGCCCAGAAGTCCTGCAGGCGCAGGATGACCTCCTGCATCGACAGGGCCTTCGGGGGGATGGCGGCGCCCTCCGTGGCCGGTGTGGCGACTACAAGCGGGTTGGAACTGCTCACGGTTCTTGGCCTCATCAATCGGTACGGGCTTGGTAGCCTCAAGCGACCTGCGAGCCGCCGGTACCAAGGGGGCTTCTCGCAGTCTCGCTTCGGGGGAAACCCGGTGAGCGGCGATCGGCCCCCATGGCCCAGCCAGGCCTGCGGGTGTATTACAACTTACCGTGCGCGCGGGTCGGTTCCTGCCTCAGGAGCACGCCGCGCGGCGCCGAACAGCCGGACGGCGCCCGCGTGGAAGATCTCCGCTAGCGCCCGCGCACGGAGCGCTCCGGTGAACGCCCGGGTAGTGGCGTCGCGGATGGCCACCAGCTGGGCGAAATGCAGGAGCATCTCCGATCCAGCGTGCTCGCGGTGCACCCGCGCGTCGGTCTGATCAAGCCAATGATATGGCACGAATGAGACCCATTGCTTACCTTTGTCGGGATGCTCGTACTCGGCCGCCGAGATGAGGCTGAGCGGCTCGTCAGATCCATATAGGACGCGCTCAGGGCCGAAGATCAGCAGTGCCTGCTCGACGAGTTCGCTGTTAATCACCAAAGCCGTGTCGCAGTAAACGTTCTGCAGAGTGGCGGCCTCCCGGAGTGCGGCGAGGTCCTCGGCCGATCCTGGCCGGGCCGTGCCGATATGCGCAAGCACGATTCTCAGCGCCGGGTGGGCCGCAAGCATCCGCATCAGCTCGTCGATCACCGCTGCTGGCGGCCGGGGCAGATGCAGGATGAGCGGTATATTGACTCTAGCTGCCTTCGTGAGGATCTCGTCGGGCAGGAACTCGGCCAGCGTGGTGGCGGGCGGGTCGTAGTACCGGTGGTACATCTTCAGCGCCCGAGTGGCGGGATGATCTAGGAGCGCCCTCGTGTACGACGGATCATCCGGAATGCCGAAGCCGACGAACTCGTCACCGCGACCGGGCGCGTTCTCCAGCAGGTACCGGTTCGCGGCTCGGTGATCGATGCCGCTGATCGGGCTGGAGAACCGCAATGACGTAACCTCGTGATCCGGCCAGAACAGAATCCGGGAGTACTGGGCGTCGTCGAGAGTGTAGTGCGGAAACGTTGCTAGCGGCAGGCGGCGGTAGGCCGGGGGCAGGACCCCAACATCCTCGGGCCTGGTGCAGTGCGTGTGGACATCGATCACCCTGCGCGGCACCCAGCCGGCGAGCCCACTCGCCACAGCCCCCTCCGCGGGCGTCAGCCTGAGCGATCGCCGCCGGTAGGTCCACCACTCCATCGGATCCATTGCTCAGGTCTCTCCAAAAAAACGAGGCGGGACGAGGGCCGACGGCGATTCGCACTAAGACCATTGATGACAACAGAACGCTCTTCCGCCGTCGCGGCCAGTGTAGATGAACTGACAAGGGGATGCCGACACCTTTGTCTAGATTTAGCCGGAAGAAGGATTCAATCAGGGCCAGGTCTTCGTCCTGTAGCGTGCCAGAACTCGATCCCGGGTCGCGGCCTGCGGTTTTGCAGCTCGGTCGGGCGGCACGGTGATACTCGCCGATCACGCCTCCGAGGATCTTGCGGCGGTGGATCGGGCCGTTGAATGGGGTGACGGTGGCTGGGTCGTGGTTCGGCGGTCGCTGGCCTCGCTCCTGATGAGGGCAATGATCGTTATAGTGGCGGGTGTACTCGTCAAGCACCGTGGTCGCGTGGCGCCCGCCGTAGAGGAGGATCTTGTCAGTGCATTCCTGGCGGACGGTGCGGATGAACCGTTCGGCGTAGCAGTTCGTCCAGGGTGTCCGCGTCGGGGTCTTCATGATCTGGATGCCTTCGGCGGCGAACACGTCGTCGAACGCCTAAGTGTATTTCGTGTCTCGGTCGCGGATCAGGAAGCGGAATGCGTCGAGTCGTCCGTCGAGGTCCATGGTTAGGTGGCGTGCCTGATGGGTGACCCAGGCTGCGGTCGGATGGGCGGTCACGCCGAGGATGTGGACGCGCCGGGTTTGGATCTCGATGACGAACAGGACGTAGAGCCAGCGCAGGGCGATCGTGTCGTCAGGTAGCGGGGGCGCATTGCCGACGCCCGAACCCCAGCGACAACGCCAGTTGTCGATCCGATGCCGGAGGAGGGCATGGGACCTCCAGCAGGAGGCAAGGCCAGCGACCTACAAGACGGAGCCGTCCACGACACGACAACCATGGCTGTCGACGCTGCTGCTAGAGCGACCATCGAGCCGGTAAGCCATCGAGCCATCGACGCACCGAGCGCAGCGCGGAAGGGACATCAACCGGACCCGCCAAACCGGCGCCCCGCCCCGTCGATCCGACAACCGCAGTTGCCGCATCGAAGGAGCTGGACGCGTCACACCGTGCCGACCGACCCGAGCGGCCACGCAGGGCAGAACAGCCGCGGGCGCGCGCAGGGACGTCAGCCCTGGACAACGCCATGGGCGCCGTCGCGGCCATGAGCAAGGACACCGGATACACGCTGGAGCGGACCGAAACCGGC
>Ga0105248_10003936_pt1 | contig 16420 bp, 15 predicted proteins | sample KBSS34metaG_FD_81524 | JGI IMG/M metagenome (GOLD analysis project Ga0105248, IMG submission 81524) | Switchgrass rhizosphere microbial communities from Kellogg Biological Station, Michigan, USA - KBS S3-4 metaG | ecosystem: Host-associated > Plants > Roots > Rhizosphere > Soil | place... | reverse complement strand
TGACCAAGGGCGGCGTGCACCACGCCTTCGAGGCTATCGGCCTGTCGGCCACCGCCGAGCAGAGCTTCAACATGCTGCGCCGCGGCGGCATCGCCAACATCATCGGCATGATCCCGGTCGGCCAGACCGTGAACCTGATGGGCGCCGCGTTCCTGGGCGAGAAGCGCATCCAGGGCTCGCTGATGGGTTCCAACCAGTTCCCGACCGACATGCCGCGCCTCGTCGACATGTACATGGCCGGCAAGCTGAAGCTGGACGACATGATCAGCCGCCGCATCAAGCTCGAGCAGGTCAACGACGCCTTCACCGAGATGAAGACCGGCGCGGTCGCCCGCTCGGTGATCGTCTTCGACGCCTAGGGCTAGGCGGTCGGAACCGGGTAGGTCGAGACGTCGCGTCTCACCTGCACGGATTTCAGATACTGGATGATGTCGCGAATCTCCGCGGGCTTGAACCGGAACTCCGGCATGGCCGGGTGACCGGTCAGGATGCCCTCCGCCAGGGACTCCGACAGGTTGTCGATGGGATAGTTCATGCCCAGGTCGCGGAACGCCGGCGCCGCGGCGTTGGGGCTGCGGCCGCCGCGGCCAACCGCGTGGCACATGCCGCAATTGCGCTGCACGATCGCCCTGCCGCGGGCGGCGGGCCCATCCGGCTGAGCCGAGGCGGCGGCCGGGAGAGCCAGGAGGGCGATGAGCAGAAGGGCTGAGGTGCGCATGGGGCCATGAGGCGCTGCCGCGGCCGCCGCGTCCTTGAGCGAGATCAAACCCGACCGGCGCGCCTAGTCGGCCAGCACCGCCCGGACCTCGGGCAGCGGGTCGCTGACCACCTGGCTTTCGACGTCGAACAGCTTGGTGGTCCGCGACGCGGTATCATAGGCGGCCCACCCCGGGTCGCCGGTGCGGGCGAAGGCCAGCCAGGCATCCGACATCTGGTTGGCGACGATCTGCTGATCCTCGCCGCGCCCAACGAAATTGCGGGCCTTCTCGACGTTGTCGAAGACCAGCGGAATCTCCACCGCGTGCGGGCTGCGCAAACGGCCGCGCGCCACCGGCGTCTCCCAGGTCAGCATGTACATGAAGGCCGGCGCCGACCCCTGCGCGGCCTTGCGCTCGGCCAGGCGCACCGAGTTCATCCACATGCCCGCCGCCGTCTGGGCCGCGCAGGCGATGTGGGTGTCGGAATAGTCCGGATAGGCGCGGCGCAGCGCCGCCAGCAGCGCGTCCGCCTTGTTGCCGGCCGCGGCCTTGGCGAGCCTGTTCACGTCGTCCTGGGCGAAGGAGCCGAAGCGCGGATGGGTGAACAGGAACAGCGTGCTCTCGTCCTTGTTGGTGCCGATCAGCACGGGCACGTCGGCGTTCAGCGGCGAGGCGTCAGGCTCGAAGGGATGGCGCGGGATCACCTCACCGTCGAGGACCGGGGTGTAGAGCCGCATGATCTCCGTGCCGATCGTGACGCTGGCCTTGGAGAGCTCGGTGGTCGGGACCGCAGCCAGACCTTCTGGACTATCGACCTGCAGAGCCGCCAGCAGAGCACGCGCGGTCTTGTCGGCCTCGGCCTTGGGCTTGGCGGTCAGCCCGGGTCCGGACTGGATCACCGCCTTGTGGAACAGGCCGCGCGCGCCAGGCATGGCCAGCAGCAGGCTCACCTTCCAGCCGCCGCCGCTCTCGCCGAAGATGGTGACGTTGGCGGGGTCGCCGCCGAACAGCGCGATGTTGTCGCGCACCCATTCCAGCGCCTGGACGATGTCCAGCATGCCGGCGACGCCGGACTGGGCGTACTCAGCCCCGAACACCTCGCCCAGGTGCAGGTAGCCGAAGACGTTCAGGCGGTGGTTGACCGTGACGGTGACCACGTCGCCTTTGCGGGCCAGGGCGCCGCCGTCATACATGGCCGCTCCGCCGGAGCCATTGGCGAAGCCGCCGCCGTGCAGCCAGACCATGACCGGGCGCATCTTCCGGTCCAGGCCCGGCGTCCAGACATTGAGGAACAGGCAGTCTTCCGACGAACCCGGCTCGTCGGGCGCGGGCGGATCGCCGGCCGAGGAGCCGCGCTCACCGGGCGCCATGCCCGACTGGATGGCCGGCGCGCCATAGCCGACGGCGTCGGCGGGTTCGCGCCAGGCCGCCGGCCGTTGTGGCGGCTTGAAACGGGCCAGGCCGGTGGGCGGCGCGCCGTAGCGCAGGCCCTTGAAGACGTCGAGGCCGTCCTCGACATAGCCACGAACCGGGCCGTTGCTGGTGGTCACGACATCGGTATTGGCCACGGGCGCGAGCGCCAGATCATCCGCCATGCTGGTATCCTCCGGGGCCTCTCGCGGGCCGCGGCGATATCAAACGACCGGTGTGGCGCGAGCGCAAGCTCAGGCATGTCGGCGGCTCAGGACGCCTTGGGGCGCATCACCAGCCAGGGCGTCGGCTGCGCCCGCCACTCCCAGACCGCCAGAAGTTGGTCCAGATGCGGCAGCTCGACGAGCCACGGCGGCAGGTCGAACCTCTTCGGCTGCTGGTCGACGCGGGTGATGTCGTGGGTCGGCGAGAAGCGTTCGACCATCGTCGCCAGGGCGCCGGCCCGATACAGGTCGTGGGTCTCGACGATGATGTTCATACCGGCCAGTGCGGGGCTGAGCGCCGGCTGCAGGATATCGACCTCGGCGCCTTCGGTGTCGACGATTACCAGCACGCGCTGGTGGGCGAAGGCTTCGAAACCGTCGGGCATGAACTCGCCGCCGACGATGACCCGCTCGCCGACGCCATTGCGAATGGCCAGCTCGGCGCAGACGCGCCGCGCGTTCTCGTCGATGTCGTAGGCATGGACCTTGGCGCCCGGCATGGCCCGCGCCAGGCCCACGGCATAGTAGCCCTCGGCGCAGCCGACATCGATCACGGTGTCGACGCCGTCGGTCATGAAGGCCGCAAGGTGCGGGTGCAGCTCGTTCTCGTAGACACCCAACAGCTTGGGGATCAGCGGGCCCTCGGCGGCTTCTGAGACAAACTCCATGCCGGCGAACAGGCCGCCCATGATCCGCGACCCGTGGTGCGCCTGATAGGTCCGCGACAGCACGTGCGTGCGCCAGCGCGCGGCAAGCCGCAGCAAGGTGTTGAGCTCACTGATGTCGGGCTGAGCGGGCCAGTTGGCAGTCTGCTGGCGGAGCAGCTTGGCGAAGTGCGTGGTGAGGGGACCGGCCATGGTTCTGGTTAAGACCTCTCGCCCGCAAAGCCAAACATCTCTGCACCGCCGCCGGGTGGACGCCTAAAGCAGGGTGAGCGCCAGCTCCGCCGGCCGGCAGAGCGCCGCGCCCTTCGGGGTCACCACGATCGGCCGCTCGACCAGGACCGGGTCGATGATCATGGCCGCGATCAGGGCGTCGTCGGAGGCGGCCGGATCGGTGAGGCCGAGCTCATGAGCCTGCGTGCCGCGCACCCGCAGGATATCGTGCGCCGAGGCGCCCATCCGCTTCAGCAGGTCTTGCAGCACCGGCTTGGTCCAGCCGACCTTCAGGTACTCGACCACCTGGGGTTCAACGCCCTTTTCGCGCAGCAGGGCGAGGGTGTTGCGAGACGTCCCGCAGTTGGGGTTGTGGTAGATCGTGACGTTGGTCATGGCGCGGATTTAGCGCGGGCGGCTCACCAGGAAAAGGTGCGAACGCCCTCGACCTCGGTGGAGTCGGAGGTGTCGAAGGCCATGACGTCCCCGGGCCGGGGGGGCAACGCCGGGGCGGCGGCGGGCCACCGCTCGATCGTGGCGCTGTAGCCGACGCTCAGCTTGCCGGGGCCGCCGGGGCGGATCACCAGGTCGAAACCCTTCTGCGCGGCCGACCAGCGCAGCAGGCTGTCGGCGCCCGGCTTCAGCGGGAAACGGATCGGGACCCCGCCGGCGGCCACGACCGTCGCAACGGTGTTCGGGCGGAACTTCAGGTCGATCAGCCGCGCGCCCGGCGGTGGGACGACATGCAGGATGAGCTGGCCCGTCGTGTCGAGGGTCGAGGTGATCTCCGGCGCCGGCAGCTCGATGTAGGGCGCGGGCGCGGAGTCGGTGGGGTGGTTGTCCCGGCCGGTGGGCCGCTTGCCGACCTTGGCGCCGCCGGTGGACAGCACCGCCCTGGACCAGGCGTTGAGCTGAGGGGCGTAGGACGTTCGCCAAGCTTTATGCGCGGTCTGGTCAATATCGTAGGTGACGTCGGTCAGATCGGGATGGCGGGCGTCATAGGGGTGGTTGAACCGCACGGCGACGGTGACGACCAGGCCGACGAGGATCAGAACCGGACCCAGCAGTCGGGCCGGCGGGGCGCCTTCCTCAGTCTGGGCCAGGGGCCAGGCGCAGACGGCGACGAAGATCAGCGGCAGGGCCTGCAGCTCCATCAGGTCGAGGCTGAGGAACGCGGCGTGGGCGAAACTGGCGGCGAAGGCCACGCCGACAGCGGCGAACAGGGCCAGCACAGCCAGGGCGCCGCGTCCGCGATGCGCGCCGGCCGCGGTGATCGCGGCCGCCAGCGCCGCCCAGGCCACGGGCCAGGCGAAGACGAAGGCGGCGGGCGGGGCCAGCGCCTGGACCACGGCGGCCAGGATCAGGCCGAGCAGCAGGGCGCCGCTCCAGCCGCCCGGGCGGCTCGTCGGGCGTCCGAAGATCGCCAGGCCGATGACGGCGGCGGCGAGGCCCTCGCCGAGCCCGACCTTGTCGAGGCCGCCGAACAGGCAGCAGGCGAGGCCCGCCAGAAGCGGCACGATGACGGCCGTGCGGCGACCGCGCGCCATGTGGGCCACCGCCCAAAGGACCGCGCCGAGGCCCAGCAGCAGCACGGCCGCCTCCCACAGCGGCGCCTGGGCCAGCAGGAACCGCTGCTCGAAATAGCCGACGCTCGCGCCGGTGGCCTTGCGGGCCAGGTGCAGCAGGACCGCGCCGGTGAGCACGGCGAACAGCAGGCCGCCGGCGCCGCGGGCCAGGTCGAGCCAGGGGAAGACCTGCGCCTTGCGCGCGCGGGCGACGGCCCAGGCCAGCAAGCCCGCCGCACCGGCGACAATCAGCCAGCCGGTCATGGGCGGATAGAACAGGGTCAGGCCACCGGGCGTCTGGCCGAAGACCAGGTCTGGCGTGCTGGCGGGCAAGGTCGGCGCAAACGCCACGACCCGAGCGGTCGCCAGGACCTGATCGCCCATGTCCTGCAGGGTTCCGCGGTCCTGGGTCGCGGGCGTCGAGGAGGCGGCGTGATAGTCGAACTGGCGCCCGATGAAGGCGTAGTTCAGGCCCGGGACGCCCGCGGCCTTGGACACCGTGAAGTCGGTGTCGTTGGGCATGTATTTGTAGATGAAGCCGGTGAGCGACGAGGCCGTGGGGCGCGGCGCCGTGGCGGCCATCAGCCGGATCGCCGCGCCGTTGTTGTCGCCGGTCTGGAACATCTGCACCCGGCCCGACGAGCCGCGCGCTTCCATGTTGAAGAGGAAGCCGACCCGCTTGGCCATCGGGTCGTCACGGAAGAAGGCGCTGGCGCCCAGCAGACCGGCCTCTTCGCCGTCGGTGATCAGCACGATCACGTCGCGCGCCGGCACGCCTCGGGCCTTCAAGGCGCGCACGATCTCCAGCGCGCTCGAGGCGCCGGCCGCGTCGTCCGAGGCGCCGGTGGAGCCCGGCACGCTGTCGTAGTGAGCCATGAGCGCCATGGCCGGCGCGCCGCGGTCGCGTCCGGGAAGGACACCGACGATGTTCTCCACGTGGCCCAGCGTGATGACGTCCGGCGCGCGCTTCGGCTGATAGATCCCGACGCCGGGATGCACCTGTGGGCTGAGGCCCAGCGCGGTCATCCGCGCCACCAGGAAGTCGCGCGACGCGGCGTTGGCGGCCGAGCCCACCGGATGGGGCACGGAGGCCATGCCGACGATGTCGGCCATGGCGCGTTCGGCGGAGAAAGCGGTTGCGGGCGCGGTGGCGGGCTGAGGCTTCGGCGTAAGCTCGCTGGTCCAGGCGAGCAGCCCAGCCGCGATCAGGGCGGCGAATAGCGCCAGCAACCGTCCCATTAGGCTTCTCCCCGCACCTTTTGCGGGAGCCTAGCGGTTAGGGGCCACAAATGAAAACGCCCGCCGGTGAGGGCGGGCGTCTCAATGGGTCTCGAAAGGGCCGTCCGCTAGGCGGCGACCGTGACCATGGCTTCCTGCGGATCGCGCAGCACATAGCCGCGGCCCCAGACCGTTTCGATGTGGTGCTTGCCGTCGGCGGCGGCGGCCAGCTTCTTGCGAAGCTTGCAGATGAAGACGTCGATGATCTTCAACTCCGGCTCGTCCATGCCGCCGTAGAGGTGGTTGAGGAACATCTCCTTCGTGAGGGTCGTGCCCTTACGAAGCGAGAGCAACTCCAGCATCTGGTATTCCTTGCCCGTCAGGTGGACGCGCAGGCCGTTCACCTCAACCGTCTTGGCGTCGAGGTTGACCAGGATGTCGCCGGTCTTGATCACCGACTGGGCGTGGCCCTTCGAGCGGCGGACCACGGCGTGAATGCGGGCGACGAGTTCGTCCTTGTGGAACGGCTTGGTCATGTAGTCGTCGGCGCCGCCGGAGAAGGTCTTCACCTTGGTGTCGATCTCGGCCGAGCCGGACAGGATCATGATCGGCGTGTTTATCTTACCGACCCGCAGGGTGCGCAGCACGTCCATGCCGCTCATGTCGGGCAGGTTCAGATCGAGCAGGATCAGGTCGTAATCGTAGATCTTGCCCAGATCGACGCCTTCCTCACCGAGGTCGGTGGTATAGACGTTGAAACCCTCGGACTTCAGCATCAGCTCGATGCTTTGCGCCGTTGCGCTATCGTCCTCAATCAACAGTACGCGCATCAGCCTCTCCTGCCCGTTCCCAGCATGTCACGCGAATTCTGTGAATCCGCGCCAGACCTACCCATTAACCTGCCTCAGAGTTAATTTAAGACAGGTTAACCGGGAGTGTCCGCCCACGCCGAATCGTTAATCTGATGCGGAATCCGCTACAAGCGTCGCTGGACTCCCTGCGACTCAATGGTCTGTTGAATCTTTCGTGATTGGACAGATCACGCGAACCGGCGGGGCGGAACGGCCCTTAGGGTGAGCCCGTTCAATCCCCAGATTTCCGCTGTCCCCCATTCCGCTGCCACCGTCGGGAGAAACCATGCGCGCCAAACTCAAGCCCATCGCCGAGCAGGTCATCGTCATCACCGGGGCAAGCTCCGGCATCGGGCTGGCGGCGGCGAGCCTGGCGGCCAAGGCCGGCGCGGCGGTGGTGATGGCGGGCGGCGACGAGCAAACCCTGCGCAAGGCCTGCGAGACGCTGGCCCAGGCCGGAGGTCGCGTTCACCCCGTGGTCGGCGACTCCCGCAGCGCCGAGGGGTGCGACCGCATAGCGCGGGCGGCCACCGCGCGTTTCGGCCGGATCGACAGCTGGATCGACGCCGGCGGCGATGGCGACACTCTGGCGCACGCCGTTGGCGCGGTGGCTGAGCGGCTGCGCGAACAGCAGCTCGTGGGCGCTTTCGTGGGCTTTGGCCGCGAGTTGGGCCGCGCCGCGCGCGCCGAGCTGCGCTCCGCCTCTCGGGTGCTGTCGCCGACCATGATCCGTCTGCCGCAAGGCTGGAGTCCGGCGAGCCCGGTCGAGGGCGCCGCCGCGGCCGCCCTGCAAGCCGTGGCCCAGCCCATGGGCCAACTGGCCTTGGCGGCCAAGGGCAAGGGGCTGACCCTGTCGAGCCATGCGCGCAAGCATCGCGGCCTGATTGCCGGCGTCGGGCTGGTCGTCGTGGCCGGTGCGGCGCTCTGGCTCACCCGTGGACGGATCGCCGAGGCCGCCAGGCCGCAGGTGAAGAGGGCCGGGCGCAGCCTGGTGATGCAGGCCGTGCGCCGTCGACCCGTGCAGGCGGCGAAGCTGGTCGCCAAGCATCCGCGCCGGGCGCTGAAACTGGCCACCTTCCTGCGCTGATCTTCACGCCCCCTTAAGCGTAACCGCAGCATCCTGACGCCTCGAACTTTGGGGGCGTTTCTTGAAGAGTTTGGTAGCCGCGGTCGAGCGTTTGGACCCCCTGACCGTGGCGGGCCGCGTCGCCGCGGTGAATGGTCTCCTGATCGAGGCCCGCGGCGGCCTGACCCGCCTGGCCGTCGGAGCCCGCGCCGAGATCGACCGTTTCGGTGAAAAGCCGCTCTCCGCCGAGGTCGTCGGCTTCCGCGACACCCGCGCCCTGCTCATGCCCTTCGGACCCGTCGAGGGCGTTGCCCCCGGCGCGGAGATCCGCATCGAGCCGCTGGGCTCTGCGGTACGACCCACCAAGGCCTGGCTCGGCCGGGTGATCGACGCGTTCGGCAATCCCGTCGACGGCAAGGGCCCGTTGCATTCCGGCATCGCCGCCTATCCCCTGCGCGCACCGCCGCCCTCGGCCCACGCCCGCGCCCGGGTCGGCGAGCGGCTGGACATGGGCGTGCGCGCCATCAACGCCTTCACCACCTGCTGCCGCGGCCAGCGCCTGGGCGTCTTCGCCGGCTCCGGCGTCGGCAAGTCGGTGCTGCTTTCGATGATGGCTAAGAACGCCGACTGCGACGCGGTCGTGGTGGGGCTGATCGGCGAACGGGGCCGGGAAGTCCGCGAATTCATCGAGGAGACCCTGGGCGAAGAGGGGCTGAAGCGCGCCATCGTGGTGGTCGCGACCTCCGACGAGCCGGCGCTCAAGCGCCGCCAGGCCGCCTACATGACCATGGCCATCGCCGAATACCTGCGCGACCAGGACATGGAAGTCCTCTGCCTGATGGACTCTGTGACCCGCTTCGCCATGGCGCAACGCGAGATCGGCCTGGCCGCCGGCGAGCCGCCGACCACCAAGGGCTATACGCCCACCGTCTTCACCGAGCTGCCGAAGCTCTTGGAACGCGCCGGCCCCGGCCCGATCCGTCCCGACGGCACCAAGGCCGGCCCGATCACCGGCATCTTCACCGTCCTGGTGGACGGCGACGACCACAACGAGCCGATCGCCGACGCCGTGCGAGGCATCCTCGACGGCCACATCGTCATGGAGCGCGCCATCGCCGAGCGCGGCCGCTTCCCGGCGATCAATGTGCTGAAGTCGATCAGCCGGACCATGCCGGGCTGCCAACTGCCGATCGAGCGCGAGCTGGTGACCGGCGCGCGCCAATCGCTGTCGGCCTACGCCAACATGGAAGAGCTGATCCGCATCGGGGCCTATCGCTCAGGCGCAGACGCACAGGTCGACCGCGCCATCGCCCTCAACCCGGCCCTGGAGGCGTTCCTGGCGCAGGACAAGGACGAGGTCACCAGCCTGGAGGCAGGCTTCGAGCGGCTTAGCGCCATCCTCGACAGCGTGCCCGCATGAGCTGGCAGGAAAGCTTGATCAAGCTCGCCACATACGAGGTCGAGGCCCGCCAGCTCAGGCTGTCGGAGATCACCGGCCGGCTGTCGATCGCCCAGACCAAGCTGCGGGTGCTGATCGCCGAGGGCGAGGCCGAGGCCAAGCGCGCCCACCTGAACGCCGAGGCCGGCTGGTATCACGCCGGCTATGCCGAGGGCCTGCGCATCCGCAAGGCCTCGGTGCAGGCGGAGATCGACGCCATCGAGGCCGAGGAGCGCGGCGCCCGCGACTCCCTCTCTGAGGCCTTCGAAGAGCAGAAGAAGTACGAGCAGGTGGCCGAGGGCGCCCGCCTGACTGCGGCCAAGGAAGACCAGCGCCGTGAAAACGCCGCCCTGGATGAAGTGGGAATGCAGGCCGCCCGGCGTCAGGCGCGGTAGGTCGGCCTAGGCGGTCGGCCCGCCGACCCGCTTGCGCTCGTCCTCGACGTCGGCGCGCAGGACAGCCAGGTCCTCGCTGATCCGGAAGATGGCCACGTAGAACTCGCAGAACGAGCGCCACAGCAGCACGACCGCGCCCATCACCAGGAAGCCGCCCACCAGCACCGGCACCGCCAGCAGCAGGCCGTAGGGGAACGGATCGCGAATCGCCACGCCCACAGCGGCGCCGATCGTGCCGAAGACGCCCAGCACGATGATCGCCAGTCCGGCCCAATAGATCAGGTGAATCACCTGGTTGGTCATCAGGTGCTCGAAGGTGAGCAGGTCCCAGATGACGGCCGAACCCTGGCCCTTGGGTCGATTGAGAGGTCGCCGCATCGAAATCCCGAAACTGCGCCGAGCCGTCGTTGCTCCGCCTTCGCACCGCTATCAGCCCGGGCGGGCGCGGGCAATGGCGGCGGGGTCAGGAGGTCAGTTCGACGCGGGCTTCATCGGCGACGGCCTGTGCGGCCGATGCACGTCCCCTGACGGCGGCGTGCAGCATCACCGCCCCGGCGTAGGTGACCACGGCGACCACGCCCCAGCGAAGCTGCGCCAGAGGCAGTGATTTGACGATCAGGGCCGCGACCACCACGGCGGGCGTTCCGCCCAGAGCCAGGCCGACGACGAGGCTCAGCTTCAGGGGCCGGCTGGCGAGGATCTTCACCCCGCTGGTCAGCAGCAGCAAGGCGGAGGAGCCCATCATGATCGGAAAGGCGGCCCGCGGGTCCATGCCCAGCAGGCTGACCAGGACCAGGGTAGGGGCGAAGTTGCCGATGCCCAGGTTGATCAGCACGCCGAAGCCGAAGCTGGCCGCGATGACCACACCCGCCAGCAGCGGCGGCAGGGACGTCGCCGTGCCGCCGGGCGGCATCAGGCCCAGGTTGGAGAGCGCATAGAGCGCCGCAGCGACCAGCAGGCCCACGCCCATGGACAGCCGGATGGGGCCGACCGGCAACCGCGCGCTCAGTAGGACGCCGGCGAAGGAGCCGGCCACCGAGGCGGCGATCGCCAGCACCATCAGCAGGGGGTCGACCTTGACGCCATTGATGAAGATGAAGCCTTCCGCCGCCGCGGGGAGCGCCATGCCGGCCATCATGGTCGCCGGGATCAGCTCGTCGGGGACCAGGCGGCGGAACTTCAGATAGGCCGTGGTCGGCGCGAAGCAGCCGATCCCCAGGGTGTCGAAGAAGTTCACGACTGCGCCCAGCGCTGTGGCCTCCGGCGATGGCCAGGTGGGCCGCGCGCGCCAGGCCGCCACGCCCAGGGCCAGCGCGAAGATCGCGGTGGCCAGGCCGAGCGCAGACAGCAGAAGGGTCAGGATCATCGGTCCACGCTAGCTCAGCCCGGCCGCGCCGCACGCGATTTCTTGCGAGCTCAGCTCGTGAGCTCCGCGCGCGCTTCGTCGGCCACCGCCGGTTCGGGCGTCTCGCGGCCCACGATCGCCGCGCGCAGCATGATCGCGCCCGCGTAGGTGACGACGGCGACCACGCCCCAGCGAAGTTGCGCCAGCGGCAGCGACTTGACGATGAAGGCGGCGACCAGAACCGCGGGCACGCCGCCCAGGGTCAACCCCAGCACCAGGCCCAGGTTGAGGGGGCGGTTGGCCAGGATCTTCACCCCGCTGGTCAGCGCGATGAGCGCCGAGCCGCCCACCATGATCGGGAAGGCGGCGCGCGGATTCATCCCCAGCAGGCTGACCAGGACCAGGGTCGGGGCGAAATTGCCGATGCCGAGGTTGATCAGCACGCCGAACACGAAACTGCCGATCACGACCAGGGCGAACGGCAGGGGCGGGAGCGAAGTCGCCACTCCGCCGTGCGGCATCAGGCCCAGGTTGGACAGCGCCAGGAGGACGGCCGCGATCAGCAGGCCCAGGCCCATGGTCAGGCGGATGGGTCGCACGGGAAGGCGCTGGCTCAAGGATTCCCCGGCGAGGCCTCCGCCGATCGAGGCTGCGATCGCCAGCACCAGCAGCAGCGGATCGACCTTCACCCCGTCGACGAAGATGAAGGCTTCGGTCGCCGAGGGCAGGGCCAGGCCCACGATCATGGTCGCCGGGATCAGCTGATCGGGGGTCAGGCGCCGAAACTTCAGATAGGCCGTGGTGGGCGCGAAGGACCCGATGCCCAGCGTGTCGAAGAAGTTCACCACCGCGCCCAGCGCGCCCGCTTCGAGCGTCGGCCAGGCCGGCCATCGTCGCCAGAGCGTCGCGGCCAGCATCGAGACGAAAACAAGGACGCCCAGAGCCAGGGCGGACAACAGACCGATCAGGATCATGGACCAGCGCCCCCACGCCGGGCGCGCGGTGAGGAGGCCGCGCGAGTGCGGGCCAGCCTAGACCAGCTTCGTCCCGCCGCACGCGATTTCTCGAGCGAGGCGCGTTGGTGGCGTTAGATCGTGCCGACGGTCTTCAGGCGGGCGCGGGGATGGACCTCGTTCTGGCTCATCACCGGGGTCTGGCCGCGGAAACGCTCGATGATCGAGCGGACGTAGGGCCGGATGCCGGGGCTGGTCAGCAGCACCGGGCTGTCCCCGGCCAGGGCGGCGCGGTCGTAGGTTTCGCGCACGCCGCGGACGAAGTCCTGCAGGCGCGACGGGGCGAGCGCCAGTTGCCTGTCGTCACCCTGGCCGACGATGGAATCGGCGAAGGCGTTCTCCCACTCCGGCGTGAGCGTGACGATCGGCAGGGCTCCGTCCTCGCCGCGGTAGGCGAAGGAGAGCTGGCGGGCGAGGCGGGCGCGGACCTGTTCCACAAGCAAGGTGACCGAGGCGGTGTGCGGCGCGGCCTCGCCGATGCCTTCCAGGATCGCCGGCAGGTCGCGGATCGAGACCCGCTCGCGCAGGAGCGCCTGGAGGACGCGCTGGATCGTCGTCGCGGTGACGACGCCGGGGACGAGGTCCTCGACCAGCTTCTTCTGCTCGGCCGGCAGCTCCTTCAGAAGCTTCTGCACTTCCGAGTAGGAGAGCAGGTCCGGCATGTTCTCCTTGAGGATTTCGGTGAGGTGGGTGGTGAGCACGGTCGCCGGATCGACGATCGTGTAGCCGCGGAAGGTCGCCTCTTCGCGCAGCGCCTCGTCCACCCAGGTGGCGGGCAGGCCGAAGGCGGGTTCGCGGACGTGTTCGCCGGGCAGCTCCACCTGGCCGCCGCGCGGGTCCATGGCCATCATCTGGCCCAGGCGCACCTCGCCGGAGCCGGCCTCCATCTCCTTGATGCGGATGCAGTAGCCCTGGGAGGGCAGGCGCATGTTGTCGAGGATGCGCACGCTGGGCATCACGAAGCCGAAGTCGCTGGCCAGCGTGCGGCGCAGCGCCTTGATCTGGTCCGTGAGCCGGCGGCCCTCCAGGTCGTTGATCAGGCCGAGCAGGCCATAGCCCAGCTCGATCTTCACCTCGTCGATGGCCAGGGTCGCGGCGATCGGTTCCTCAACGTCCGGCTGAGCCGGCGCGATCTCGACGGGCGCAGGCTCCATGGCCTTCTGCGAGCGGCGCCAGGCCAGCGAGCCGGCGGCGATGGAGATGCCGGCGAAGGGGATCATCGGCATGCCGGGCACGATGGCCAGGATGCCCGACGCCGCGGAGACCATGCCCAGGGCGACGGGGTTCATGGCCAGCTGGGTGACCAGGGCCTTGTCGGCCGAGCCCTCGACGCCCGACTTGGACACCAGGAAGCCGGCGGCGATGGAGATGATCAGCGCCGGGATCTGGGTCACCAGGCCGTCGCCGATGGTCATGATGGTGTAGGTCGAGGCCGCCGTCGCGATCGGCACGTGGTGCTGGATCACCCCGATCAGGATGCCGCCGATGATGTTGATGGCGACAATGATCAGGCCCGCCATGGCATCGCCGCGGACGAACTTGGACGCGCCGTCCATGGCCCCGAAGAAGGTCGATTCCTGCTCCAGGTCCTTGCGTCGGCGCTTGGCCTCGGTGTCGTCGATCAGGCCTGCCGACAGGTCGGCGTCGATCGCCATCTGCTTGCCGGGCATGGCGTCCAGGGTGAACCTGGCCGCGACTTCCGCGATCCGGCCCGAACCCTTGGTGATGACCACGAAGTTCACGATCACCAGAATAGCGAAGACGATGACGCCGATGACGTAGTTGCCGCCCATCATCAGCTTGCCGAAGGCCTCGATCACATGGCCGGCGCCGTGAACGCCTTCGTGGCCATGGGTGAGGATCAGGCGCGTGGACGCGATGCCCAGTGACAGCCGGAAGAGGGTGGTGACCAGCAGCACCATCGGGAAGCCGGTGAATTCCAGCGGCTTCTTGATGAGCAGCGAGGTCATCAAGATCAGCACGGCGCTGGTGATCGAGAGCGAGAGCAGGACGTCCAGCAGGAACGCCGGGATCGGGATGATCAGCAGGACGACGATGCCGACGACGCCCAGGGCCAGCGCCACCTCGCCGCGGGCGATCCAGCCCATCACGTCGCGCGCGTTGGGGGTCTGTCCGAACCTCGAGGGGACGCCGACGTCAGCCATTCAGATCATCAGGCGGCGGACGCCGCCCCCATCTGGGGCGCCGGCACCGAGACGCCGGCCTCGGTGTATTCCTTGAGCTTGTTGCGCAAGGTGCGGATCGAGATGCCCAGGATGTTGGCCGCGTGGGTGCGGTTGCCGAGGCAATGCTCCAGGGTGTCGATGATCAGCTGCTGTTCCATGGCCGCGACAGTCTGGCCGACGTAGCCGCGGCTGGCGGTCTCGGCGGCGAGGGAGGCGGCCTGAGCCACGCGAGCCGTTGGATCGGCGGCCGAGAGCGGCTGGCCGTCAGGCAGGCGGATCGCGGTTTCCTCGATCTCCGGACCGGAGGCGAGCAGCACCGCGCGGTGCATGGCGTTTTCCAGCTCGCGCACGTTGCCGGGCCAGCGGTGGCCGGCCAGGCGGCGCTTGGATTCGGCCGACAGCGGGCGCTCCGGCATGCCATTGGCCGCCGCGTACTTGCGCACGAAGAACTCGGCCAGCGCCAGCACGTCGCCCGGCCGTTCGCGCAGCGGCGGCAGGCGCAGGTTCACGACGTTCAGGCGGTAGAGCAGGTCCTCGCGGAAGACGCCTTCCTTCACGGCCTGGACCAGGTCGCGGTTGGAGGTGGCGAGGATGCGGATGTCGACCTTCACGGGCTTGGTGCCGCCGACCCGGTCGATCTCGCGCTCCTGGATGGCGCGCAGCAGCTTGGCCTGCAGGCGGCCGTCCATCTCGCTGATTTCGTCGAGCAGCAGGGTGCCGCCGTTGGCTTCCTCGAACTTGCCGATGCGACGGGCCACCGCGCCGGTGAAGGCGCCCTTCTCATGGCCGAACAGCTCGCTCTCCAGCAGGTTCTCGGGGATCGCGGCGCAGTTGACCGAGATGAACGGCTTCGACGCGCGACGCGACTTCTGGTGGACGTAGCGGGCGATGACTTCCTTACCCACGCCGCTCTCGCCGGTGATCAGGATCGAGGCGTCGGACGGCGCGATCTGGTCGGCCATGGAGATGACCGACTGCATGGACGGGTCGCGCACCACCATCGGGCGGTTGTCGTCGGCGACGGCGGCCAGCACAGCGGCGATCAGCTGAGCGTCCGGCGGCAGGGGGATGAATTCCTTGGCCCCGGCCTTGATCGCGCCGGCCGCGCTGGACGCGTCGGCGCCGACCCCGCAGGCCACCACCGGCACCCGGATCCGCTCGGCCTCGTTGGTGGCGATGAGGAGGGCGATGTCGAGTTCGTAGTCGACCATCATCAGGTCCGCGCCCTGACCGGCGCGGAGCGCATGGGTCGCGGCCGCGATGGTCTCGACGTGGCTCACCTTCGCGCCGGCGCTCATCGCCATCTTCACGGCGGTGGACAGCTGCCCGTTCAGTTTTCCGACGACCAGAAGGCGCATCAATATTCTCCCTCAAACGCTGACGACATCACGCCGCCGCGTCCTCGCCCTTGATGATTTCCGTCATGGTCACGCCCAGGCGCTCGTCGACGATGACGACCTCGCCGCGGGCCACCAGGCGGTTGTTCACATAGATGTCGATCGCTTCGCCGACCTTGCGGTCGAGCTCGAGGACGCTGCCCTGGCCGAGCTGGAGCAGCTGAGCGACCGAGAGACTGGCGCGGCCGAGCACGGCGGAGATGCTCACCGGCACGTCGAACACCGGCGCGAGGTCCGCGCCGATCTTCTCGTCGTCGGACTGGGCCTCCGGCAACGGGCCTTCGCCGGCCGCGAACTCATCCAGCTTCATGGCGGTCGCGCCCTGGGCGTCCGGTTCGCCGTCGGCGGCTTCGATGTCGGGGGTCTCGGACATGGTTGCGCTTTCTGGGCCTAGCTCTCTGGGCTCAAGGTATCGGAATCCACGGCGGCGCCGGGGATGAGGGGTTCGGCGTGCAGGCCCTCGGCGGCGAGCGCCGCGTGCAGGGCCTGGGAAACACGTTCGGCGGCGGCGGCGGGGTCGAAGCTCGCCGAGCCGTCGCCGAAGTCGAGGCTGAAGGCGCCGGGCGCCATGTCGTCGGCGGCGCGCACCTGGATCGAGCCGGGATAGCCAACCGCCTGGGCGGTTTCTTCCAGCGCGTCCTGCAGGCCTTCGGCCAGTTCGGCGCTGGCGGTGAGGATCAGCCGCGGGGCGGCCTCGATCTCGCGAGCGAGCGCGGTCAGCGCCGCCTGGACCGGCGCC
>Ga0105248_10003935_pt1 | contig 16423 bp, 17 predicted proteins | sample KBSS34metaG_FD_81524 | JGI IMG/M metagenome (GOLD analysis project Ga0105248, IMG submission 81524) | Switchgrass rhizosphere microbial communities from Kellogg Biological Station, Michigan, USA - KBS S3-4 metaG | ecosystem: Host-associated > Plants > Roots > Rhizosphere > Soil | place... | reverse complement strand
TGGTACTTTCCCATGGGCTTGCGGTGCAGCATGGAATAGTAGCCCACTACTTCATCCACCTGAAGCGGCGTGACTTCGCAGCGCCGGGCCACTTCATCGATCAATTCCGGAGTGATCGAGCCGACCTCGTCCTGCGCGTAAATCAGCATGGGCACCACGGCGGAGCGTTTCTTTCCTTCCGGATAAGAAGTGAGCATCTTCGCGAATTTCTGTTCCAGCTGGGGCGAGAAAGTCATCATTACCGATCCGTGTCACCCAACACAAAATCCATGCTGCCCAAGGCTGCGATCGAATCGGCGATCAACGTATTTTCAAGCATCTTAGGCAGACCCTGCAGGTTGCCGAAACTAGGAGTGCGCATGTGGACGCGATACGGCTTGGAAGTGCCGTCGCTCACAACATAGTAGCCGATCTCCCCGCGGGGAGCTTCGATACACTGATACGCTTCGCCCGCCGGAACGCGGAAACCTTCGGTCACAATCTTGAAATGATAGATGAGCGACTCCATTTGAGTCTTCATCTTTTCGCGTTCGGGAAGAACCACGTGCGGAGCGTCGGCCTGCCACGCGCCCTCGGGCATTCCCTCCAGCGCCTGGGTGATGATCTTGGCGCTCTCCCGCATTTCCTGGATGCGCACGCGATACCGGGACCACACGTCATTGCTGGTTTCGACAGGCACCTTGAAATCGAACTTTTCGTAACTCGAATACGGCTCGGATTTGCGGATGTCCCAGTTCAAGCCCGCACCCCGCAGCATCGGTCCGGTGATGCCCAGATCCAGCATGTCTTCCAGGGAAATAAAACCAACTCCTTGCGTCCGCTGCATCCAAATCGGATTGGCGTTGAGCAATTCTTCGTACTCGTCTACCTTGCTGGGGAACGCCCGGATGAACTTGCCGACCGCCTGCTGCCAGCCGCGCGGCGGTTCCAGAGCCAGCCCGCCGATGCGGATGTAGCTGGTCATCATGCGCTGCCCGGAGAACATTTCGAAGATGCGCAGAATATCTTCGCGCTCGCGGAAGCAGTAGAAGAACATGGTCATCGCGCCGATATCCAGCGCGTGGGTTCCCAACCACACCAAGTGGCTGTTCAAGCGAGAGAACTCGGTCATCATGACCCGGGTCCACTGCGCGCGCGCCGGGATTTCGATTTGCAGAAGCTTCTCTACCGCCAGCGCATAAACCAGGTTGTTCGAAAGATTGGCCAGATAATCGACGCGATCGGTGAGGGTCACCGCCTGCTGCCAGTTTTTCTGTTCGAATTCCTTTTCGATGCCGGTGTGCAGGAAGCCGATGTCGGGCGCGGCGGTGATGATGGTCTCGCCTTCCAGTTCGAGAACGATGCGCAGCACACCGTGGGTCGAAGGGTGCTGCGGGCCCATGTTCAGCGTCATGCGCCGAGGGGCGGAGGGCGTCGCGGGAATTTCCTGGACGGCCGGAATCGTCGCTGTGTGATCTTCGAAGGAGTGCTTTATGCTCATCTCTTACTCACTCGGGTAGCTGTACTTGTACCCGTGCACCGGATAATCTTTCCGCAGCGGATAACCTTCCCAATCGATGGGCATCAGGATTCGCACCAGATTCGGATGATTCCGGAACCCGATGCCGAACATGTCGAACACTTCGCGCTCATACCAGTTCGCCGAGCGCCACACGCCCGTCGCCGAATCGATTTCAGGATTTGCCCCGCTCAGCAAACACTTCAGCCGCAGCCGCTGATTCCGTTCGATCGAGTGGAGATGGTAAATTACTTCAAAGCGCGGCTCAGCCGGATGCAGGTCCACGGCGGTAATGCCACTCAGACGGACGTACTTCTCGGAATCCTTAAGGTGCCGGCACAGATCCACGATCCGTGCGGGATCCACGATGAGCGTGGTCTCGCCGAAGGCTTCTTTGGTTTCGAGCACTGCCGGGTGATTCACTTCGTATCTCCCTTTTTCAGGATGGCCCAATCCAACGCGCCCTTCTTCCACACGTAGAAGAAACCCACCAGCACCAGTGCCACGAAGATCAGCATTTCGAAGAAGCCGAACATCTTCAGGTCGCGGTACACCACGGCCCAGGGATACAGGAATACAGCTTCGATGTCGAACAGGATGAAAATCATCCCCACCAGGTAGAACTTTACGCTGAACCGTTCGCGCGCCGAACCCACCGGCGCCATGCCGGATTCGTACGGCGTGTCCTTGAGCGGCGAACGCGCGCGCTTGCCGAGTATGGTCGATGCCAGGATCAGAACGGAGGCCAAGCCCGCCGCAATGAGTACCTGAATCAGGACCGGGAAGTAAATTTCGGGATAATTTGATGGCATCGTTCGAGTGCCGCGCGGTCCGCCCTCGGGGTCCACCCGCGCAAGCCAGTGATCAGAACCGTAACTATTGAATATAATGATCGGCGAAACGGGGTGTCAAACGCGTTGCATGGAAAGTGCTGAAACAAAGACGATTGAAGTTGTTGTAAACGGCGCGCCGCGCCGCGTCCCACAGGGTCTTTCGCTGGATGCGCTGATCGTTTTTCTGGAGATCGATCCTTCACGCGTAGCGGTGGAACGCAACCTCGCGATCGCCCGCAAGGCCGATTGGGTGACGACGCGCATTGAAGCGGGAGACCGCCTCGAGATTGTGTGGTTCGTGGGCGGAGGGTAGTTCCAAGACTCCGGCGAAAATAGCCCTATTGACTTGCTCATCCAGTCGAGTACAATCGGTAAGATCCAAGGAACTTCATAAAGAACGGACCGACGCCTTCATGTTTAAATCGCGCAAAAGCCGTCCCGAAGCACAGGTCCCCGAGAGGACCTATTCGTCGAGCGAGGTAGCTGACGTCGCGGGAGTGAGTTTGCGGCAATTGCAATGGTGGGACGAGCGCAAGGTAGTTTCTCCGCGGCATGAAGGACACCGCCGCGTATACGATCCGGCCGAGGTCATCGAGATCACGGTGATCGCCGAACTGCGCCGCAAGGGATTTTCGCTGCAGAAGATCCGCCGCGTGCTGCGCTTCCTGCAGCGCGAGATGGGCCGCCGTCTGGCGGAGGTCCTGCAGGGCAACACCGATCTGCACCTGGTCACCGACGGGAAATCGATTTACCTCGAGGATCACCAGGAGCGCATCATCGACATTCTCAAGAACGCCCGCCAGCCCATGTTCCTGGTGTGCGTGAGCGACCAGGCTCGCCGCCTGGGCGATTCGGACCGCAAACCGGCTCGGATGGAAGCAGGCGCGGCCGCCCGCCGGGCAGCCCGAATGGGCTAGTCCCACACATCCCCTGCCCGGGACTATCGCCTGGGACTGTCACGTGGGACTTTGTGGGGTATGGTCCCGGTAGACCCGCCTTCCCGAACTGGTATACTGAAACCGCTGGAGGCCTTACGCATGCCTAAGTCTCGTCGACGTAGCTACTTCCTGGTTCCGTCTTTCATCGTCCTGTGCTCTATCGCGGCAGGAGTCATGGGAAGCAGGGGGGTCTCGGCGGCTTCGCCGTCGGATGACGCCGATCAAAGCCTGAAGGCTTTTACTAAGGTGTACAGCACCGTCGAGCAGAACTTTGCCGACGAAGTGAAGCCCGAGAAGGGCGTCTATAAGGGCGCGATCCCGGGCATGCTGCGGACGCTCGATCCGCACTCCAATTTCTTCGATCCCCGCGATTACCAGGCACTCCGGGAAGACCAGCGCGGCCGCTACTACGGCGTAGGCATGTCGGTGCAGGCGCGCAACGGCAAGACTATGGTGATGGCGCCGTTCTCCGGTTCGCCCGCCTACCGCGCCGGGATCCGGCCGGGCGACGTGATCCTCGAAGTCAACGATAAGAAGACCGATAACCTGACCACCACGGAAGTCGCCGACTTGCTCAAGGGGCCGCGAGGGACCAAGGTCCAGGTGAAGATCGGCCGTGAAGGACTGGATCAGCCCCTGGTGTTCAACATCATCCGCGACGAAATTCCGCGCTTCAGCGTACCGGACGCTTTCTACGTGAAGCCGGGCATCGGCTACGTCAAGGTGAGCCAGTTCAACGAGAATACCGGCAAAGAGCTGGAAGACAAGCTGAAGAAGCTCGACGAAAAGCAGATGCGGGGCCTGGTGCTCGATCTGCGCGAGAATCCGGGCGGTCTGCTGAACGAAGGCGTTGACGTCGCCAGCCACTTCCTGAAGAAGGGCGATCTGGTGGTCAGCCACCACGGGCGCAACTCCCCCAACAAGAACTATGCAGCCCGTACCGATGGTGCCGGCAAAGACTATCCGATCGTGGTGATCGTCAACCGCTATACCGCGTCGGCCGCCGAGATCGTCAGCGGCGCGCTGCAGGATCATGATCGTGGCTGGATCCTGGGCGAAACGACTTTCGGAAAGGGCCTGGTTCAGACCGTATTCCCGTTGAACGATAACACCGGCCTGGCGCTCACGACCGCGCACTACTATACGCCCAGCGGACGCCTCATCCAGCGCGATTATTCCAATATTTCGTTCCTGGACTATTACACCCACTCGAATCTCGATCAGAAGAACATGGCGGACGTGAAGATGACAGACAGCGGCCGTACGGTCTACGGCGGCGGCGGAATCACTCCGGACGAGAAGTTCGAGCTGGCCAAGTACAACGCCTTCCAGATCGAAGTCCTGCGCAAGTATGCGCTCTTCAATTTCTCGGCCAAGTATTTCGGGACCCGCGATGCGAAGCTGCCCAAGGGCTGGGAACCAGATGACGCCATCATCAATGAGTTCCGGGCCTTCCTCGAAGCCCAGAAGGCGACTTTCACTCCGGCGGATTTCGCCGCCAACCGGGACTGGGTCAAGAAGGAGCTGAAGCGCGAGATGTACATCACGGCATTCAGCCAGGATGAATCGCAGAAGGTAGCCATCGAGCAGGATCCCGAGGTCCTGGCGGCCATCGACTCGATGCCCAAGGCCAAGGCCCTGGTCGATACCGCTAAGAAGCTGCTGGTGCAGCGCACTGGCGTTCCGCAGATCGCGGCGAAGTAAAATAGTTTTTCAAGAGATTGCGTCCACAAATAACCGTTCTCGATGCGGGCGGGCAGTACTGTCACCTGATCGCGCGTAAAGTCCGCGATCTGGGGGTCTATGCGGAAGTCGCTCCCAGTGAAACACCTGCCGCGGAGCTGGCCGGCCGCAAAGGCGTCATCATTTCCGGCGGCCCCTCCAGCGTCTACGATCCCGGGAGCCCGACCATAGATCCACGTTTACTTCACAGCGGCGTCCCCGTGCTCGGTATATGCTACGGGCAGCAGTTGATGGCTTACATCCTGGGCGGCCGCGTGGAAAAAGGCGACCGCGGCGAGTATGGATTCGCTCAGCTCGATCTGAAGCACGCCGACACATTGTTTCGGGGAATCGAAGGCCGTCAACAAGTTTGGATGTCCCACCGGGACGCGGTTCAGGACCCGCCTCCGGGTTTCGACGTCCTGGGCAGCACGTCGACGTGTACAGTCGCTGCCATGGCTTCGCCGGAGCGCGGTCTGTATGCGGTCCAGTTCCACCCGGAAGTGGCTCACACGCCCTGCGGGACACAAATCCTGACCAACTTCGTTTTTGGCGCTTGTGGATGCGTCAAGGATTGGGATCCTGCCGGCCAAGTCGAAGCCATCGAGAATCAGATACGGGCGGTGGCCCAGAATCGCAATATTTTCTTCTTCGTAAGCGGCGGCGTGGATTCGACCGTCGCCTACACTCTGTGCCTGCGGGCGCTGGGGCCGGAGCGTGTGCACGGAACCTACGTCGATACCGGCCTGATGCGCCAGGGCGAGACCGAATTCGTGCGCGACAATTTCGCGTCCTTGGGCGCGCGCTCGTTCGCGGTGGAAGATGCGGCCAAGCAGTTCTTAAGTTCTCTGGCGACTGCTGTTAACCCAGAGGACAAGCGCCACATCATCGGCGAGGAGTTCGTGCGCGTGCAGCAGCGGATTCTCGAGTCCGAGCACTTCCTCGATGGGCGCTGGATTCTCGGTCAAGGCACGATTTATCCCGACACCATTGAATCCGGCGGATCGGCCAAAGCCGATCTCATCAAGACGCATCACAACCGGGTCGCCGGCATTCAGAAACTGATCGACGAGGGCCGGATCATTGAGCCGCTGGCGTCTTTTTACAAAGATGAAGTGCGTGCGATCGGCAGGCAGTTGGGAATCGCGCCCGCCCTGCTCGACCGGCACCCCTTCCCCGGACCTGGGCTGGCCATCCGATGCCTGTGCGCGACTTCGGAAGCGCCTGTTGAAAAACTCCCTGAAGGTTGGCTGCTGCCGGTGCAATCGGTCGGTGTGCAGGGAGATTCACGAACCTACCGGGCGGTGCTGGCGATCGATGGGTTCCCCGATTCGCAGGAAGAATCGAGCAACTTAATCAACAAAATGGACCGAATCAATCGGGTGGTGGCAGAGGTTTGGACGGCCGGGAAACTAGGAAACATGCAGGCTGTCCCCGGGTTTCTGACGGCGGAAAGACTCGGCCGACTGCGGCATGCCGACGCCATCGTCCGCCGCCTCACGCATGCCAGCGGCTTCGATCATGCAGTCTGGCAGTTCCCCGTGGTTCTGATGCCCCTGGGAACTGCGGAGCGCCCCGATTCCGTGGTGCTGCGTCCCATCGATTCTGTGGACGGCATGACCGCCAGCGTCGTCAGGATGCCCCAGGACTTGCTCGACGAGATCGTGCGCGAACTAAGCGCGATCCCCGGCGTAGCGGGCGTGTTCTACGACCTCACGAACAAACCGCCCGCCACGATTGAATGGGAATAATAGCCGCGAATATCTACTGCTTGGCTTTGCCTGCTCCGCCGCCCGGAGCGTTGATCGCGCCTTCATCCCAGTGCTCGTCCGCTTTGCCATCAACGAATCGCCACATGTCGAAGTGCGTGGTGGTGTAGGTCTGGCCGGGATTGCGCGGGTCGGGCCGGGTACTGACCGAAGCCACGCAGACGATGTCCTTGCCCTGCGTGGTGACCGCCACGATCTTGGTCTTCCAGTCCTTAGGATCCGCGGGAATGGGCGTCGGCGCGTTCTTACTGAACGCCGTCATCACGATCTGCCGGCCTGAACTGAAGGCAGGGTTGTGCTGAATATATTTCTCGGTCAGCCACTTGTCCGCTTCGTTCCAGTGCCCGTACGCCAGCAGGTCGATGACGATGTGCATCGCTGCCTGCTTGTTCTTATTTAGCGTCTTGTCCTTATCCTTGAACAGCGGCGTGGGATCGACGGCGCCGGTAACTGGCACGGCTTGGCCAAACATGTTCGCGCCGACTATCAACATGGATATTCCCAGAAGGGTGAATCGCATTTTCATGCGTACTATCGTACTAAACGTCGCCTAAATCTGGGCCGCGTTCAGGATCTCGGTGATCAGCGCGTCGTAGTCCACACCAGCGGTCAGAGCAGCCTGGGCGAAATCCTCATCCTGCGCCAGGGACGGGTTGGGATTCGCTTCAATCACGAACACGTCGCCTTGCGGAGTCAGCCGCACATCCACGCGTCCGAATCCTTCGATTTTGAGCACGCGGTAGACCTTGCGCGCGAGCTGCTTCAGATGTTCTTCAACGCCCGCAGGCAGTTCCTTGGCGGGACCATTTTTGATCCCCCACTTTTCGCGATACTTCTCATTCCACTTGGCATGCGAAGTGGCGAACTTGGGTACATCGTCTGGGACCTGCTCGAAGAAAATCTCGCGCGGCGGGAAGACTGTCAGGCGGCGATTCCCCAGAACACTCAAGTACAATTCCCTGCCCTCGATGTACTCTTCGATCAGCACATCGCATGCGAACTTCTGATGGATGTAGCGCACGCGCTCCATGGCCTCCTCGGCGGTGCGGACGAAAGAAGCTTTGGCGATGCCATCGGAGGATTCTTCGCCCACCGGCTTGACGAAGGCCGGGTACTTGAAGCGCTGCAAGCCTCGCACGGGACGCGCCTGATGCGAGACCACGAACCTCGGCAGACGCACACGATGATAGGCCAGCACCTTCTTCGCGAGGGCTTTGTCCTTACACAGCAGCAGCCCCTCGGGCCCTGCGCCGGTATAACGGACCTTCATGAGTTCCAGCAGCGCGGGAATGTTGGGCTCATGCGACCGGTCATGATGGAAGGACTCGGTCAGGTTGAAGACGATATCCGGCGCGCAGGCCTTGAGCTTCTCGACGATGGTGGTGACGTTGTCGAAAACCGCCAGCGTTTCGACTTGATGCCCCAGGCGCTGGAGACTGTCGAGCACGCTCGCTTCGGTGGGCTTCTGATATTCCCGAAGGGACTCGGGCGTGAACTTTTCTTCCGGGTCGGCTCGCTGGGCGATATCGAACAGAACCAGAATCTTCATGACTACACGGACCTCTTGAATCTGCCAGTGTACAAATGATTGGTTACAAGCGTCGCGAGATAAGCCGCCAATTCGAACTGGAGGCGAACCGGATCGCGCGGCGCGACCAGCTTCAATTCCTGGCAGCGCTGGATCAGCTTTCGCACCAGCATGCTCACGGTGTATTTACGCTGGCCGGTCCACTGCACGATCGACGCGATCAGCGCGGCCCGATGCTTGCGCATCATTTTTGCCGCCGTCTCTCCGCCGGGTTCGCCGTTGCTGAAGATAGCGCGCAGATCGGCATCGTAGAAATCGGGGAAGTCTTCGGCGTAAAGCTTGCGGCGTCCCGCGTAATATTTCGCCAGCGTGCTCCGGAGCTTACTCGCCTCATAGGAGCGCCGGCCCTTGGCGACAACCGGTTTCGTGCCGGCGACCTCCTGCATCACCTTATGGATGTATTCGAGTTTCTCGAGCGACTTCCACCCGCGATATTTCTGCCGCCACTCTTCCGGCGGGCTGCCCAGCCACACCGCGAACGTTTCCGAAAAATCCTCTTCCGGGTGAGCCTGCGCGTACCAGTTAGGCAGATGCTGCACAAAGCTCTTGCTATAGGGCCGCGGAGTGTACGTTTCCGGAGTGTACTCGGTCTCCGGACTGCCGAAGACATCCTGCCAGTCCTTACGCGCGGAGAGTTTATAGGCATGGTCCACGGCGTGGCCGCACTCATGCCGAAGAAGCATTTGGCACCACTCTGGCGTGCCTCCTTCGACTTCCATCATGAGATGCATCTCGAGCGTCTTGAGACGAGGATGGGCCAGATAAAACGGGATCGCGATGGCCGGTACGCCCGCGGGAGAGAACCATTCGTCGCCCAGGTAGCAATCGGGACGAAGCGTCACGCCGCGCGCAGCCAGGTCTTCGAATAGCTGGTTGACGCGCGGTTCGAGCTCGCTGCCCTGCAGGCGGACGCCTAAATCGCAGATCCGCAGCACGAGCATTTCCTCATCCTTCAGCGAAACCCATGCGGGTTCCGCGCTGGTCTCCATGCTTTATCCTAACGCGTAGAGTATGGCAGATAATAATCGATTTCTCACCGCGGAGTGGAATAATCTGTTGATGCTCAATTATGCGGTCGAGGCTTCGCTGCTCGAACCTTTCGTTCCCGCGGGCACGGAACTGGATGCCTTCGAGGGGAAAACATACCTCAGCCTGGTTGGATTCGAGTTCAATCGCACGCGCGTACTGGGATTCGCTGTGCCCTTTCACCAGAACTTCGAGGAGGTGAATCTCCGATTCTATGTGAGGCGTGGATCCAAGAGAGGCGTGGTATTTATCCGGGAACTGGTGCCGAAATATGCCGTAGCGGCGGTCGCGCGATTTGCATTCCATGAGAACTACTCGTGCGTGCCCATGTCGCATCGGATTGAAGCTGGGAAAGCTGAATACACGTGGACGCTGGAATCGGAACGGTGTGTAATGAGCATCGAAACCGAAGGAGAAAGCTTCGTTCCCGCGGAGGGCTCGCTGAGTCAATTCATCACGGAACACTATTGGGGATACACGACACACAAGCGCGGCGGCAGTCTAGAATACGAAGTGCAGCATCCGCCATGGATGGTGTGGAATGCGAAGCGGGCGAGTTTTTCCGGCAACGCGCAAGCGCTTTATGGGGCCGAGATCGCGCAGATCCTGACGCGCGAGCCGGATTCCGCTTTCTTGGCCCAAGGATCCGGCGTGACGGTATTCAGAAGCAGGAGAATCAGCTGATCCGACGATGTCTCTCTGCGAATCATCTTATTTTGCGCTAACCGAACCGTTATCGGCATCGCAGGATAAATCGAAAATTAGCAGCCACTTTGCGTTGACTCGTGCGTATCGGAGTCCCAAGTCGCATGAGCGATGTTCGGGTTCACGATCGGTCCAGGTAATATCGCGAAACCGCCCATATCCTGTGGCTACGCCGAAGCCGTCCTTGACATCTTCGCCGATGTTAAGGCTACGGATGAGCGTCTTTTCCACTGCGTCTCGATCCGCACGCGTGCGCGTCACGTATCTAAGAACAACAGACTCCAAACGCATCGTCGCTAATCCGCCGACATCCTGGCCAGTCTCGAAATGGAGTGACTCCCCACATTCGATTTCATTTCTTATGATTCGCCCCTCGCTGATGAGTAAAATGCAATGTGGATCGCACGGCCCTCCCCCTATGAGGCTTGTTGGCCAGACGTCTTCAACACGATCGAGTGCCAGGTTCGCCCACGTATGGGCCCGTAAAGTCTTCAGCGCCAGCGCTAACTTTACCGGATCGGAACAACCTTCAAGTCGATTCGCCACGCCTTGGGCGAACAAGCATGCTGAAAGGCTCAGTGCAGTCGCAAGCAAACGGAACATTGTCTTAATGGCTCCTCCTACCTCGCGGCCAGCAGAGGTTCGATGCTTTTCAGATTGGCCTTGGCGTATTGCGCCTCTTCAATATCGCCATTCAGGTCGAGCATCGCGCGAAAATGCTTGGCCGCCGCAGACAGTGTTTCGAGGCTCCCATTAGCCTGGGCCAGGCGCGCATAGCATAGCCCGAGAGCATAGTGCGCGTACGGATCGTTGGGATCATACGCCAGCGACTTCTGGCAATACCCGACCGCCAGCTCAAAATGCGCCTGGTTGCGCTCCGAATCGCACAGCCCGAAATAAGCCAGACTCCGCAGATCGCGCCAGGTGTCGGTCTGCGCCGCGCGCTTTTTCTTTCCTAAACCCACCAAAAAGCCCACGACATAATAATTCATCTGCCCAGCGAGCTTGCTATCGAAATCGCTCAACTTCAGATACTGGACGTACTCGCCCGCTGCGTCCGGATAGTTTCCGCTCAGGCGAAGGCTCTCGGCCAGCCACATGTGCGGCTCGGCGACCGTAGGAGCGATCTTGATCGCCGCGCGCGCAGAATCAATCGACTGTGGATAAAGCTGCTTCATGCGATACGCCTGGGCTTGCATATACAGAGCAGGCGCGTTCGTTTTCTCACGTTGCGTGACTATGTTCAACTGGCGAATCGCCTCGTCCGTGCCGCCGATGTCGAGCAGCATCCCGGCGAGGCTGGTGCGCGCTTCCATATAGTCGGGATCGATTGCGACGGCCTTGCGAAGCGCGGCTTCGGAGTTCTTTTCATCGAATAGCGAATTGTAGGTGCGGCCCAGATACAGCGCGGCCTGGCTATACGTCCCATCGATCTGCAAAGCCTTCTCAAAATGAGCGACAGCCTTCTTATAATTGTCGGCACCGCCCTTGTTGTATAGCTTGAGACCTTCGTCCAGCTCATCGACGGCGGCCTTCTTGCGGCGGCGCACGATCAGAATCTTCAGCGACACGGTGGCGTCGCGGCCGGGGTAAACCATTTCCTCGCGCGGTCCGTCTGGCTCGTAGCCCTGCTTCACGCCCTGAATCGTGTGATTGCCCGGTTTCAAACCCGGCAAGCGCAGCGGAGAGCTTTTGTTGATAACCCCTTGGGAGACCCCATCGACGAACAGCTCGACGCCATCCATATTAGTTTCGAAAATCAACGTGCCGTTCTTCGGCGGAGGAGCGTTCGACGACCGCAGGCTCGCGGGGATGTAAGACAAACCCATCTTCGGATCGAAGCTGCCACGATCGCTGGTGGGGTTCTGCATGCCCTTGGTGGCCTCGCGGACATTTGTGCGCGTGTAGTTGGCCAGCTCGTCCGCGGTGACAATGCCGTCGCCATCCTCGTCCGCCCAGCCTTCGAGGCCCTTGACCACGTAATACGTGAAGATGCCGTGGCCGCCGCCCCATTCCTTGCTTTCGAAAGATCGCTCGCGATCGCGGCTGGCAGTCAGCGAAAACATAGAGCGCGAAAGATCCAGGAGACTCCGGTTGTACGCAACTGCATCAGCGTCCGGAGTAATGGCCCCGCTGTGGCAGGAATCGGTCACCAGGACCTTCCATTTGGCCTTGATCTTCGATCCGGCCACGTTGCCGAGCGTGTCCATGGGATAGCCAGTGCCAGGAATGTTCTTGGGATCCAGATCGTAGGGAGCCAGATACGCGCGTCCGCCCTGGACGAAGCCGTGACCGGCGAAGTACACAAATACGCGGTCGTCTTCCTTGGCGACCGACGGCAGCCAGCTCTCCAGTTCCGTCTTCAGGTTGGCGAGTGTCGCCTTGGCGCCCGTCAGGCGATGCACATTCTCGGCGCGGAAGTTGCCGCCTTCCGGGCTGATTAAAACCGAATAGATGGCGTCAGCATCGCGTTCCGAATAGTCCAATTGCGCGTTCGCGGGAAGATTCTTGTAGCCCGCGACGCCGACGATCAGCGCGTAGCCGCGCGGAATCGTAGCCGACGTGACCGCCGGGCGATCCTCTTCATACTTGAGATCTCGTGACTTAGATTCCTGCGACTTGGACTGCTGCGCGGATTTGCTTTGCGCGGCGGCTGCCAGTGCAACCAGGAGAAAACTAGCGATGCGCCAGGCGAAGTTCATAAATCACCGGTCCTGTTAGCGGCTGTTTCGAGGAGAGCACCGTGCCGCCCTTTTCTTCGAGAAAGAGTAGCTCGCGCGGTGTGGGACCCGCCACGCCGCTCAGATTCGAAGGCAGCTTTTCTCCGGGCTCCACGGGCCGCACTCCGGCGGAATTGTCGATGCACTCACCGCGAGCCTTGAACACTTGATCATCGCACCTCGGATGCATGGACGACGGCAGATTAGGGTCGTGAGGCGGAGGCGGAGGCAAGTGCAGATGACCGGGCGGCATCTCCACCGGGCTCACCAGCCAATACATGACGTCCTGACCGGCCGGGCCGGCAATACGAAACCATCCCTGGGTGGCCGGCACCAGGTACTCCTTGCCCGCTTCGATCCGATTGTCGCTGCCGGTGTCGGTGCGGGGGAACAGCATTTCATAGCTATCCGCGGTTCCATGGTTCATCACGTACAGGAAACCCGAGAAATTGGTGGTCAGGCGGAAACGAAGCCGCTCGTTGGGACCGAACACCGTGGCCGGATTCATCGCGCGCCAGCCGGACCCTTCTTCGCGCTCGACGATCACCCGAACGCGCTGCGGGTCGGCAGCGGAACCTGTGGCAGCCAATACGAGCAGAACGAAACTGGTTGTCCTGATCACTTGTGCTTTAGGGCGATATCGACCACCAGCCGCGCATCGGGAGCGCTGCTGGGGTTGACGACGTAGGCTGCGTTCTCGGTAGAATCCACTTTTTCGAATACCAGATCGCGCGAATTCACCTGGGCCCGCAGCTTCGATACGACATCGTCGCCCAGGGAAGCCTGCGCCACTAGCGATCGGCTTCCATCTTTCGTAACCGTCCCGCCCATGGAGTAGATCAGCTTGTCGAGATCCGGTTCGGGCTGCCGCGTCAGCACGATGAACAGCTTCTCGTTGCCGGCCTGCTCATCGAACACAAACTGGCCACGCTCGCCCGAAGGGATCTGGCGGGATTCGCCCTTGTGGACCAGATTGCTTCCGCCCGCGACTTCGGTGGAGGGAAAGAGAAGCTTCCATGTGCCGCTCGATCCGCGCATCACCACGTAGAGATATCCGGAGGTGTTCGCGTCCACCTTCAGTCGGATGCGGTCGCCGGAGCGAAAACTAGTATCGGGATCGACTTCGCTGTATTGGCCGCCTTCGTCGCGCTTCAAAACGGCGTAACGCAATCCCAGCGGCACTGAGGCTGTCAGCGTGTGCGTGTTTCCCGGCTTGGTCGCGGCAATCTTCTTCGTGGCCGCTTTCGCCTCGGGTGCTTTTGCCTCGGGAGCTTTTGTCGCAGGTGCAGGCTTGGCAGCATCCGGCGGAGGCGTGTAAAACAACTCGCGCGCCTTAAGGGTCGGCGTCTGTGCCTGAAGCGATCCCATAGGGACCGCCAAAATCGCGAAGGCTAATATATGTTTCATAGCTTGCCGCCTCCTACTATCATCGCCTGCCGATAACTGGCGCGGCATAAGGGATTTGCCTTAGACACCGCTGCTCGTGGGGCAGAGTTCTCATTCCAGCAGGTTCCGCGCGGACAGCGGCCGACACGGCTCAGAATACGACACAATAGGATATGGGACACCGTATTGGCATTCTCACCGGAGGCGGCGACGTCCCCGGGCTGAATTCCGTCATCAAAGAAGTGGTTTACCGGGGCACCGAAAACCGGTGCGAAATCGTGGGCATCCGCCGCGGCTGGGAAGGCCTTACGCACCTCAATCCTGACGATCCGGCGACCAAGAAGCACTACATCATGCCGCTCAACCGCGCCAACACCCGTACCATCGACCGGTTCGGCGGCACCATGCTGCACTCCAGCCGCACCAACCCGGCCAAGATGAAAGCTCTGCCGCCGTTCTTGTCGCCTGAAAACTTCAGCCAGAAGAATGACCGCTGGGATCTCACCCCGCACGTGCTGAAAAACCTCGAGTGGCTCAAGCTGGATTATTTGATCGCGATCGGCGGCGATGATACGCTCAGCTACGCGGCCGCACTCGACAAGCGCGGCGTGAAGGTGATTGCGATCCCTAAGACCATGGACAACGACGTGCGGAATACCGAGTACTGCATCGGGTTTTCGACGGCCATCACGCGCGCCATGGATGCGGTCCAACGCCAGCGCACCACCGTGGGCTCGCACGAACGCGTCGGCATCTTCCGGGTCTTCGGCCGCGACGCGGGCTACACATCACTCTATACGGCCTACGTCACTTCGATTCGCTGCTGCATTCCCGAATACGAGGTGAATCTGGACAAGCTGATCGACCTGCTGATGGTCGAAAAGCGTAACACGGAGAGCAACTACGTCCTGGTCGTGCTTTCCGAAGGTGCGAAATGGGAAGGCTACACGGTCCAGGAATACGGCGAACCCGATGCGTTCGGGCATCGGAAGAAAGCCAGTATCGCCGAAGCTCTCAGCACGGAGATCAGCCGCCGCACCGGGGAAGAGAGCATCGTCAGCGATCTGACCTACGATCTGCGCAGCGGCGATCCGGATTTCGTCGACAAACTGATCGCGGCCAATTTCGGAAATCTTGCCATGGACGCCGTGCTCGCCGGTAAGAGTGGCGTGATGGCGGCGCTGGTGGAAGGCTCCTACGCGCTGGCGCCCATTCCCGATCCCGCGCTCGGCCCGCGCAAGGTGGATATCGCCACCATGTACAATACGGACCGTTACCGGCCCAACTACGCCAACAAGCTCGGGCTGCCGATTTTTCTTACACGCGCATGAGCATTCTAGATCGGTTGTGGCCGCGACGCCCTCCCGTTCGCACCGCCGATCCGGCTACCATTCGCGCCTTCTTTAACGAGGCAGCCGCGGACGAGGAGCATTATCCTTCGACCATCGATCCGCGCATCTTGCATGTAAAGGTCGTTCTGGAACATTTGGGCGATTTGAATGGCAAACGCGTGGCCGACGTGGGATGCGGCAAAGGCCGCTTCGCCCGGATCGTCAAGGAGCGCAACCCGAGCGCGTCCGTCGTCGCGCTGGACCTGGCGGAAGCCATGTTGCAGGGCATTCCTCCTGATATAGAACCAGTCGCAGCCAGTATGACCGCGCTGCCGCTGGCGACAGAAGCTTTCGACGGAGCCTATGCCACCGAGTCGCTGGAACACGCGGTAGACGTTCCCGCAGCGGTGGCGGAGCTGGCGCGAATCGTCAAACCCGGCGGGCGGATTGTGATCATCGACAAGAACGCCGAGGCCTGGGGTCGTCTGAAGACGCCTGAGTGGGAACGATGGTTCGGGCGCAAGGAGCTGGAGAAGCTTTTATCCCGGCACTGCCGCGAAGTCACCAGCCAGCCGCTGTCCTATTGGGAAGACGTGGAGCCGGACGGTTTGTTCCTCGCCTGGTTGGCGATAAAGTAGCGCACTGCCCGACGTGGCACAGGCCTTCAGCCTGTGCATTACTTGAACATCTTGAACAGCCCGCCCAGCGGATCGTAAAACTCATCCACGACGCGCTCTTTCAGCGGGATGATGGCGTTGTCGGTGATCTTGATCTCTTCCGGACACACCTTGGTGCAGCATTTGGTGATATTGCAGTACCCGATGTTGTAATCGTCCTTCAGCGCCTTCAACCGGTTCCCCGTATCCAGGGGATTCATCTCCAGCTGCGCCGTGTGGATCAGGAATCG
>Ga0105248_10003933_pt1 | contig 16428 bp, 13 predicted proteins | sample KBSS34metaG_FD_81524 | JGI IMG/M metagenome (GOLD analysis project Ga0105248, IMG submission 81524) | Switchgrass rhizosphere microbial communities from Kellogg Biological Station, Michigan, USA - KBS S3-4 metaG | ecosystem: Host-associated > Plants > Roots > Rhizosphere > Soil | place... | reverse complement strand
TTCGTCCTGGCGCCGGCGATCGTCGCGAGGGGCTTCGTCCTCCTCTGGCGCCCGCGTCTCAAACGGTTTGGCGTCGCGCTCGCTCTCCTCGTCGTGATGATTGGCGCCCCGACCACGGTCATCGACGCCTACAACGCCCAGGATGTCACCAACCGCTCGATGGGTCCGGGGTTTCACTGGACGGTGGTCGTCACGCCCGCCGAGCGCGAGGCGTTCGCGTGGATCAAAGCCAACACGCCGGCCGGCGCGGTGGTGCAGGCAGAGCCGACGGTCCGCGGACGCGAGACCTGGAGCCTCATCCCGAGTTTCGCCGAGCGGCGGATGGCCGCGGGGCTTCCGATCTCGTTGCTGAACGTCCCCGCCTACGCCGCGACGTCGGGCCAGGTGCGCGGCATTTTCGCCGGAGCGGACGCGGGGGTGGCGCACGATCTCGCGAAGACGTTAGGAATCGACTACCTGTATGTCGACCGCACGGAGCGGGCCGCCTACCCGGCGGTGTCGAAGTTCGACGAGCACCCCGAGCACTTTTCCGTCGCATTCAAGAACGCGGAAGTCAGTCTCTATCGTCTCAGGTAGTCTCGCGCGATCCGCGACGGTAGCGCCAGAACGTGCGCGCGCCGATGAACCAGTCGCGCATGCCGATCTTTTTTCCTTCCTCGCGGCTTCTCGGTGAGTAGCTGATCGGCACCTCCACGATCCGCGCGCCGCGCGCGAGCATGCGCGACGTGATCTCGTGGTCCAGCTCGAACCCGCTCGTCTCGAGCGGCAGCGAGGCGATGTCGGTCCGTTTGAACAGCTTCAGCGCCGTCACCGTGTCGGTGAGATATCGTCCGGTCACAGCCAGCGCGATCAGGCTCAGGCTGCGGCCGCCGAGATATGCCGCCCACGATTGGTTCGCGTGCTTCCCCCTGCGAAGGTAGCGGCTGCCGTACACCACGTCCCCCTCTCCGGCGAGCAGCGCGCGCAGCATCGGCACGTAGTCGCCGGGGTCGTACTCGAGGTCGGCGTCCTGAATGATCAGGTAATCACCGGACGCAAGCTCGATCCCCGCTCTGACCGCGCGTCCCTTTCCACCGTTGCGCTCCATCCGCCGGAGCCGCACGCCCGGCTCGCCGGCGACGATCTCGGCGGTCCGATCGCGCGAGCAGTCGTCGACGACGATGATGTCCTTCTCGATGCCGAGGCCGGACAGATCGACCGCCTTGATCTGTTTCAGCAGCGTGCCGATGAACCGCTCTTCGTTGAAGGCGGGAATCACGATCGACAGCACCCGAGACGTGTCCGGCGTGCTCACACGCCGATGCCCCGGCCGTCGCGTTGGGTGAGGTAGGCCTCGATCGCCTGTAGCTCTTCCGGCGTGTTGACGCCGATCGCTTCCTCCTCGTCGACGGCGGAAAAGGTCGTCACGCCGCCGCGTGCCGCGATCCATGGAATGAACGGGAGAAAGTTCCGCTCGCCGGTCGCGGCGCCGATCTCGGGCTGATCGGCGAACGCCGGAAGCTCCGCCAGGTACGCCGCGCGCGACAGGCTGAAGAGCCCCATCTCGCTTTCGCCGACCTCGGGCAGGGCGTCGCCTTCGCGCCGATGCCGCACGCGAACGATGGTGCCGGCTGCGTCGCGCTCGAGATGGATGTAGGGGTGCCGCCGCCGAACCGTCGGAAGAATCAGCGGCGCCGCTGCGGGCTCGTTCGACAACGCACCGAGCCGCTGCACCGTCTGCGGGTGCACGCCGACCTGATCGCACCACGTGATCCAGACCCGGCCGGCGAGCGACGTCTCCACGACGCGGTGCGCCAGGAGGATCGCGTCGAGCATGCCCGTGGGCGTCCGCTGCACCTCCAGTTGAACGTGCGCCTCGATCGAACGCAAGTGCGAGCGGACCGCATCGACGAACGACGGGTGGACGACCACAACCACCTCGTCGACCATCTCGCGATACAAATGCAGCAGCCGATCGAGCATCGGCCGGCCGTTCACCGGCACCAGCAGTTTCGGCGTCGTCGTCTTCAAGCGCGAACCGAGCCCCGCGGCGGGAATGACCAGCACCCGCCGGGCGCGCGGCTCAGCGGACGGCAACACGGTCTGCTCCCGGCTCCCCTGCGGCGCCGGCTGTGGACCCCGGCCCCTCCGCCGGGCGAGGCGCGGGCGCGGGCCGAAGGCGTCCACTCATCAGCGCGCCCAGCGACTGGATGCCCTCGAAGACGCTCGTCCGCTTCACGCGCTCCGGGGACAGCGGGAAGAAGCGCACCGGAATCTCGAGGATTTCGGCCTTGCGCCGCAGCAAGCGGGCCAGCAGGTACTGATTCGCGCGTTTGTGCGTCAGCGGAATGTCGATCCCCAGCGCGTCTTCCGTCCGGATGGCGCGCACCGCCGAGAGTGTGTCGGAAACGTAGCGGCCGTAGAGCACGAGGCATGCGAGGCTCAGGATCTGACTGCCGACGAGGCTGATCATGCGCAGGAGCTCGTTGTGCCGGTAGCGCAGCTTCAACGACTCCTCGATGTCGCGCACCGACAGCCGGCGGCTTCCCCACACGGCATCCAGCCGTCGGCCGACGACGAGCTGCGACGCCAGCGCGGCCACATCCTCTCCGCGGTACATGCCGGACGATTCGAACAGAACGACGTAGTCGAAGCGCTCGTCGCGGATCGCCTCGCGCACCTGGCGCTCGGTCGGGATCGGACGCACAGCGAACGGCAGCGTCGAGACGAACGACGGGGCCATCGGCTCGCCTTCGTAGAACATCGTCACGTCGAGCGGCAGATCCTGGATGCCGCCGCGGATCATCTCCAGGATGCTCTGCGTGATCTTGTCGAGCGACTGCGCGTCGTGCAGCAGCACCGCGACGCGCGGCACCGAACGGCGCTCGAGGAACGACTGGATGAAGGGGCCGAGGATCTTGCTCGCGTCGTGGCGCCCGGTGACGCCGTCTTCGTAATTGGCGATGCGCACGAGGCGCGGATCTTCGAGCAGGTCGATCTGGCCGAGCGGCACGTACGGCGCCGACGTTTCCGCATGCGCCGGATCGTTGACGACGTAGTGTGTGATCAGGCAGGACGTCGGCGTCTCGACCCGCCCACGTTCCTTGAGGTAGTACACCGCCCGCTCGATGAGATCGACGGCGCTGCTGCCGGTGATCTCCGCATCGGCCTGGATGTTGGTGATCAGCAGTTTGATCGCGTGAAGGTTGCGGGCGATGGCCGCGGGAAGGCCGGGGGTCAGGTACGACGGAAACAGACTCGAATGCTGCGTGCCTGGCGCGTAGACGATCAGGTCGGCTTCCGCGATCGCGTCCGCCAGCCGGGGATTCAGGCCGACAGCGGCCTGCCGCGACTCGAAGAGGCGGATCGCGTCCGCGGCCGTCCCGCGCGCCAGCAGCTGACGGTCGTCCGCCGACACCGGGCGATCGATCAGGAAGATGTCGGAGATCCGGTTCTGCCGGTTCGCGTCGACGATTTCCTCCTCGCTGCCCAGCACACCGCCGTCAGCGGCGACCGCGACGAGAAACGCATTCCGTCCATCGGTGACGTTCTGGATAACGCCGGGCGCAATGCCCAGCAGACGGGAATATGCATCGACCGCCGCGTTGAACGACCGCCCGGCGCGCAGAAACTCGCCCGCGAACACCAGATTGCCGACGCTGCAGTCGTTGAAGTCGAAGGCGCGGCCCGTGCTCGACAACTCGGCGAGAAACGTATCAAGGGCCGGCGCGATCGGCGGGGTCGACGCGGCGATCGCACGAAGTCTCGCGACGGCCTGATCACGACCGGTCGCCGCCGGCAGCCGCTGGTCGAGGGTCGCCACGAGCGCGGCGTCGGCGGTTCCGAGTTCCGTCGCCAGGCGCGAGGCGTTCTTGCGGAAATCCGACGGACCGAGCGCGTCGCCCAGAAAGCGGCGCACCTCTCCCGTCGACGCCCCATCGTCGTAGCCGTTGATCGCGAGCGTGAGCTTGATGCGGCGATCGCGGACCAGCTCTTTCGAGAGCACGCTGGAGCCGCGGCCGCCAGAGAAGAGGACCACCCGCAACGACGCGGCGTCGGGCGAGGGTGTGTGCACCGGCATGGGCACGAGCGCCGGCTACTTCGGCGTCGAGGTCGCGGCCGACGTCAGGCGCGGCGGCGCGCCATTCCGCTTCTCGCGCGCGGCGCGTACCAGGAACTGCACGTAGGGCATCACCTGCTTGACCGCCGACACGTTCATCTGGCACGGGCTCAGGCAGCCGGGGCACTTCTCGTCGCGAATCCAGTCGCGATGCTTCTGGCTCGCCTCGCGGAAATAGATCTCCTCGGCGTCTTCCTGAACCACGTTGCCGACGACGTCGCTGTTCTCGCAGAAGAACAGGCCGCCGTCCGGGTTGAGCATGATGCCCTGCGTCTGGAACGGGCAGGGGGCGAGCCGGTGGTAGCCGTTCGCGATCATGTCGGCGTAGTGCATGTAGATGTAGTTCTGGCCGTCGAGCAGCGGGTCCATGCGCACGCGATCCATGAAGAACTCGCGCATCTTCTCTTCGTCGCGGCCGATCGGCTTGCAGGTTTCGGCGAGGTCCGCGTTGCCGAGCATCGGCTCGGTGAAGCGCACCATGTTGAAGACGACGTCGAGCTTCTCGGTCCGCGCCCACGCCAGGATGTTGTCGGCGTCGTCGAGGTTCTTGTTGAAGATCGTCGTCGAAATGCCGAAATTGAAGGGGATCCGCTTCTGCAGCTCCTGCATCGCGCGGATGGTCTCTTTCGCCTTCTCGAAGCCGTTCTTCACCTGCCGCACGTCGTTGTGCATCTCGCCGACGCCGTCGATCGATACGCGGGTGCTGAAGATGATGCCGCGCTCGTGGCACAGCTCGGCCACTTTCGTGACCATCGGGATCGCGCGGTGCGGGGTGAGCCCCGTCGTGTTGATGCCGAACTTGCGGAGCCGCGGCAGCCGGTCGAGCATGACCTGGCTGATCTCGACCATGTCGTTGCGCGTGGTCGGCTCACCGCCCGAAAGGTTGGCGATTTCGATGTTTTTCCACAGGCCCGAGGAAAACGCCTTGTCAATCTGGGCCAGCGACATGTCGGTCTTGCGGTCGCCACGCTGCCAGTTGCTGCACATTTCGCAGCGGGCGTCGCAGACGAAGGTGCAGTGAAAGATCAGCACCGTCGGATGAATCGGCCTATAAGTGGCGATGTACGAATTGATCAGGTCGCGGGGGGCGCTCGCCGCAGCCTTGAGCAGATACTTCGCCGCATAGGTTTGTGCCATGAACCCTTTTAGTTTGCGCTATTTAGCGGCTGGACGCAAGGCGTACCGTCAGGGCTCCCGTTCTCACGATGCGGGCTTGCGGGCCACAAACGTGAGTGTCTCGAACAGGTTTTTCCGCACCTTGAACAGCAACTCCTCAGTGCGGGTGTACCGCGACAACGCGTCCAGCCCCGGGATATTCGCCAGCAGCGCCAGCGCCGCCATCCCGTCGCGCAGGACGCCGGTCGCCACGCCGATGCTGCGAACCACCCGCTCGATCTCGAAGCCGCCGTCGTACAGCAGCTGGCGCACGCGCCGCTCGGTCGTTGGGAAATTGTGGGTGTAGTCGATGTCCCAGAAGAACCCGCGCTCTTTCAGGTAATCAGGCACGACGACGAAGAAGACCCCGCCGGGGGTCAGCGCACGGCGCGCCTCCGCCGTCAGCGCCCTGGCGGCGTCAATCCCGGACATGTGCTCGAGGACCTGATCGGCGTAAATCACATCGTAGGCCGCGTCGGCGGAGGGAAGGGGCGGCGCGAACGCCTCGATCACCGTCAGCCCGCGCGCGCGAAGCTGCTCGGCCAGGATGGCGCTCGGCTCGACGGCGGCGTACTGCCAGCCGGCGTCCACCGCGAGCGCCGCCAGCGTGCCCTGCCCCGGCCCGATCTCGAGCATGCGCCCGGGCGGCCGACGGTACTGCAGCAGCAGCGCCATGCGTGCGCGCTCGATGCGCCCGCGCCGCGCGCTACCGGCCCCCGTCAGCTGTTTCTCGGAGAAGGTGCGATAGAAGGTGTCAGTCACTGGGGATGGATGGCGCGAATTTTATCAGACAACTGCTCGAGCGCCGCGCGCTCGTTCGGCGCGAGCGCGGTGAGAAACGAGCGCGCGCCGAGTGCGAACCCGGCATCGGTGTGAAACATCCACCCGGCCGCGCGCGCAGCGCGAGCGCCCGTGGCCGCGCGCAGGTACAAATCCGGCGCGATTGCGCGGCCGGGAAACGTTCGATTCTCTTCGCTCAAGTAGATCGGCATCGGGCTGCCCGCGCGATCGAGAACCGTGCGGAGGGTCGCGATGCGCGACGCGGTCGTCGCGGCCCAGTCCTGGGTGCGCGGCAGGTGCGGCGCGAGGATGTCGACGGCGACGTCGCCGGGGCCGCGTCCCGCTTCCTCACGAATGTTTCGCTCCTCGCCCGGACCAACCGTGCCGGCCGGCGCGATCACGTGTGTCGCCGTGCTGGAGATGGTCACCAGGCGCTTCGGATCGACGGCCTTCACGGCGTCGCGGAGACGGCGGGCGTCTGCATGCGAGATGGGACCGTCGGGGTGATCATGTTCGTTGAAGAGATCGAAGATGACATCGCGGTCGTCGATCAGCGCGTGAGCGATCGACGTCACCGCGCGGATCCGCGCCTCCGGGGACGCGAAGACCGCGTACTTCTGTCCAGGCAGCTGACCGGGCCGCAACAGCACGAGCTCGAGCACGAGTCCCCGGCTTCGCAGCCGGCCGATCAGCGCCGCCAGACGCGTGCGACCGCCTGCGCTCAGCGAGCCGTCGCCGTCGTAAATCGGCGCGCTCCAGTGTGCCCACACGCGTACCACTTTGACGCCCCATTGGCGTAATGCATTCAGGTCCCCGTCTCGCGGCGGCGTCGCGCCGAGTCCGTCGAACAGGCTGACCCCAGGCAGGAACGTCTCCTGCCCGTCGAGCGCGAGCTGAGTACCAGAGACTGCGATCGCCGGTCCCGCCGCCATCGGGCCCAAGGCCCGCGACGCCAGCATTGCGATTGCCACGATCATCGGCATGATCAACGGCGATGGCCGTGACATAAAGATTCGGCCTCTTGACTTTCTTTCGGGGGGAACGCAATTCTAGGAAGCTCTGCCAGAGCCAATACTGAATATCGTGCTACAGATGCCCACAGAGACCAAGCCGGCGGGCCGCTTCGCGCCTCGTGCCGTGTCCTTGCTGGCGCTGGCGCTTTTCGTCGGTGCGTGCGGGTCCTCACCCACTGCGCCGACGGGACCGCTGGTGACGGTGACGTCGGTGTCGCCGGCGCAAGGATCCACATTCGGCGGAACACAGGTGACGATCAGCGGGGCAAACTTCGGAGCGGCGCCCAGCGTGACGATCGGAGGTGCCGCGGCGACAGCCGTGACAGTGACCAACACCACAACGATCGTGGCCACGACGGCCCCACATTCGGCGGGCGCCGCGAATGTGGTAGTGAACACCGCCGACGGCAAGAGCGGGACGTTGACCAACGGCTACACCTACGTGGCGCAGAACGTGATGAACGCCCCCCCGGTCATTCAGTCGATCACCGCAGCGGGGTCGCGCCAGAAGGAACCATCGGCATATGCCGATCTTGGCGAGGCGATCACCGTCACCGCGACGGTAACCGATGCTGAAACGGCGGTGTCGGCGCTGACGTTCGAGTGGTCCGCGGATGTCGGTGCCTTTTCCGGAACCGGCTCGCGCGTGGTCTGGACCGCGCCTCGCAACGCGGGCGTCGTCACGCTGCGGCTGAAGGTCATCGAGCGCTATGTCGGCGCCGATCCGTCGGGGCTGCCGATCCCCCAGGAGAACACCGCCGCCGCTACGGCGACAGTGGACGTGCACGACGAGATCGGCGAGGTCGGCGGGATGGCGCGCGACTTTCTGCTGCTGTTTTCGGACTCGAATATCGGCCCCGACGCCGTCGTTCACAATTTCCTGGACGGCTGCGGCGCCGGCGGAACAGGCAAGAGAGACGAACGCAGGGACACGGCAGTAAACCGGCAGGATTTCAGGATCGTGAACTCCTCCGTCGGTGCGCCGCGCGTCACCGTGGCTTTTGGCGGTTTGAGTCCTTACCGATCGCGCCAGGCGGATGCGTGGGCGGCGGTCGACGTCGATTGGACGTCGCAATGCCTCGTGCAGGATCCAACCGTCGGCTGCCCGGCCGTCGGCGCAACGCGGCGCGACAGGGGCGTCGACTGGGTGACCGCCACCTACGATCCCCCGTCGAAGCGCTGGTGGCTGTGTGACAGCGATTACGAAGCCATCAGCTCGACATCGTCGACACGCTACAAACGCTAGGCGCTTTTTTCAACCGTGGCGCAGGGCTTTAGCCCTGCGGGCTTCGCAGTCCTAAAAGGCCTGCGCCACTGAAGAGAGGCGAAAGCGCACTTACGACCGTCAGGATCGTACCAGCGGATTTCGCGGATTACGCGGATTGAGCACGCGCGCGATGTCACCATCTGGAAGGGCGTCGGCCGGCTGACGTTCGGCGGCGCGGCGCAGCCGCGCACGGTGACACACGAACGGCGTGAATGCGAGCCCGTTGGTCCCTGTGGCTTGCATTCACGCCGTTCGTGTGTCACCGGGACCGGCCGCTTCGCGGCCGGCGCCGAACGCTCTCAATCCGATTAATCCGCGTAATCCATTAATCCGCGGATCATCGACGCCCGTCCCGAGAACCGCTTCGCAGGCGCGAGCAGCGGCTCGCGTCATGTCGTCGCTCACGGACGACTTTGTGGCGCTTGGAAATGGGGGGCGGCGGTCAGGGTCAAGACCGGCGAGACTTCGAACTGCGCCCGGATCACACCAAAAAACAGTTCCGCGACCTTCTGATACCCAGTGTCGTTCGGATGGAGATTGTCGGTCCCGATCCACGGATCGGGCGTGCCGCCGAGACCTTGAAACAGATCGATCAGCGTCGCACCCTCCAGTACCGCCGCGCGGCGGATCTGATCGTTCGCCTGATCGAGCAGGGGCAGCGCGCCGTTGCGCGTCTGCGGAGTGCCGGGTCCGGCCCGCTCGGGCAGCAGGGTCGCCAGGATCACCCGGGCGCCACTGTTGCGGCCCTGCCGCACCATCAGGCGGAGCGCATCGATCATCGGCTGGATCGTCGTCGGATTACCTGACGCGAGGTCGTTGACCCCTTCGAGCAGAAGCAACACTTCGGGCTTGTCTGCCGCCAGCACACCCGCCAGCCTCACGATTCCGCCCTGGCCGTTGATCTGCTGCGCGGTCTCTCCGCCAACGCCGCGGTTCGCGACCGTGATCGCCGAGGCCTGCGCGGTATAGCGCGCACGCAGCATCGCCTGCACCAGGAGGGGATACGGGTTCGCGGAGAACGTCCCGTCGGCGAACTTGCCTTCGGTGATGCTGTCGCCGAAGGCGACGATGCGCGTGACGGACACGCGCGGCGCCGGCGGTGCGACCGTGACGGAGAAGATGCACGAGGCGCTGCGCTGAAGCGCGTCCGCGACGGTGCAGGTCACGCCCGTCATCCCGATCGGAAACGCGGCGCCGCTTGCTGGACTACAGGCGATCGCCTGCAGCGGCTCTTTCCCGCCGGTCGCGACCGGGCTCGGATAGCTGACGGCGGTCGCGCCGCCGAGTGACTGCGCCGACTGCGGCGCGGGACACGTCAACGCCGGGGCGACTGGATCCACCGGCGGCGTCGGGGCCGTCGGCCCGCCGCATCGCGCGGCGAAGAACGCGCCGAGGAATACGAGCGCGCGACAGCGGCGGAAGGAGGGCGGGCCTGCCAAGCTGAACCGACATGATAGCATCCCGCGTGATGACGATCAGGCGGCCGGCGCTGCCCGCGATCGGTGCGATCGTCTGTGCAGCGGCCGCCCTGTGGGTGTCGTGCGGTGCGCTGACGTTCACCGATCCGTTGGTCCACACGACGCGCGTCGGCGTGCTCCCTCCGCTCTCGTGGCTTGCGGTCCTGCTCGCCGCTGCCCTGGCTATCGCATTCGTCTTCCGCCCGGACCATCGTCGCGTGATGGTGCTGTGGCTGTCGGCGATCGTGCTGATCCCGTGGCTTCCCCTTCGCCTTCCGCTGCCGGTCTTCATGTGGGTCGGCCCGTTTCGCGTCTGGATGTGGACGGCGATCGTCATCTGTCTGGTCGTGCCGCTCGCGCGGGAGCGCATCCCCGTCCCAATCGCGCGCGCGTTCGAGACACCGCAGTCGGCGGCCCGGCTGGCCGCGTTCCTGGCGGCAATCCTGTTCGCCGCGGGCGGCTGGGCGGTGACTCCGCGGCTTCCCGCGGGCGACGAGCCGCACTACCTGGTGATCGCGCAGAGCCTGATCCTCGATCACGACATCCAGATCGAGAACAACCACAAGCGCGGCGACTACGGCGTGTACTTCGGCGCCATCCTGAAGCCGGATTACGTGAGGCGCGGAACGAACGGCGCCATCTACTCCATTCACGCGCCGGGTCTCCCCGCGCTCATCGCCCCCGTGTTTGCCATGTTCGGCTATACGGGCGTGAAGGTGGCGCTCATCCTGCTCAGCGCCTGTGCCACGGGGTTGGTCTGGCTGATCGCGTGGCGCTGCACCGGGCAGGCCGCGGCCGCCTGGTTCGGATGGGCGACGGTCACCTGCTCGACGCCGTTTTTCTTCCACTCTTTTGCGGTCTATCCCGACACGCCCGCGGCGGCGATTGTTGCGCTCGGCGTGTGGACGCTCGTCGACGAGCGGGCGCGGCGACCCGCGCGCCTGCTGCTGCTGGGCCTGGCGATTGGCGCGCTGCCCTGGCTGCACACCAGGTTCGCGATCCTCGCCGCCGCGCTGACCCTCGTGCTGGCCGCGCGGCTGGTCACCTTGACCGGAGCGATCAAGCGGCTGACCGCGCTCTGCCTGCCGGCACTCATGAGCGCCGCCGCCTGGTTCCTGTTCTTCTGGTGGATCTACGGCACGCCGAGCCCCGCCGCCCCTTACGGCGGCGGCAGCGGCGCGGGCCTCGCCTTCGTGCCTGCGGGTGTGACAGGGCTGTTCTTCGATCAGCAGTTCGGGCTGATGCCGAACGCGCCCGCCTTCCTATGTGTGGCGCTCGGATTCCTCGTCATGCTGCGGCGCCCGCATCGTCGTCTTGCGCTGGAACTGCTGATCATCGCGCTGCCGTACTCCCTCGTCGTCGCCGCGTTCCCGATGTGGTGGGGCGGCTACAGCGCGCCGTCACGATTCCTGGTCCCGCTGATCCTGACCGGTGGCGTGCCGGCGGCAATCTGGTTTGCGACCCGGAAGACGGATGCCGCGCGTATCACGGGCATCGCGCTGCTCGGGTTGAGCGCCCTGGTCACGATCTCGATCGCGTCGATCGATCGCGGCGCGCTGTTGTTCAACACGCGCGACGGCTTCTCGCTGCTGCTGCTGCGGATGGCGCCGGTCGTCGACCTGACCCGCGGCCTGCCCAGCGCGTTCCAGACGCCGCCACCGACTCTGGCTTTCCACGCCGCGGTCTGGCTGCTGGCGATCGCCTGTCCGCCGGCGATCGCGGTGCTGCTCGATCGCCGCGGGTGGAACCGCGCAGCGCTCGTGCTGGTCGTCGGCTTCGGCTGGACGTTCACCGCGATGGCGGCCACCGCGTTTATCTGGACACGCAATCAACCCGTCAGCGTCGCGCGCGAGGCCGGCGCTCTCGAGGTGCTGCGCGGCTACGAAGCGGACCACCGGCAGGTGGCGCTGTCGTACCAGCCGTTTCGGCGTCTCGCGATGACCGAGCTGCCGCCGCGCATGATGCTCGCCCACATGAACGCCAACGCGCGCCGGCCCGAGGATCCCATCCTCTACCTGACGCAGCCGGTGGCTGGCGTGTACGAGGTCGAAGGCGTCACGAGCTCCGGTGGGTCCGGCCACATCCGCGTGCGGCTCGATCGGCAGTTGCCGGGCATCGAGGACTGGGACGTGTCGTCGGCGATCGGTCCATGGCGACGGACGATCCGTCTGCCGGCGGCCACCGATCTGCTGCGGTTCGACGCCGATGCCGAAGCTCGGAAATCCGTGCTCCAGCTATCCATCCGGGCGCTCCAGCTTCCAGGGTCAGCCGCCGGCTACCGCTCGGACGTCCGGGCGATTCGCGGGACAAGATACGGACCGGCCGTCGTGTTCCAGACAGACGGAGCGGCCTATATGGAGCCGGCCGGCACCTGGGTGCGCGCCGGAGCCTTCGCCGACTTCATCATCGTCCCTGACCCGGATGCTCGAGTGCGCCTCTTTATCCGCAACGTAGGCGCGGCGAACCGCGTCCGGGTCGACGGTGCGTCATGGCAGGAACAGCTCGCGCTGAGCGCCGGCGAGGAGCGCCTCCTCGAGGTCCCCGGCGATGCGGGCCGGATCGTCTCCGTGCGGGTGACGTCGGAGACCGGCGCGCGGCCGGCAGACGTCGACCCGAACAGTACTGATCGCCGCTTGCTTGGCTGCTGGATTGAAACGCGGTAGGTGAAGAAGAAGGAAGCCCGGGTTAAGCCCGGGCTCCCTTCGAGTCCTTAGCGGCAGCTCGGACGCGGGGTATACGCCAGGTAGTTCGGCGCGTTCACCGGAATCCATTGCAGAACGAGCGGACGGCTCGTGTCGTCGTAAGCGAAGCCGATGTCGATGATGTCGTCGTAGCCGTGCCGCCACACGATGGCGTCGACGCTGATCGACGGTCCGCCGCGCTTCAGGTTGAGGCCGATGTCCATCCCGGCGCAGATCCCGGTCTCGATGACGCGATTGCGCAGGAACTCCATGTTGTTCAGGCGCTCGCTGGAAGAGACACCGGCGCGGAGCTTGTCCGGATAGGCGGCCATGACGCAGTTGATGATCGCCGGCCCGTTCGGGGCGCACGCGACAGCACCTCCGCTCGGCGGCGGCGGCGGGGGCGGCGGCGGCGGATTCGGGGTACCGAGCCCCAGCGTCCGCGACCACGGACCGGTGGTCGAGCCGTCAAACGCGCGCACGTGCCAGTAATAGACGCTTGAATACGCGAAATCCTGCGGTAAGTCGAGTGACGTCCGGTCCGTTTGCTCGGGAACGTTCCACTCCCCGAATATGTTGGTGAACGCTTCGTCGTGCGCCACCTGGAACTTGTAGACGACGGGGCCGATGAACCCGGTGCGCGTCGCATTGGTCACGACGAATCGCGTACGCAACCCGGTGAGGATCTGATTCGGCGTCGGCGACACTGCCGTCGGGGCGTCGAAGCTGGCCGGTTCCGGCGTGCCCCCGGGCTTGCGCAACACTTCCACACCACTGACAGGACCGAGGCAGGTCGTGCCCGAGAACGGCACCCGAAGCGTGTATCCGTTGTCTTCGAGCGTGCCGGTGCCGCCAAGCGTCACAGGACAGACCGGCGAGCCTGGCATGGCGGCGTTGCCGGTGGCCGAAATGGTGACCGTCGTTCCGTTGATCTCGCCTGTGGCATTACCGCTGAGCGTGATGTTGGTTCCGCAGACCGCCGTGAACGTTCCGGCAAACGTCGTCGCCGTCTGGCTCGTGATCTGATACTGGAAGTTTCCGCAGCTGGTCGGAGTTGCCAGCGGAGTCACCCCGGTTGACGAGACCCACGTCCCGACCATGGGACCCGGCGGCGTCGTGCTGGTCGGACCGCTCGAACTTCCACCGCTCGCGGCGCTGTTCGTCGTGGGCCCGAGGACGGTGGACGACCGTTCAATGCCGCAGCCGCTCGCCGCAAGCGATACCGGGCCAAGGAGTGCGAGAGTGCAGATGAGCTTCTTCATGATTACAAACCTGTTATGAGCCACACGGTCCTGTGGCCCCGGAATAGACGGCCAGACTGTTTTCCTAACGAAATCGCGGTGTACTTCTCATCTCTGCAGGTATTCGGCCAACTCCAGCTTCGAAGCTGTTATCGGCTGTCGTGCTGGCTGCATTAGTGTGCAGCCGTGCGATTACGACACAAAGTAGAGAACGGGTGTCACACGATGTCGGCGTGCGGCCGGTCTTCGAGGATCTCGCGAATCACGTACGTCACCTTCTTCTGCGACTCATGATACGTGCGCACCTGGAGTTCGGCGAGCAGTCCCAGCGTCACGAGCTGCAGCCCGGTGAACATCAGGAGGATGCCGAAAAGCAGGAGCGGCCGGTTGGCGATCGACTCACCCGACAGCTTCAGATACGCGAGCCAGCTGACGGCGGCCGATCCGAGAAGGCCCATCGCAATTCCAATCAGCCCGAAAATCTGCAGCGGCCGCGTCGAATAGCTCAACAGGAACTTCACCGTCAGCAGATCGAGGATCACCCGGACCGTGCGGCCGATTCCGTACTTGGACTGGCCGTACTTGCGGGGACGATGGTTGACCACCATCTCACCAATGCTCGATGTCTGCTCGCTCGCGATCGCCGGCAGGAATCGGTGCATCTCGCCGTATAGCTTCATGTCCTTGACGATCTCGGCCCGGAACACCTTCAGCGAACATCCGTAGTCGTGCAGGTGGACACCAGTGACTGCCGAAATCAGCGCATTGGCCAGGGTCGACGGGAGGCGCCGCGAAACCAGCGCGTCCTTGCGGTCCTTCCTCCAGCCGCAGACGATGTCGTAGCGTCGTTCGAGCAGGTCGATCATCGCGGGGATGTCGTGCGGATCGTTCTGCAGGTCGCCGTCCGACGTCACGATCAGCCGGCCGCGCGCGTGCGCGAAACCGGCGGCGAAGGCCGCCGTCTGTCCGAAGTTTCTGCGGAAGCGGATCACGCGCAGGCGTGAATCCGCGGCCTGCAGGCGCGCGAGGATCTCGAAGCTCTCGTCCGTGCTCCCATCGTCGACGACAATGATCTCGTAGGGGCGCCCCCAGGCCGTCAGCGTCTCCGTGAACTCGCGATACAGTTCGACGAGCGACGGCGCTTCGTTCCGGATCGGAATGACGACGGTGAGCTCCACGCCGGTCATGATAAGCGATTTGGCGAGGCGTCTCCCTCGACTCGCCAGGGTAGCCCGCCCGCTCAGGACCGGACGGCCCGTACCTTGCGCCAGACCAGGTATGCAGCAAAGCCGACGGCCAGGATGCCGACGGCGGCGAGCGAGACCTTCGTCCCGTTCTCGCTCATGTAGGCCATCGCCCGCTCCCCGTACGTGACCGCGAGGAGTCCAAGCGCCAGGTACCTCACGCCGCGGCCGATCGCAATCGCGATCGCAAGGCGGGTGGCGCTGATACCGACGACGCCGGCGAGCAGGATGAAGATCTTGAACGGCGACGGAGGCGGCAGCAGGCACGGCACCAGGACCGCGACCACGCCATTTCGCTGCAGCGTCGCCATCGCCCGCTCGATTTTCTCGCCGGTGAATTTCCTTCGAACCAGCGCTTCCCCGCCCTTGCGCCCGAGGTAATGCAACGCGAGACAACCTGCCACCGATCCCGCGACGGTCATGGCGACGTAGAACAGCATCGCTGACGGGTTGCGCGTCACCGTGATGACGAGCAGCACGTCGGTGATGCCGGGCAGCGGCAGGAACGACGAGTCGAGGAACGCGACGAGGAACAGACCGGGACCGCCAAGCGCGAGGGCCAGCGCGCGGATCCGGCCGACAAATTCACTCATGACAAACGGGTGATCTTATCGTGGAACCGCGGGGCGGGTCGAGAGCAGGGGCGCGACACCGGCGGCTGGTGCAACCGCCGGCATCGCTCTGAAGAATGCGACCTCGGCTACGCGCCGGGCACCGGCACGAGCCGATGCATCACCAACTCACCCTGGATGCGGACCGCCGTCAGATAGACCCGGCCGTCGCGTGTCACTGAGCGGATGTCGGACATCTCGGCCTTCTTCGCGAGGGGCTCCGGCGTGCAGGGCACGCGCGCGACTTCCTTGCCGTCATCCTCCCTCGTGATCACGAGAAACGTCTCGCCGCTGATGGTGATGCACTGATAGCGATAATTGCCGGGCGACAGCGTCTGCGTCCCGACAACCATCGGCTCCGTCAGGTGCAGATCCGCCTTCTTGGTCATGTCGGCATGTACGACCTGAGCCGAGGCCAGTGCCGGGATGGCCAGTGCCGCGAACACGCCGAGCGCCAGAGTAATCAGTCGTCTCATATGTTGTTCCTCAAATGAACGGGGTTGCCCACCAGCGATCGCGAGCAACTGGCGTGCCTCACGAAAGCGGCGACGTTTTCCTCAGGAAATACCCGGCCGCGTCCAGAATCGCCGGAAATCCGGCGCCTCTTGGTGCCGTTCGAGCGGGCGCGCCATTCCGCGTACACTTGTCCGGTGACGACTCCGCTCGCGCGCCGCCGGCTGGCGTCGGCCGTCGCGGTCGCCGCGGCGGTCCTGGGCGCGATGATCGCCCGGCACTATCACACGCTCGGCCTCACCCTCAGCCACTACGATGCGCGCGGCCATCTCGTCGTCGCGCGGCGAATCATCGACAGCATCACGCCCGGGTGGCAGCAGGTCGGCGCGGTCTGGCTGCCGCTGCCGCATCTGCTGAATGCGATCCC
>Ga0105248_10003932_pt1 | contig 16429 bp, 17 predicted proteins | sample KBSS34metaG_FD_81524 | JGI IMG/M metagenome (GOLD analysis project Ga0105248, IMG submission 81524) | Switchgrass rhizosphere microbial communities from Kellogg Biological Station, Michigan, USA - KBS S3-4 metaG | ecosystem: Host-associated > Plants > Roots > Rhizosphere > Soil | place... | reverse complement strand
GCTGCCGCAATCATCAACGCATGCGGCTGGCGGAAGAGCTGCGAAAAAAGCTGCGAGCCCGTGTGCTCGCCCTTGCCGACACGGCTGACGACGAGGCCGGCGGCCGTCGAGATCACCAATGCGGGAATCTGCGCCACGAGGCCATCGCCGATCGCGAGCAGGATGTAGTTGTTGGCAGCAGTGGCGAACGAGAGATCGTGCTGCAGGATTCCGATCGCGAGGCCACCGAGGATGTTGATGAACAGGATCAGGATTCCGGCGATGGCATCGCCGCGCACGAACTTGCTCGCGCCGTCCATCGCGCCGTAGAAGTCCGCCTCTTGAACGACCTCGGCGCGGCGCTCGATCGCCTGCTGCTGCGTGATGAGGCCCGCGTTCAAGTCGGCGTCGATCGCCATCTGCTTGCCGGGCATCGCGTCCAACGTGAAGCGCGCGCTCACTTCCGATACGCGGCCCGCGCCCTTCGTCACGACGACGAAGTTGATGACGACGAGGATCACGAACACGACGATGCCGACCGCATAGTTGCCGCCGACGACGAAATTGCCGAACGCCTCGATCACGCGGCCGGCGGCGCCCGGCCCCGTGTGGCCGTGCAGCAGCACGACGCGGGTCGACGCGACGTTGAGGGCGAGCCGGAGCAGCGTCACGCCGAGCAACACGGTCGGGAACACCGCGAAATCGAGCGGCCGCTGCACGTAGATCACCGCAAGCATGATGATCAGCGACAGCGTGATGTTGAACGTAAAGAACGCGTCGAGCAGGATCGGCGGCAGCGGCACGACCACCATCGCGAGCAGCGCGACGATCAGGAGCGGCACGCCGAGGCCGAGCTTGCCGACGTTCACGAGCCGATCGGTGAGCGTTGCGGCGGTCACGCCCTAATCTCCGGCTTCTTGACGCGGCCGCGCTGCGGCTCGAGCAAATCGGCGTCGATAGCAATCTCGGGCCTCTTTGGAGCACTTTGTGGCTTGACGCCTGGCTTTCCGGCGCGCTTCGCGGCGGAAACCGTCCGGCCCGTGAGCTGATAGATATAGGTGAGCACCTGCGCGACGGCGACGTAGAGCCTTGGCGAGACTTCCTCGCCGATCTCGCTCGTGTAGAACAGCGCGCGCGTGAACTGCGGGTGCTCGAAGATAGGCACCTTGTGCGCCTCGGCGACCTTGCGGATGTTGAACGCGATCAGATCCGCGCCCTTCGCAACGACGCGCGGCGCCTTCATCTTGGACGGGTCGTAGCGCAGAGCGACCGCATAGTGCGTCGGGTTCACCGCGACGAGGTCCGCTTTCGGCACGTCCGCCATCATTCGGCGGGTCGCGATCGCGCGTTGGAGCTGGCGCAGGCGCGAACGGACCTCGGGACGGCCTTCCGTCTCCTTCTGCTCGTCCTTCGCCTCCTGCTTCGTCATCTTGAGCGCGCGGCGGTGCTGCCAGAACTGCAGCGGCACGTCGGCGGCCGCGATTAGGACGAGCGTTGCCGATAGGCCGATCAGGCTCGCGGCCGCGAGGCCGGCCGAGCGGCCGAGCGCGGCTTGCAACGTCAGCGTGCCGAGCTCGAGGAAGTCGCGCGCGAGATGCTTGAGGATCAACGCCGCAGCGATCGCGACGACCGCGAATTTCGCGAGCGCCTTGGCGAGCTCGGTGAGCCCATGGATACCGAACACGCGCTTGAAGCCCGCTACGGGATCGAGCCGCTCGAACTTCGGCACGAGCGCCTCGAAGCTGAACGTGAAGCCGCCGAGCGCGATCGAGCCGACCACGCTCGCAACGAGCGCCGCGATAAGCAGCGGCCCCGTCATTTGCAGCCCGGCGTAGATGCCGTCGCCGAGCAGCTTCGTCATGGAGCCCGGATCGAGCAGCGTCGCGCGCGGCAGCTCGAGCCCGCGCGCGAGCAGCGCGCGCATGCCTTGCGAGAAGTACGACTGGCCGCCCCAGAGCACGGCCGCGCCCGCGAGCGTGACGGCGGTCATCGAGAGCTCACGGGAGCGTGCGACTTGTCCCTGTTGACGCGCGTCCTCGAGCCGTTTCGCTGTCGGCTGCTCTGTGCGGTCGTGATTGGCTGTGTCGTTTTCGGCCATGGCTCGCCTCTAGGCCTGTAGCGCCACGGTGAGCATCTCGAGCGTCGACTGGAGCATCTGCGCGAGCAGCGCGCTCAAGTGGCCGATGTTCAAGAGCAGGATCACGAAACCGAGCAGCAGACCGGCAGGCAAGCCGACTGCGAACAGGTTCAGAGTCGGCGCCGCGCGGCTCATGACGCCGAACGCGATGTTCGCGACGAGCAACGCAGTCGCGGCCGGCAGCGCTATCTGCACCGCGCCCGAGAGCATCTGCCCGCCCCAGCCGGCGACCATCCAGAGACCTTCGCGCCCGAGCGGCTCGCCCACCGGCAGCAGCGTGAAGCTGTCGGAGACGAGCCTGATCGTCGCGAGATGGCCGCCGAGCGAAAGAAAGATCAGCGTGCCCATGATCAAGAAGAACTGGCTGATCACGGGCACCGACACGCCGCGCTGCGGATCGATCATGGTCGCGAGGCCTAGGCCCATGCTCATCGCGATCGTCTGACCGGCGGTAATCAGCGCGTCGAAGATCATCTGCAGGCAAAAGCCCATCGCGGCGCCAATCAGCACCTCTTGCGCCACGATGAAACCTGCGCGCAGCGACAGCTCGAACGGCGGCGTGATCGGCACGAGCGGCGACAGCACGTAGGTCGCCGCCACCGCGAACGCGAGCCGCGTGCGCATCGGCACGAGCCGCGCGCCGAACACCGGCGCGACCATCACGACGCCCGCGATCCGAAAGAACGGCCACACGTTCACTGCGAGCTCGCGCGTGAACAGGGCTTCGAGAACGTCGAGCGGGATTTGCATGACTTCCGTGTGCTCGCGTTTCTTAGCCGATCAAAGAGGGAATACTCTTGATCAGGTGCTCGGAGTAGCCGACGAGCACCCGCAGCATCCAGCCGCCGCCGAAGTACAGCGCGCCCGCGAGAACGAGCAGCTTCGGGATGAAGGACAGCGTCATCTCGTTGATCTGCGTCGCGGCCTGGAACATGCCGATCAAGAGGCCGGCCGCGAGCGCGGCGAGCAGCATCGGCGCCGCGAGCAGCGCCGTGATCACGAGCGCCTGCTGACCTACGGAGATGATCGTCTCGGGAGTCATTGCGCGCTCACTTGTAGAAGCTCGACGCGAGCGTGCCGATCAGGAGCGACCAGCCGTCGACGAGCACGAACAACATGATCTTGAACGGCAGCGAGATCAGCATGGGCGACAGCATCATCATGCCCATCGACATGAGCACGCTCGCGACCACGAGGTCGATCACGAGGAACGGGATGAAGATCAGGAAGCCGATCTGGAACGCGGTCTTGAGCTCGCTCGTGATGAACGTCGGAATCAGCACCGCGAGCGGCACCTCTTCCGGTCCCGCGTACGGCTCGTGGCCCGAGAGCTCGGTGAAGAGCGCGAGATCGCTCTCGCGGACCTGGTCGAGCATGAACTGACGCAGCGGCACCACAGCGTTGTGCGCGGCCACGATCGCGTCTTGCTCGCCGGCCATGTACGGCACGACGGCGTCGTCGTAAGCCTTCGAGAACACCGGCATCATCACGAACAGCGTGAGGAACAACGACAGCCCGACGAGCACCTGGTTCGGCGGCGTCTGCGGCGTGCCGAGCGCTTGGCGCAGGATCGCGAGCACGATCACGATTCGCGTGAACGCGGTCATCGATAGCAGCAGCGCAGGCAGCACCGTGAGCGCCGTCATCAGCGCGAGCACTTGGATGCTGAGCGAATAAGTCTGTTGGCCGTTCACGTTGCCGACCGTGACCGCGGGCAACAGCGACTGCGCGAGCACATCGCCGCCGGCGACGAGCAACGCGACGAGCGCGAAGATCCGCAGCGCGACGCGCAGTGTGTTCCTTACGGCGGTCTTCTTCATGGACGTTCTGCTCACGGCTCGTCTCGCAGGACGAACGCCGGCGCGGGATTCGCCGCGCGAGGCGCGCTCGGCGGCGTGCCGGCAGCGGCCTGTGCACCGACGTTGAACACGCCGGCGGGGCTCACCGCGATCAACAGCTCCTCGCCCTTCGCCTGCACGAGCAGCAGCCGCTCCTTCGGTCCGAGCGGCAGCGCGGCGAGCACCTTGAGCGCGCCGTTGTTGCCGCGAGCGCCGAGGCCGAACGGCATCCGCTTCGCGACGAACGCCGCCGCGAAAATGAATCCGATCACGAGCGCGAGGCTCATGATCATCGTCGACAGCCCGCTCACCTCGAGCCCCGGCACACTCGGCGCCGCGAATGCGCTCGAGAAAGCCGCGAGCGCCGCGCCCGCAAGGGCGACGGGCAGCACGCGCCGACAAACGCTGTAGGCGCGCGGCGTCATTCCTTCAACGACTCCACGCGCTTCTCCGGGCTCACGACGTCGAGCAGCCGGATTCCGAACTTCTCATTCACGACCACAACCTCGCCGTGTGCGACGAGCGTGCCGTTCACGAGCACGTCGAGCGGCTCACCGGCGAGCTTGTCGAGCTCGACGACCGAGCCCTGCGTCAGCCCGAGCAGGTTTCGCACGCTGATCCGCGCGCGGCCCACTTCGAGCGTCAGCGCGAGGCGCACGTCCATGATCAGGTCGAGATTCAGTTGACCGTTGCCGCCCGCGGCGCCGCGCGGCAGCTCCGCAAACTCGGCCTGCGCGGCTTTGGAGGGATCAGCGCTCATCGGGAGGACTCCTCAATATTGGGACCTAAGCTCTTCACCGCCTCGAGCACGCTCACCGCGTTGTAACCGCGCGAGCGGCCGAACTTGCCGCGCAACAGCGGCCGCGGACCGGCGCGCAAGGTGGCGGTCTTCGGCATCTCGATCGGCAGCACGTCGCCCGGCTTCATCTGCAGCAGCTCGCGCAGCGTGATCTCGGTCTCTATGAACACGGACGTGAGCTCGAGCTGCGCGTTCTCGAGCTGCGTGCGCAGGCTCTTGTGCCAGCGCTGGCGGCTCTCGGGAGACACGGTCTTCAATCCCTCCGCGAGCTTGTCGCGGACGGGCTCGAACGACGACAGCGGCAGCACGAGCGTGACGCCGCCGCCCGCTTGGCCGAGCGTGATCTCGACGCGCGTGACGACCATCGTCTCGCTCGGCGTCGCCATGTTGACGTAGTTCGGATTGGTCTCCGTCTGGGCGTGCTGGAATTCGAGGGTCGCAACCGGCGCGAACGCGCGGCGGAATTGATCGGTGAGCAGGTCGACGATGATCTTGTTGAGCCGCTGCTCGCTCGGCGTCAGCGTCTCGCGCGCCGCAGGCGCGGCGGGCTTTGCTGCGGGCTTCGCCGCGCCGCCGCCGTAGTACTTCTCGACGAGCGCGAACAGCAGCTTGCCTTCCACCGCGACGAGAGCGCTGCGCGGCCAGGGCTTCACGGTGCAGAGGTTCAGGCTCGTCGGCATCGGCTGAGCCGCGAGCCAGTCGCCGTAGGGCGCGAGCTGCACTTGCTGGAGCGAGACCTCGACGGGCTGGCGGATCAGGTCCGTGAGCTTGCGCTGGAACTCGGTGACCCAGCGCTCGTTGAGCCGGTCGAGCACCGGCATCCGGCCGCGCACGATCTTGTCGCGCGCGACGAGATCGTAGGGTTGCGGCGTGCCCGCGGGGACGGCCGCATCCTTGTTCTTGTCGAGCAGCGCATCGACTTCCGCGCTCGTGATATCCGAACGCGCGCCGGCCGCTGCCGTCGAGCCGGCGGCGGGCGGTGTCTGGTTGGGTTCTTGAGCCATCGTTATTGGATCACGAGGCTCGTGAAGTAGAGCTCTTCGATCCCGTCGGCCTTGCCCGTGTTCTTCTCCATGATTTCGTTCGCGGACTTGAGCATGTCGGCGCGGAGCTTCTCCTTGCCTTCGAGCGTCTCGAGGTCCTCGACCTTGTGGGCGGAGATCACGAACAGGAACGCGTTTCGGATCGCGGGAGCGTGCGTCTTGATCGCGTCGATCGTCTTCTCGTTGCGCGCCATCGCCTGGAGTGTGAGCTGCACGAACCGCGTGTCGCCGCCCTTCTCGGCGAAGCTCACGACGAACGGCGGATCGAGCGGCACGTAGAGCGCAGGCTCGACCGGCTTCGCGTCGGCTTTGTCGTCCGCCGGCGGCGGCGTGTCGGCGAGGGCGAGCTGCTGCTCGTCGCCGGACTCCGCGTCCGTGGCCTTCTTCGCCGCGTGCGGGTCGCCCGCGATCATCTTGGTCAGGATCGGCGCCGCGACTTGCGCACCGAGCACCGCGAGGAACAGAGCCACGGCACCGACGATCACGAGCTTCATCGGCCCCGACTCTTTCTTCACCTTCTCTTTAGGCGCGTCCTTGTCGTCGGCACCGGGCGCGTCGCCCGCAACTTTGTCTTTGGCCGCCATCAGCGTCTGCTCCGCAGAAAATCTCCCGGTGGCCTATTCCAAGTTCCATGCCACGGGAGTTAGAAGCCTGATTAGGCTTCCGAATCAGCGAGTTATCGTTTGATCGTCGTCCGGAGCGCGCAGGCGGACGCGTCGGAAAATTGGCGCTAGCGGAGCTCGGTGACGGTCGGCCGCCGCTTTGCGCTACGCGAACGTGTCGATCACCGCGGCGCCGACGCCGAGCCGAGCCCGCGGAATGTCGGGTCGCACATCGTCTGCCGCGGACGCGAACGCAGCCATGCGCGCAATGGGTTGCGGCGCTGCAGAGCCGAACGCTCCGCGATCGTCGTGACCGCCGCTCACCGTCGCGCCGCCAAACTCGAGACCGCCCGCGCTCAAGAGCTCACGCAAGCGGGGCAAACTCTGCGCGAGCTCGTCGCGCGCGCTCGCGCTGTGCGCGACCATTTGCACGTACGTCTTGTCGTCTTGCAGCGCGATCTTCACGTCGAGCGCGCCGAGCTCGGGCGGATTGAGCTTGATCTTCGCCTCGCCGACGTCGTGATCGACGAGCCACTGGATACGCGCTGCGAGCGCGTCGTGCCAGCGCGCGGCGTTCGTGTCGAGCGCATCGCCGGCGCTCTGCGGCAGCGCCGATTGCGCCGCCGCGGCACTCGCCGCCGTCGCGTGCGTCGAGGTCGACGTATGCAGCAGCGGCACCGCGGGCGCCGAAACCGAATCGGCGCCCGTCGTCGGCGTGACGAGTGGCAATGCGTCGTCGTCGAGCCGGACCGTCTTCTCGAGCGCGGCGGGAACCTGCGTCACCGCGACCGGCACCGGAAGATCCAGGTGCAACGCGCTCGGGTCGATCGGCTTTAGATCGCTGGTCGCGGCCGGTGCGGCTGCGCCGGCCGACTGCGTAAGGCTCGCCTGCGCTCGGCGCTGCGAGTCGCCGTCCGTAACCCGCTCGCGCGGGGCGCTTGCGAGCGCGGCGAGCGACTGAGCCTGAGGCTGCGGATCGGCGTTCGCGCCGAGCAGTGCCTGCAGATCGATCGGCTTCGCGTCGGCGGGCGCGGACGCGGTAGCGAGCGCGCCGCTCGGGCTCGTCGGCGCGGCGGTCGGCGCCGTCGGATCGACCGGTAAAGAAGCGTCTGCCGACTGGCCAGCGGCCTGCGCGAGCTGGAGGGGCAGCCAATCCGCGAGCGTGGTCGGTGAACCTTGCGTGCTGGTTGCGCTCTGTCCATCCGTGACAGCACAAGCCCTCGGGGCGGCGACCGCGCTCGTCGCGTCGGCGCTCGCGGGCAAGCCGCTGCCGCCGACCGGCAAGCTTTGGCCGGCCGGCAAGGCGCTCCCGAGCAGCTGCAACAGGAGATCGAACGGCGCGAGAACCGCCGACCCGCCGGGGTCTCGTTGCCCCGGAGGCCGCACGGCACCAGGCGGGCCGCGGCTTTGCGGCGCGACGACCGTCGCGAGATCGGGCGGCGGCGCAGCGGCGGCGTCCATTCAGCAAACCGGCGACAAAGCGTGCATGCCATGGAGATAGCAATCGCCATGCCAGCGCGCTCGACCGCCGGCCAGGTGAACCGCAACGGACGCGGGATGTGACTTCGGTCACGTCGGTAACGACGGCCCACGGATGCAACCGCGCGAGCAAGCCTACTGCTGCTGCGCGCCCTCGTCTTGCGCCTGGCCGCCACGCCGCGGCGTAAATGAAACCGGCGCCGGGTCGCGCTCGGCGGGTGCCGAGTCGCGCTCCGTGGGCGACGGCGGCTCAGGCGGCTCAGGCGGCTGCGACATTGAAGTATCCGCCCGCGACCGTGGCGTGCACGCCGCCGAGCTCCTGCTGGATCTCGTCCATGAACGACGCGGGATTCTTGCGCACGAGCGCGCCCGGGTCCGCGCGCCGAATCGAGTTGACGACCGAATCGAGCTTCGCTTTGACATCGGGCCGCGGCGGCATCGCGCCGAGCATTCGCTGCATCCGCGTGAGACAGAAGTACACGCTGCGCGGGAACGTGTCGCTCTGCAGCAAGAACTGCAACGCGTGCTCGCCCGTCACGCGCCGGCGCACATGACGGCGGTAGGTCTGATCCGCCGCGAGCGACGACAGCACTGCCATCCACTGGAGGTTACGAAAGGTTTCCCGATCCTCTTCCTTGCGCGGCGCGACGAGACCCGACGCGCCGGCGTCGATGATTCGCGTCGTCATGTCGGCTTGCTCGATCGCCGTGCCGAATTGCATGAACTGAAAGCCGATGTCGCGGCTCACTGTCGCCGTCACGAGACCCGAGATCTTGAGGCAACCGTCGACGATCCGGCTGATGACGTCGACGCGATGGCGGCGCGTGATCAACCGCTCGGCGTCGTCGGCGAGGAACATGTGCAAGTCCGTGACGACTTCCCAGATCTGCGGCGGCAACGCGTCCCTGATGCTGCGCATCACTTCGCGCGACGTGTCGATCGAGCGGCGCAGCGACGAGGGATTGCCTTCGTCGAGTAGCAAGAAGCGCATCACATCTACGTCGGCCGGCGCGCTGCCGGCGTCCGAGTAGCGCGTCTTGAATAACGCCGCGCCGCCGACGGTGTCGATCATCGGCTGCCACATGAACTTCACGGATCGCGGCAGGTCGAGCTGGAGCTGGCTGCCGACTCCGACGAGCCGCGCCATGTTCTCGGCGCGCCGCACGTACCGCGCGAACCAATACAGATTCTCGGCGACGCGCGACAGCATCAGCTCGGGTCCTCGCTGTCGACGACCCACGTGTCTTTCGCGCCGCCGCCCTGCGACGAGTTCACCACGAGGGAGCCGCTCTTCATCGCCACGCGCGTGAGGCCGCCAGTCGTCACGTAGACGTTCGAGCTCGACAGGATAAACGGCCGCAGATCGACGTGGCGCGGCGACGGGCCCCGCGGCGTCACGATCGGCACCGTTGACAGCGCGAGCGTCGGCTGCGCGATGTAGTTGCGCGGGTCGGCGACGACGAGCTTCTTGAACTTGTCGCGCTGCTTCTTCGTGGAGCGCGGACCGATCAGCATGCCGTAACCGCCCGACTCGTTCGCGGGTTTCACGACGAGCTCGCCGATATGGCCGAGCACGTAACTGCGCTCGCCCTCGTCCGTGCAGAGATAGCTCGGCACGTTCGGCAACAAAGCCTCCTCGCTCAAGTAGTACTCGATCATCTTCGGCACGTACGAGAACACGACCTTGTCGTCCGCGACGCCGGAGCCCGGCGCGTTCGCGAGCGCAACCTTGCCGGCGCGCCAACTGCGCATGAGTCCTTTCACGCCGAGCGCAGAGTCGGGCCTGAAGACCTCGGGATCGAGGAACAAGTCGTCGACTCGCCGATAAATCACGTCGACGCGCTGCGGGCCGTATACCGTCCGCATGTACGTGCAGTCGTCCTCGCCGACGAAGAGATCGCTGCCCTCGACGAGCTCGATGCCCATCGCCTGTGCAAGGTACGTGTGCTCGAAATACGCGCTGTTGAAGACGCCCGGCGTGAGCAGCGCGATCACTGGCTGCTCGCCGGGCCGCGGCGACAGCGCCGCGAGCGTCTCGTAGAGCTGCATCGGGTACTCGTCGACAGGCAGGATCGTGCAGGTCTCGAACAGCTCGGGGAACACGCGCTTCGAGACGATTCGGTTCTCGAGCATGTACGACACGCCGCTCGGAATCCGCAGGTTGTCTTCGAGTGCGTAAAGTTTGCCGTCCGCGTCGCGCACGAGATCCGAGCCGCACACGTGTGCCCAGACGCCGAGCGGCGGTTTCACGCCGATGCACTCGCGCCGGAAATTCACCGAGTTCGCTAACAGCTCGGCCGGCACGATCTTGTCATTGAATATCCGCTGCTCGCCATAGACGTCGCTGATGAACATGTTCAGCGCGCGGATCCGCTGCTTGAGCCCGGCCTCCGTGCGCTCCCATTCGCTGCGCGCGAGCACGCGCGGGATCAAGTCGAACGGCAAGGGTCGATCGACGTTGCGGCCGTCGGAATAGACGGTGAACGTGATGCCCGACACGCGCGCGATCGCGCTCGCAGCAACCTGGCGCGCGGCGACGTCGCGGTCCGAAAGCTTCGAGAGATAGCGGACGAGATGGCCGGCGGCGGGCCGCGGGCCGCCATCGGCCGCGATCAGCTCGTCAAACGCGGAGCTCCGGTAGTTCGTCCAGTCCATCGGTCAACACAGTTCCGGCCGAGTCGCTTTTATTAATGAATTCCGCCGGCGTTCGAGCGTCGCGCGCTACGCGGGCGGGGCCGATTCCGCGTAGCCGGAGCAAGGACTATGCCACGGGGCGCGACGGCTCGCGCGCACGATCGCGCGGCGACGGGAGACCTCAGAGAGTACTGAGGGCGGGCGGCCATGCCCGATCCTCGTGCATGCGCGCATAACGGCCGGTTCAAAACGGGGCAAGCGGCCGACTTGCCGCCGACCGGACCGGCAGTGCCGGTCAGGCTTTCGGCTCGGCGGCCTTCTTGCCCGGCACGAAGCGCGAATAGACGTAGATGCTCGCGTCGACGTCGCCAAGCTGACTCTGGATCAGCGCCCACACGACCTTCCAGTCGAGCCCGCCCACGCCCGTCGCGAGCCGCGGTAACGCGACCGACGAGAGCCCCTCGTCTGCGATCACCTTCTTTAGAGCATGCAGTGTGTGGTTGACGCTGCTCTCGCTCGCGCCGCGAGGCTTACTTCCGTGCTCGTAACCGCCCTCTTGCGTGAGCAAATTGATCACGCGCACGCCGCCCGCGCCGCTCCAGATCCAAGCGCTACCGAGCTTCGGGTGCTGCTGCCTGCACCAGTGATGGAAGTCTTTGTGCATCGCCGGATAGCGCTCGTGCAGCGCTTTCGCGAGGCCTTGGTTCATCGGATCGTTCGCCGCCACGCCGTGCGCAATCGCGTCGGCCCCGGTCAGCAGAATGTCGCCTTCGACTTCGTGGATCATGCGGTCGGCACCTCTTCGTCGCGTTCTACCGCATCGCACCGGGCGAGCGGCGCAGGTCGGCAACGTAGGCAAGTTTGCACGCGGACTCTCACTACGGCGTATCGGCTGGTGGGCTCGAGCGGCCGAGGATGCGCTCTGCGTTGTGTATGGCTCCGAGCTGCAGCGATTGCATCTGCGCCGGCAACTGATTTCCCGCCTGAACCGTCGACACGAGCATGGGAAGCGCCGCGAGGTACAGAATCGCTGCATACCACCACGGAATCAGCTTCTCGCGCACCGCTCGGTAAGTGAGTCCCAGCACGACCGGTCCGAGCAGGAACACGGCCGTTACGGCCCCGGGCGTGTAACCGCGAAAGTAGCCAACGTAGTAGATGTGCGCCAGCACGTTACCGAACGAGAGGACGACGAAGAACGGCAGGGAGAGAAACGCCGCGAAGCGCGGATTCCTCGGCCACGACGTGAGCGCCGTCCAGAGGATTCCTTGCAGAGCGACCTGCGCGAGACCGAGCCACAGGACGGGATGATCGATGCGCGAAAAGTAACCAGGATCGACGAAGTGCACGCTCTCGAACTCGTTGATGTTCCACTCCTCCGCTTCGTGCAGAGTCCGCCGTGTCGGACCGCGCCGGCGTCGCAGTCGGCGCGGCCCTATCGGTCTCAGTCGCCGTGACCATGTTGATGATCGTTGTCATCGCCATGATCATGATGATGGTCGTTGTCGTCATCGTCGAGCGGTAGCAGGGCGTGCTTGAAGACCCAGTCGGCGACGAGACGGCTCTGCGTCCGCGCCACTTCGTCGGCGGTGCGGAAATGTATGCCGAGGTAGATCCGGGCGTCGACCACGTCCTGTGCCGCGTCCGAGAAGCGTTTGTACGTCCGTGTCTTGATCACCGCCGCCGGGACCGCCGTCTTGATATCGAAGCTCATCCGATCGGTCCCGAAAAACAGCGCCAGAACTCGCGTCATGCTGGCGGTCACGCTGTTGTAGCCGGAGTAGTAGTCGGGATAGTTCGGATTGTTGATCAGCGGCTGCCAGTCTGGGTCGCCGACGGTTTGCGTATTGCCGTCGTTGTCCCCTTCGCGAATGGCCGTCAGCGGGCGCCAGTAGAAGTAGAACCGCTTGGAATCCCAGGCCGTGATGATCGAGTCGGCCATCGCGATGTTGGCCAGCGCCAACAGCCGCGCGCTGTCGCTGAGTCGGTGAAGGTTCTGGTCTGCCAGGCTCCGCAAGACCTCATTCCACTGAGCAATCGCGTTGCCGCTGTAGAAATAAGCGAGGTCCGTCTGCTCCGCTGTGCGCGTCAATGTCGTCAGGGCGGTGCTCGCGAAGCCACCCAGGCTTTTGACCTCGTTGTAATCCCGCGTGTATTGGGCGCTGTCGAGGGCGGGCGGCGGGCCGGGCCGAAATCGCGTCGGACTCGTCAGCGCGAAAGGATCGGAATCGGCCATCCAAGGCGCGAGCATGGCTGAGCCGGACGGTGGTGCGGGCGGATTGCCGAGGAAGGAGGGCGTTGGGCGCCAGTGACCGGTCTCGTTGCTACCGACGAAAGGTTCGACCACGCTGGGTTGCTTGCGCTGCAAAGGGAGTATTCCAATGGCAACCTGGTGGCCAACATCCAATCCCGGATCGTTCCCGAGCCCGTTAGCCGCGATGTAGTCGAAATAGGTCGCGTCCAGCGACGCCGACTGCGAGGGGAACAAGCCGGCTAAAACGTCGTGCGCCGCAGCAGCGACAGCTGCGGAAGGCGAGCCCTTCGCATGATGGATGTCCACTTGATAAGGCTCGAAGCGATGGTCCAGAGCCTGCACCGCATCGTGCACGGCGATTTGAACGAGGGCCGAGTCGAGCACGCCCGGCGCGCCCGGTCGGTTAGCCGCAATTGTAGTTTGCGCGATCGCGTTCCAGTCGGTCACGGCATCGGCGAAGACAGGGCCGGTGCCAACGAGGAGTCCGCATGCTGCTAGGTCCGCAAGCCAGCGAAGGCGTTTCATGGTTGTATCCTCTTCTTGGTTTTGGCAGGGCACTCCCGTGGGGGGATCTGCAGACGTCGACAACCACGTTGTTATTCGAGCGATATCAATCCGGCGACAGTCTCCTCGAGTGGTCGTCTAACCCCACCTCGGAAACGAGCTTGCTCTTGCCGTCTTTCCTTTTCAAGGAAATTTGCGGCTAGTGGGTTACGGTCGCGTTTCTGACGAGTGTCGTCTCGGTGTCACTGCTTGGCCTCGCTCGCACGCGCCGCGCTCAGTATGTTGCGGAGGCCGTAGTTGCCCTCGTGACACTCGAACGCCATCGCGGGCTGCGGGTCGAGCGTGAGCGGCATCGCAATCGTCCAAGGTCGCGCCCATGTCGTTGGGTCGTCCATCGTCGCTGTCCAAGCAATGCGATCGCGCGCGACGGGCGTGAAACGCTCGGTGATCTTGAGGCGCTCGGGGTTTGCGTTTCGATACACGGTCAGTGTCGTGAAGTTCGTCGTCTCGACGACGAGCGTGCTGCCTTCGAAATGGCCGCGCGCGTCACCCATGTGCTCGTGAATCGCGGCGCCGACGTGTGCGCTGCCGTTCAGCGGAATCACGCGCGCCTCGTGGACGATTTCGTAGGTGATCACGACGTAGCCCGGTGACTGAGCGATCTGATAAACGTTGCCGTACATCACCGGGATCATCGACCCGGGCAGGCCGCGGCTGATGCAGCGCTCGAGAGGATTGAAGTCCAGCGGGCTGTCGAACGGCCCGCCGACGAAGCTGCTCCGCACGCGCGCGCCGACGCGCGTCTTCGCCTCGGGCGTCAACGCGGGAATCGTGCCGTCGGCGGGATCGACGACGAGCCAGGGGCGGGCGCGCTTCGTGAGGTCGAGGTTCTCGAGCCACCACTGATCCGGACCGCGCGGGCCGGGCGCGAGGTTCGCGATCATCTTCTCGGTCGCCTGGCGCCGGACCTCGGCAAGCTCCGCGGGCGTGACGTCGGCGAGGGTCTTCCCGGCGAACTCGGCCGGGCGCTCGAGAGGGGTCGCGTACTCGTTGTCGTTCGCGTAAACGCCCTGCAGATCGGGGTCGCCCCACGACGTGCGCGGGGCCTTGTATCCAGACTGGGCCGCGGCGCTGCCGGCGACGGCCAGCGCGGCCAGGACTACGAGTCGACGCCTTGGCATAACGTCCCCCTTGATGCGAGTCGATTCTCGTTCCGGCCGGAGCGGCGCGTCAACGCGGCCGAAGCCCGCCCGAGTCGCCAGGCGGCCTGGGAGACAGTACCATCGCTAATTCGAAGCGGCACGTCGAGGCCGCGATCAGGAGACCGGCCATGCAGCGACTCGTATTTGCACTCCTCACCGGCAGCCTTCTTGTTTTCGGCGCCGCCGGTCCAGCAGCAGCGCACCACTCGTTCGCGGCGATCTACGACCTGAACAAGCCCGTTACGGTGCACGGCACGATCGCGCAGGTGAAGCTCACGAACCCACACTCGTGGTTTTACCTCGACGTGAAGAACGACAAAGGCGACGTGCAGCGTTGGGCGTTCGAGGCGGGAACGCCGAGCGGCATGATCCGCAACGGCTTCAAGCCGAACGAAGTGAAGACCGGGGACGAAGTCACGATCACCGCGTTCCATGCTCGCGACGACTCGCAGAACATGGGCATGTTGAAGGAGCTCAAGACTGCGGACGGCACGACGTACGGCTTGTTCGGCCCACAAGAGCAGCGCGAAGCGCAGCAACGCTGACGCTTGCAGTAACGGGGGAGCTCGACGATGACACGCGCAACGATGAAAACCGTTTCCGCGGCCGCAGCCGCAACTGCTGTCGCCTGGCTCGTAGCCGGCGCGCTCGATACCGCGGCCGCGCAAAGCAGCGCAGCGCCGAGCGCGGCGGAAAAGAAGCCCGGGCCGGCGCCGAAGATGGCCGACGGCCATCCGGACCTTTCGGGCGTCTGGTGGGGCGGCGGGGATGTCGGTGGCCGCGGGTTCCGGCCTGGCGGCGGACCGCCTGCCGGGGGCGGCGCACCGCCCGCGACCTTCACGAGCCTCTACAAGCCGCAGGCCGCGGAGCGCGCGAAGACGCTCAGCGACAAGGACGACCCGACGCTGCACTGCAACCCGGTCGCGTTCGGCACGCTGAACGTGCGGCTGTGGAACGTCGGCGCGGTCGGTCAGATCGTCGCAACGCCGAAGCTCATCGTGCTGCTGTCCGAAACGTTCCACGATTACCAGCTCGTGCCCACGGACGGACGCAAGCATCGCGACGATCAGCCGCCGACTCTGCGCGGCGACGCGGTCGGCCACTGGGATGGCGACACGTTCGTCGTCGACGTCACCAACTTCACGGACGACACCTGGATGTGGGCCGAGGGCCGCGTCTCGTTCCATTCCGACGCGCTGCACATCGTCGAGCGCTACCGGCGCGTCGACGCGAACACGCTCGAGATCGAGGCAACGGTCGAGGACCCGAAGGTGCTCACGGGCCCATGGACCGTGCCGAAGCAGAGCTTGAAGCTCGCGCCGTTCGACACGCTGCTGTCGCTGAACTGCGCGACGGACGAGACGGAAGCGCAAATCCAGAGCGCGTCGCAGCCGAAGAAGTAGACGCCGCGCGAGCTCGCGCGCTGATTCGATAACGATCTCGGCGCGTTCGCGGGTCCACCGCTCGCGACCCTTCACTCGAAAACCCCAGAAAAGTGGTACGGCTCTTGCAGCCCTCATTCAGGGTGCCGGACCGCCGTTGCGCGGGCTCGGAGTGCGTGGCAACGCAAACAAGAGGCAACGGATATGCCAAGCAATCACATTTTTCTTGCAGTTCTTGCAATCGGCGCGGTGGGATCGTCGTTGCTTGCGGCGCCAGCGTCCGCCCAGAGCAACCAGTCGGCTACCCGCACGCACCCACAGGGGCAGGGGCAAGGTCAAGGTCAAGGCCAGGGCCAGAACGAGGGCGGCAACTCTCAAGGGGCCATCGATGCCGTGACGGCGAAAGCCCTCAACACGGCGATCGAAGCGCTCAATATGGAGAAATACGCCGAAGCGCAAGCGGCGATCGACACTCTGAAGCTCGACAAGCTGAGCCCGTACGAGCACAGCAAGGTCGAGCAGATCATGTTCAACATCGCGTACGCGCAAGAGAAGTACGACGAGGCGCGCGCCCAT
>Ga0105248_10003926_pt1 | contig 16437 bp, 13 predicted proteins | sample KBSS34metaG_FD_81524 | JGI IMG/M metagenome (GOLD analysis project Ga0105248, IMG submission 81524) | Switchgrass rhizosphere microbial communities from Kellogg Biological Station, Michigan, USA - KBS S3-4 metaG | ecosystem: Host-associated > Plants > Roots > Rhizosphere > Soil | place... | reverse complement strand
GTCCGCTGCTAGACTAAAGAGATACGTAACTCAGGTTGGGACCTGGAATCACCGCATTGCGAGTAGCACTTCTCCAGATAAATCCTATCGCGGGCGATTTGAAGGGCAATGCCTCCCAAATCACCCGAGGCGTTCGCGCGGCCCAAAATCTGGACGTGGACCTGGTGGTGACACCCGAACTCGCGTTGATGGGCTACCTTCCACGCGACCTTCTGATGAGTAACGGCTTCGTACAACGAAGCTGTCAAATGCTTTCGGGCCTGGCCGCGGAATTGAAGGACGCTCCGCCCGTGCTGGTGGGTGTCGCGACGCCCAACCCCGCCGATATCGGCCGCCCGTTGTTCAATAGCGCGATGCTGCTGCGCGAGGGCACCAGTGGTCCGGTGTTTCACAAGACTCTGCTGCCGACCTACGATGTTTTCGACGAAGATCGCTACTTCGAGCCGGGGCGCGAGCCGGGCATCCTGAAGCTGAACGGATTCCGCCTGGGGATCAGCATCTGCGAAGACGTCTGGAACGATCGGGATTTCTGGAAACGCCGGCGTTACCATCAGGATCCAATCGACGTGCTGGCGCAAGCGGGCGCGCAGGCGATCATTAATCTCTCGGCGTCGCCCTTTACGGTGGGCAAGGAACTTCTGCGCGAAGAAATGCTGGGGCAGATGGCGCGCAAGCACAAGCTTCCTCTGGCGTGGGTAAATCAGGTGGGCGGGAATGACGACCTGATCTTCGACGGACGCAGCGGCGCTTTTGACCACGACGGCAAGCTGTTCGCTCGCGCGAAGGGTTTCGCCGAGGACCTGCTGGTGGTGGACCTGGACGCGATGACTGGCGTGATCGCTCCGGACGATTTCACTGCCGAGGCGGAAATCTGGAACGCGCTGGTGCTGGGCGTTCGGGATTACGCGCGCAAGACGCACTTTAAGAAAGTGCTGCTGGGACTATCGGGCGGGATCGATTCGGCGCTGACGGCGGCGATTGCGGTGGATGCGCTGGGTCCGGAGAATGTGCTGGGCGTGATGATGCCGTCGGCCTATTCCAGCAAAGGCAGCGTGGACGATTCGGTGGAACTGGCGCGCAACCTGGGTATCCAGGTGATTGCGCTGCCGATTTCGCCCATCATGGAGACGTACGAAACCACCCTGGCCGGAGCGTTCCAGGGTTACAAGCCGGACGTGACCGAGGAAAACATCCAGTCGCGGATTCGAGGCAATCTGCTGATGGCGCTGTCGAATAAATACGGCGCGCTGCTGCTGACCACCGGAAACAAATCCGAACTGGCGGTGGGATATTGTACTCTGTACGGTGATATGAACGGCGGGCTGGCGGTGATCGCGGATCTGCCCAAGATGATGGTGTACCGTGTGTCTCGCTATCGGAACAAGCGGAAAGCGGACATTCCGGAGAGCACGCTGACCAAGGCTCCTTCGGCGGAGCTGCGGCCGGATCAGACGGATCAGGACAGTCTTCCGCCGTATGAGGTGCTGGACCAAATTCTGGAGCTGCACATCGAACGGTCGCAATCGGCGGAAGAAATTATCGCGCAAGGGTATGACGAAGGGACGGTCCGCCGGGTGCTCCGGCTGGTCCGCAATGCGGAGTTTAAACGGAAACAGGCTGCTCCGGTGCTGAAGGTGACGTCGCGCGCTTTCGGAACCGGGTGGCGAATGCCGATTGCAAGGGGCGAATAGAACCGATGAAAATTTCGATTGTCGGCTTGGGAAAACTCGGGTCACCGATGGCCGCCGTGATGGCCCATAAGGGCCACGACGTCACGGGCGTGGATTTGAATCCGGCCTACGTCGCGGCGATGCAACAAGGGCTGCCGCCGGTAAACGAACCCGGCCTGGCCCAGATGATCCAGGCGAATCGGGGGCGGCTTACCGCGACCCAGGATTGCGGCGCTGCTGTGCTGGCCACCGACGTCACCTTCATCATGGTGCCGACGCCTTCGGATCCGGACGGCGGGTTCTCCATGAAATACGTCTTGGATTCCGCGGAGCAGATTGGCGCCGCACTGCGTACCAAACAGGGCTGGCATCTGGTGGTGCTATCGAGCACGGTTATGCCGGGATCGACGGGTGGAACGCTACTACCTGCGCTTGAAGCGCATTCGGGAAAGAAATGCGGCACGGACTTCGGCCTGTGCTACAACCCTGAGTTCATCGCGCTGGGCAGCGTGGTGCGGGACATGCTGAACCCGGACATGATCCTGATCGGCGAATCGGATGCGCGCTCGGGCGAACTGCTGGAAAAGCTGTACACCGGAGTTTGCGACAGCAATCCTAGGATCCAGCGTATGAACTTCGTGAACGCCGAGCTGACGAAGCTTTCGGTGAACACCTTCGTGACTACAAAGATCTCCTACGCCAACATGCTGGCTCAGGTTTGCGAACGGCTTCCCGGAGCGGACGCGGATGTTGTGACGACGGCGATCGGCTGCGACAGCCGGATCGGCCAGAAATACCTGAAAGGCGCGCTGGGTTATGGCGGACCGTGCTTCCCACGGGATAACGTCGCATTCTCTGCTCTGGCAAGAGCCACAGGAGCGCCCGCGTTGCTGGCCGAGGCGACGGATCAACTCAACCGTCGACAAGTCCCGCGGCTGACGGAGATCATTCTCGCGCGGCTGCCCAAGAGCGGGACAGTAGGCATCCTGGGGCTGTCGTACAAGCCGCACACGGAAGTGATCGAAGAATCGCAAGGTGTGGACCTGGCGAAGCATTTGCTGCAAGCCGGGGTGCGGGTGACTCTGTTTGATCCGGCGGCGATGGAGAACACGAAGAAGCAAGTACCCAACGCATCGTACGCAGCGTCGGCGGCGGAGTGCGCGGGGCTGGCGGATGTTCTGGCCATCACCACGGCGTGGCCGGAGTTTAAGAATCTGAAACCAGGGGACCTGAAGCATGGCGGACGTCCGACGGTGATCGATTGCTGGCGTGTCTTGTCGGCGGACGCCTTTTCGAATGTGAGCGAATATCTGAGGCTGGGGTACGGCGGCGCGGGGGTGGGCGCGGGAGGCCGGGCCAGCGCGGCTAGGTCGGGCAGCGAAGATTCGCACTCGAACGGACGCGTGACACCGCTGTTTTCGGCTAGCACAGAATAGTTAAGAATGTCGTTTGAGAACACCTCGATCCAGAAGGTCAGCGAGTACTGGGATTCGCGTCCCTGTAACATCCGCCACTCGCCCAAGCCGGTAGGCACGAAGGAGTACTCCGACGAAGTTGAAGCTCGCAAGTATTTTGTCGAGTCGCACATTCCCGGCTTTGCGGACTTCGAGCGATGGAAGGGGAAGAAGGTCCTGGAGATCGGATGCGGGATCGGCACCGATACCATCAACTTCGCCCGGCACGGAGCGCGTGTCACGGCGGTGGATCTAACCGAGAAGTCGCTGGCCGTGGCGAGGCAGCGGGTAAAAGTCTCGGGATTCGAGGATGCCGTCCAGTTTTATCAGGCCGACGCCGAGCAGCTCAGCGACTACGTTCCGGTTGAGAAATTCGATTTGGTTTATTCCTTCGGGGTGATCCATCACACGCCGCACCCGGAGCGTGTTTTGCAGCAGATCCGCAAGTTTGTGACACCATCGAGCACGGTCAAGATCATGGTGTATAACCGCTGGTCATGGAAGGTCCTGTGGATTCTGTTCGTCTACGGCAAAGGACAATTCTGGAAGATTGACCGGCTGATCGCGGACTACTCCGAAGCGCAGACCGGATGTCCGGTTACATATAGTTATTCGCGAACCACGGGACGTCAGTGGCTGGAAGAGAACGGATTTCGGGTGACCGAAACCATGGTGGACCATATTTTCCCTTACAGCATCCCCGAATATGTGAAATATCAGTACAAGATGGTCTGGTATTTCCGCTGGCTTCCGCGGCCGGTGTTTCGAAGCCTTGAGCGCATGTTGGGTTGGCATCTGTGCTTGACCGCGACTCCCAAATAGAATCTGCCGAGCCATATCTTTCGCTGGTCGTCACCGCGCGCAACGATGACCATGGCGGAAACCTGCTCGGCCGCATGCAGATTTTCGTGGACGGCTGGCTAGCGCAGGCCCGACGCTACAAGATTCCATCGGAGCTGATCGTTGTCGAATGGAATCCACCGGCAGACCGTCCTCCTCTTGCCGAGGCGCTCAAGTGGCCCGCGGATACCGGACCGTGCATGGTTCGGTTCATCGAAGTCTCGCGGGAGATTCACAGCCGGTTCAAGCACGCGGAAAGCCTGGCACTGTACCAGATGATCGCGAAGAATGTGGGCATCCGCCGGGCGCGGGGGCGGTTCATTCTGGCGACGAATATCGACATCCTGTTCTCGGACGAGCTGGCGGCATTCATTGGGGAGCAGAAGCTTCGCACGGACAAGATGTACCGGATCGATCGTCACGACGCGATGAGCGATGTTCCCGCGGGTGCGCCCATCGGCGAGCAGCTGGCATACTGCCGCAATCATCTGATCCGGGTAAATCGCCGCGAGGGGACCTTCGAAGTTACTCCGGAAGGCAGCCCAGTTTTGAGCGCCGTGGATGTTGCCAGCTCCGAATCCGGAATTCTACTAGGCGAAGGCTGGTTCTCTCCGGAACAATTTGGACCGACGGGCTGTTTCCGGTGGGCTCAGGAGAGCGCGGAGGTATTGTTGAAACAACGACAGCCCTCCGCCACTCTGGTGATAGACTTAGAGCCAGGACCAGCGACCGGCGGGCGGCCCCTGAACCTAAGCGTAGTGAACGGCGCGGGCGATGAATTGGCCCGCGTCACGATAGAATCCCGAACTCGACTTCGCATTTCACTGCCGTCGCCGATGCCGGAGCGTTTGTCTTTCCGCGCCTCCGGAACGTTTGCATCTGTGACATCGAACCCGCGTACGCTTTGCTTTCGTGCCTTCCTGATGGAATGGGATTCAGTCGAAAGCGCTGCCCCAGCCGTCGTCGAGGCGCCTCCTCGAAAAGAGAGCCTTGTCACCGCCTGGCGCGGCCTTCAGTATTTGATCGCCAAGTTAGCCGAGGGCGGACCGTTAGTCCCAGTAACCATTCCAGTGTCGCCCCGGCTGCGGCGCTGGCTCAAGGCTTACGTGGAGCGCGGTGGAGTGACTGGAGTGATCCTGCGCCGGAAGCGTAAAGTTGCCGCACCCAAGGCAAGCGCCGAATTAGAAGCTGTAAAGATACTCCGTTCTCCTGAGTTCCTCCACACCAATGGCTGCGGAGACTTTACCCTGATCTCGCGCGAGCACTGGATCAACCTGCGCGGCTACCCGGAATTCGACGTGTTCTCGATGAATATCGATTCGGTATTCTGCTTCGCGGCGCACTACGGCGGGGCCCGCGAAGAAGTACTCACCGATCCGATGCGCATTTATCACATCGAACATGGAACCGGATCCGGGTGGACTCCTGAAGGGCAAAAGAAATTGTTCGAACGGATTGCGGCCAAGGGTATTCCGATTCTGGATAACGAAGAGGTTCTGCAGTGGGGCGCGCAGATGCGCCGATTGAATTCGCCGATCATTTTCAACCACGAAAACTGGGGCTTGCCGGATCTTGAACTGAGAGAGACAATCCCGGTTCAACCAGCAAGCACATCGATAACAGCGGACACCCGGAATGAACTGGAACGCCGTATCAAGCCGAATCATCATCCCGCGTTCGATCACCTGACGACGTATACGGGACCGCCCCAAGCCGGATTCCAGACGGACTTCCTGGGCATCCGGACTCGCTGCGAATTCCTCACGGGAGCCGCGATCTCGGCCGTTCCGGTACACACAGGGGAGCCGCACGAGGACTACCTCGAATGGGTTGACCTGCTGGAATCCATACTCGCTGCCAAAGAGCAATACACCATGATGGAGTTGGGCGCCGGGTATGGCCGTTGGACCGCGAGGGCCGCTGCGCTGGTGCGTCAATTGCGCCCGATGCCTTTTCACATGGTGGCCGTGGAAGCGGAGCCCAGGCACTACCGGTGGCTGCGGCAACACATGTCCGATAACCAGATCGATGCGGCGTCGACAACTCTGCTGCAAGGCGCGGTCTCCGACCATCGCGAAAATGTTCTGTTCTATGTCGCAAGCCCGGCGGGCGAGGTGAACGAAGCGGCCGCATGGTACGGCCAAGCTATTACAAATCCGTGCGAAGCAGTGGATGCGCTGCCGACCTTTGCTTACGAAGATCAGGAGGTTTTCCAGCTTCGCAGCGGCTGGAAATCGGTCAAGGTCCCATCGTTCTTGCTAAGCGACATTCTGCCGGAAGCGAACCGGATCGATCTGATCGATCTGGACGTGCAAGGTGAAGAGTTGAAGGTCATCGCTTCATCCATAGAAGAATTAGATCGACGGGTAGCGCGTCTGCACATTGGAACGCACAGTCCGGAAATCGAGCAGGGGCTCCGGGAACTTCTGAATCAGCATGGCTGGCAGTGCACGGCTGACTATGCAGGCGGACAAATGAACGACACTCCCTGGGGACCCATCGAGTTCGTGGACGGCGTCCAGAGCTGGATCAATCCGAGACTGGCTTAAGTCCTCGATCCATAGAACCTCCGGCTTCGGTATTATGGCGCACATGCGTAGTCCACTGTCTTTCGTTCTCTTGTTCGCCGGTGTTTTGGTTTGCGCTGCTGCCGGTCAGACTCCGGCGCGCGTGGTGCCTCCTGCACGGATCGTGAGCTTTACTGCACAACCAGCGTCGATCCAGCCCGGGCAGCCGGTCACACTAGTCTGGGCGACTGAGAATCCGAATGCCGTGACGATCGAGCCGGGCGTGGGACGCGTGACCGCGCGCGGCAGCCGTCAGGTCTACCCGACCACGAGCACCAGCTATACGTTGAACGTCACGGGTCCAAATAACACCACGCTGAACAGCTCGGTGAAAGTAACCGTATCGGGCACGGCGGCGGCGCCGACGCAGACCTCAAGCGCGCACCCGGATCTGAATGGCGTCTACGGATTCGCCGGCGTCCGCAATGCGGAACCCCCAGTGCTGAAGCCGGGCGCCGAGAAATTCAAAATCGTGCGCGGCGGACCGAACGATGTCCGCGGTAATACAACGTTGGGCACGGACTGCAAGCCGCTGGGCGTGCCGCAGTCCTTCGTGACTCCGTACCCGTTCCAGATTGTCCAGACGCCCAAACTGATCCTGATGATCTTCGAGTATCCCAACGCGATCCGTTGGATTCCGACGGACCGCCGCGCGCATCCGGTGGATCCGGATCCGAGTTGGATGGGAGATTCGGTCGCGCACTGGGAAGGCGACACGCTGGTGGTGGACAGCGTCGGGTTCAACGACAAGACCGAGGTCAGTGGTTATATGCACACCGAAGACTTGCACGTGGTGGAACGCTACCGCCGTCTGGAGAATGGCTCGCTGGAATACAACGTCACCGTGGAAGATCCCAATGTCTTCGCCCGTCCGTGGGTCTTGCCGGCCAGGACCCTGCCGTTCCGTCCCGAAGCCGAAAGAGTGGAGGAATTTGTGTGCGAGACGTCCAAGGACTACGACAAACTATTCGACAAGAAGTGATACTATCCTCCCTATGAAACTTTTAATTGTTGTGCTTGCTGCGATCATAACGTTCGCGATGATTCTCCCGGCTGCCGATCCAGAAGGATTCGCGATGTTCACCAGCGCCGAAATTAACAAACGTCTGGCCGCGGCCAAAATGGACGAACACAAAGTCCGGCAGGATCGCACGAATTGGGGAAATCACGGCCTGCTCTCGATCCGCCGGGAAGGCGACGGCGAGGCCGAGATTCACGAGACTCAAGTGGACGTAATCTTTGTGACATCCGGCGAAGGCACGCTCATTCTGGGCGGAAATGTGGTCGAGCCGCACACCACTGCACCCAACGAAATTCGCGGGAAATCGATCACCGGCGGAGTCACTAAGAAAATGGTCGCAGGCGAGATTTTCCACATTCCAGCCAAGATTCCGCATCAGATGCTGGTGCCCAAGCAGTTGACCTTCGAAGTGGTCAAAGTGGATACGAAGTAGTTTTACTTGCGTGCCCGTTCGTCCATCCAAGAGTAGATTCTGCGCACGCCGCGCAGATCTGCGCCGGGGCCAGTGATCTGCGGAAACTCCTTCTGGTGTGAAGTGAGATCCACGCGCTGCGCGGCTTGTTCCGGAGTGGCTCCCTGGGCGCGCAGGTCTCCGACCTTTTTGGTCACATCAGTGAGATAGCTCTGATATGCAGTGATCAGGCCCTTGTCGCCGAAGGGGACGCCATGTCCGGGCAGAACCAGCGCGAAGTCCAGCTTCTTGAGAGCTTCCAGCGTCGTTACCCATTCATCGAAAAACGCATCGCCCATGTAGGCCAGCCGGCTCTCCATCAGATCGCCGGTGCAGACGATGCGTTCGCGCGGAAGGAAAACCACGGTGTCGCCGGCGGTGTGCCCACGGCCCAGGAAAAGAAGCTGAATCTCGCGAGAGCCGCTGTATAAGACGAGTTTCGAGGAGTACGTCACGTTGGGCGGAGTGGGTTTGATTTCCTTGAGCTGATTCTGTATGGACCGGGCGGTGGCGAGATCCTTTTGAAGGGCGGCCTTCTTCTGCGGGTCGTTTTCCGCGGCAATCTGCTTGGTCAACGCATCGATCCGCGCCGGCACCGCGGTCTTCTGCGAGGTGACGAACGGTTCGCGATTGAGCACATCGAAGGTCGAAATGGCGGTGCGAACGAATTCATGGGCAATGATCTGGACTTCGGGACCGAAGACCGAGTTGCCATCGGTATGGTCGTAATGAAAGTGCGTGTTGACCACGTAGCGGACGGGCTTCTTGGTGATGATCTTGATGTCGTCCAGGAAGGCGTGCGCAGCGGCAGGCGTGGTGCCGTCGTCCACCAGCAGGACATCCTGATCGTTGACGATCACCACATTGTTGCTGCCGAAGCCGCCTGTGGCGTAGTAGACGCCTTCGGCGATCTTTTCGAACTTGTAGGTTTTGCCCTGGGTGACGGGATACGTTTGGGCTATAAGGACGGGAACTGCGAACAGGATGGCAAACACACCAGCTTTCATGGAAAAGCTCCTTTGAATGATGTTCGTCGGCCAGTCTACACTAAACTATTGTGCTGGAAATTGTGCGGATCCAACAAGCGGTTCTGAAAACAGAGCCGTACAAGTGGGCGTTCGTGGATGAACTGTTTTCGCCCGAACATGCGGCGGACCTGGCTGCCACCTTCCCCTGCGACAAGTTCAAAAAGGTCGCGGGCTACGATGGCGAGAAAGGCTACGAGTATTTTTCGCGGTCGCTGATTCACATGGGGGCAACAGAACCTTCGCACGCGGAAGGTCTCAGCCCGAGCTGGCGGGAGCTGGCCTATGACCTGTTGTCTCCGGCTTACCGGCAGGCCATGTCGCGACTCACTGGGCGAGATCTCTCGGAATCGCCACTCGAGGTCAACGCGGTTCACTATGGACCAAACTGCTGGCTAGGCCCGCACGTCGATCTGAAGGAGAAGATTGTCACCCAGATCCTGTACTTCAATGACGCGTGGAATCGTGAAGACGGGGGCTATCTGGAGATTCTGAACTCGTCCGACCCATCGGCCGTCGCCGCCGAAGCCATGCCGCTGGTGGGCAATTCCGCTGTGCTCGTCCGCAGCGATAACTCCTGGCACGCGGTCGCGCGCATTGCGGAAGGGTGCCAGCTTTCCCGCCGGAGCCTGAACGTAATCTTCCATTCGCCCGGCGCGGTCAGCACAATGTGGCCGCCCGGAGATCGCGCGAAATTGTCGGACTATCAGATGAATGCCAATAAATCGTCGCGATGGAGCGGACTTCTTGGCGCATTCCGCCGATAACCCACGAGACACTACCCGGCTCAGGGTGGCCATGTGCGGGACGTTCGACGTCAGGAATTACGGAGACCTGTTGTTTCCGCCGGTCTTGCGTCATGAGTTAGGCCAGCGCATCCCTGGAGTGGGGGTGGAATGCTTTTCCTACTACGAGAAGGCTCCGCCCGACTGGCCTTTCGCGGTGTCGCCCGTAAGCCGGCTGCCGGACCTCATTGATTCTTTCGATGCGGTGGTGATTGGCGGTGGCCACCTGATCCGGTTCGACAAAGAGATCGCGGCCGGTTACTTTCCGCCTTCTCCCGACCTGCATCATCCTACGTCGTACTGGCTCTTCCCGGCGATGCTGGCGCTGGAGGCCAACGTTCCGGTCATCTGGTCTGCCGTGGGAGCGTCACCAGAATTGCCGCGGTGGGGATGCGAACTGTTGCGGGAAGTGCTGAGGGGAAGTATGTATATCTCTGCCCGCGACTCCGCTACACAACGCACGCTCCAGGAACTGGCCGGCGATCGTGAAGTCCTGCTGGTTCCGGATACGGTGTTTGGAATTCGCGATCTCCAGCTGCATAAGCAAACGAACGGACGCAAGTATGTCGTCATTCAGGCCACGCCGCATCTGACTCCGTATGCGGATTCCATCCGGCGGCTTCTTGTTTGGCTCAAGAACCAGCAATACGATGTGGTGTTGCTGCCCATTTCGCCCGCGCTCGGCGATGATGCGGCGATCCTGAAAGAAATGGCGGGAGCGTCCGCGACGGCAGCATCGTGGATTGACCCGGCGGAAACCGTCGCCGTAATTGCGAATGCAGCGGCGGTGGTGGGAGTCAGTCTGCATCTGAGCGTCACAGCCCTGGCGTATGGAGTTCCGGTGATACGGCCGTTCGAGAACACTCTGACCAAGTATCAACCGCTGCACGGTCTTCCGGGAGTGTTTGCACTGGAGAAGTATATGGAGCAGCCTGATCTGGTTCATCAGGCGATTGCAAATGGCGGAGACTGCTCCGAGGAGATCGAGACATTCTGCATCACGCTGGGTCGGCATTGGGATCGGATCGGCGATATTGTCACGGCGCCTCGACCTAAGCGTTCCTCGAATCTGGCGGCACTGTTTCAGAGAATGCCGTTCCTGCTGGAGGAGGAGCCGCCTGTCGAGCGTCGCTCGTTCTTCCCATGGCGTCGCGGCCGCTAGTCGGCAACAGAACCTGCATAGCAGCGGTAAGAATGGCCCGTGTTTGGATATGCCGAACGGCGTATCGGCATTGTGAATCGTCGGCCAACAGACCGTGGCGCGGCACATGCAAGGTGAGAATCGAGGAAAATCATAAATGTCACGTTTCTTGAACGCCGCCTTATTGAGTATTACGCTGCTTGCTCCATTCACACTATCGGCGGCTGATCGCAAGCCTGCTCCGACTTACCACGACGCGCAGCATAATGACGACCATCAGTGGAACACTCATGAAGATCGCGCGTATCGCATGTGGGCGAAAGAAAACCACCGCAAATACCAGACGTTCTCCAGGCTCAGAGAAAACGATCAACAGTCCTATTGGGGCTGGCGCCACGAGCATTCGGACGCTCTGCTGAAAATCAATATTCGTTAAGCGCGCAAGCTACTTCTTGTCCGGCAGCGCGAACACGTACAGTGCGTTGCCGTTGGCGGGATGATGCACGTCGGGAACAACCACTGCGGGGACTTGGCGCGGGCTGCCGCCGCCTAGTCCCGTGGTGACCGCGATGTATTGTTTGCCGCCCGCGGTGAATGAGACGGGGAAACCCTGCACGGACACAGGCAGTCGGGTGCGCCATAATTCCACACCGGTCTTAACGTCCACTGCGCGGAAAACGCGATCGAGGTCGCCCACGAAGGCCACGCCGCCCGCCGTCGAGAGCACAGCCGTGAGGAATGGCGCGCGCTGGGTGATCTTCCAGGCCTCCTTCATGGTGTTCACGTCGTAGGCCGCTAGTTTGCCGACGTTGCCATCGGTCCCGGGCATCTCAAAGAAACGCCGGTTGGCGGAGGTGCCGCCGGAGCCTTCCTTATAGTCGGTGGTGCGCCCGAACATTTCCATGCACGCCTGGCTTAGAGGAATGATGAGTTGCGCGGTGCCGGGGTGATAACTCATAGCCTGCCAGTTGTGGCCGCCTTCGGTGGAGGGACACGACTGCACCCAGGTTTCGGCGCGTTGCTCGACGATATCGTTGCGATAATGCACCTCCCCGGTTTTCTTGTCGATATTGTCGAAGGCGTTTTGGTAGACGGTTTCCTTGTAGTCGAGAAACTTGCCGGTCTTGCGGTCCAGCTTCCACAGGATTCCGTCCTTGCCGATGGTAAACACTAAAGTCTGCCCACCGGAATCGACTAACACGCGCTCATAGACGGTATCGAGATCCAGCGACTCGCCCGGTACGTGCTGGAAGTACCAGGCGAGCGAGCCATCGGACGGCCGCAGCGCGAGCGTCGAGGTCGTGTAGAGAGCCTTGTCATTTGTGTTACGGATGGCGCGCATCCACGGCTTAGCCTGCGCCGTGCCCCAATACAGAAGATTGAGCACGGGATCGTAGCTGCCGGTGATCCAGGTGTCGCCGCCGGCGCGCAGCAGGTTGGGCAGCTTGCCCCAGGTCTCGCCGCCGGGAGTTCCCTCGCGCGCGACCGTCTCGAACTTCCAGATCTGCTTGCCGGTCTGCGCATCGTAGGCGCTGATGAAGCAGCCGGATTCCTTGTAGCGGTCGCAGCCTCCCATACCCTGAATCACTTTGCCCTGGACGATGAGAGGCCCGCTGGTATTTCCGTATCCTTTGGCGGGATCGGCGATGCGCGTTTCCCAAGCGATCTTTCCGGTGCGCGCTTCCAGCGCCAGCAGCCTGACATCCGTGGTGGTGAGATACACCTTGTCCTGATACAGCGCCAGGCTGCGGATGGCGCCCTGGCCGTTGGCGGTTTCCGGGCCGATGCGATTTTCCCAGATCAGCTCGCCCGTACGCGCGTCCAACGCCTGTACGATGTTGCCGATGTTCGCCAGGAACATGATGCCGTTGTGGACGATGGGCGTCGGCTCATTTGCGCCGGCGCCGTCCATCATGGCCCACGACCAAACCAGCTGGAGGTCCTTCACGTTGTTCGTGCCGATCTGCGTGAGAGGGCTGTTGCTCCAGGCCTGGTAATTACGGCGGATCATGAGCCAGTCGCCGGGGTCGGGATCGCGCAACATGGCGTCCGTCACGGGCTGGTAGTTCTTCACTTCTCCGGCGACGGTGATGCCGCGGGGGCTGGCTGCAGGTGTCGCAGGGGACGTAACGGGGGCGGCTGTGCCGTTCGCTGCAAGAATGAACGCGGCCAGATTCGCGGACGCGGCGGTGTCCAAGCTGCCGGGAGCTGCGGGAGGCATGCTGGTCCGGATAAACTCGGTCAATTCACCCGGCGGGCGCGAGCCCCAACGGGTCCGGAAATTGGCGCCGACAAGCTGCGGGCCTTCGCCGCCGCCCAAATCCACCGCATGACAAGTCGCACAGCGGGCCTGATACAGCGCCCGTCCAGCGTCCACGGGCTGATTGGGCTGGGCCAGAGCTATGCGGGCGGCAAGGGTGCACCACCAAAGAGATTTCATCGGAACAATGTTGACATATCCTATTGCGGGCGCAAGGGCGCCGCAAGAATGAAAAAAGTGTAATACTGGATCGCCATGGATATCCATCGAATTTTAGCGGAGCTGCGCTCTGAGAAAGAACGCCTTGAGGAGGCGATTCTCACGATCGAGCGGCTTGCCTCCGGCCACCTAGGCAAACGTCGCGGCCGTCCTCCCAAGTGGATGGCGGGTGTGAAGGAGGCCACGACGTTGATCGTGGCTCCTAAGAAGAGACGCAAGTTCAGCGCAGCGACACGTAAGCGAATGGCGGAAGCGCAGAAGAAACGATGGGCCTCGCGAAGACCCAACGGACAAGCAGCTTAAGTTACGGCGGCCGAAGATCAAAACTTAGAAACCGTGGGACTTTGTTCCCAGTGTGAGCATGCGCGCATAATCCGCTCGGATCGGGGAAGTGTTTTTTATCTTTGCAAGCTTTCCTTTACGGATGCGCGCTTTGCAAAATATCCGCGTCTGCCGGTGTTGAGTTGTCCGGGGTATCAAGTAATAGAAGAGAAGTCGGCCGGTTGAAGTTTCGGGACCAGGAGTTGTATCGCAAGCAGCGCCAGAAGATACGCTGATCCGGCCATCACAAAGACCGGAACATAACTCCCGGTGTACTGCAACAGGAATCCGGTGAAGGTGGCGATTAGCATGCCGCTGACCGCGCCTCCGAAGCCGCCGATTCCGACGACCGAGGCGACGGCTCGGGGCGGAAACATGTCGCTGACTAGCGTAAAAAGATTCGCCGACCAGCCTTGATGGGCCGCGGCTGCCAGGCCTATGAGCGCGATTGCCGTCCACAAATTCCGCGCCTTGGCTGCGAACATGATGGGGATCACGCAGCAGGCGCAGACCAGCATGGCTGATTTGCGGGCTCGATTCGCGCTCCAGCCGCGCTTGAGAAAAGCCGAGGCGATCCATCCTCCGGCGATGCTGCCGACGTCGGCCATCACGTAGATCGCGACCAAAGGCGGGCCGAGCTCTGTTAACGTCAGCCCATGCTCGGTATTCAGGAATTTCGGGAGCCAAAAGATCAGGAACCACCACACCGGATCGGTGATGAACTTCCCGGCCGCGAACGCCCACGTTTGGCGATAGACCAAGAGACCCGCCCAGGGGATCTTGACCGAGGACTCCTCGGGATCGCTTTCGGCTCGCAAGGCAGGACGGTAAATCGTCAACCACGCGATCAGCCACGCCGCGCTGAAGAATCCAGTGAACAGGAATGCCCATTGCCACCCGAGTCGCACGGTGATCCAGGGCACGGTCAGCGGCGCGACGATCGCACCAATGTTAGAACCGGAATTGAAGATGCCGGTCGCCAGCGCGCGCTCGCGGCGCGGAAACCATTCGGCCACGGTCTTGATCGCGGACGGAAAGTTTCCGGCCTCGCCGAACCCGAGAATGAAGCGAGCGGTCGCGAACCCGAGCACCGAATGCACCAGGGCATGACTCATCGCGGCCAGGCTCCAGATCGAGATCGCGATGGCGTATCCGATGCGGGTGCCCAGGCGGTCAATCACTCCGCCGACAGCCAGCAGACCCAGCGCGTAGGCGGCTTGAAACGACGCAACAATGTAGCCGTATTGAATCTCATTCCATCCGATAATCGGCTGCAGATAGGGCGCGAGCACGCCGAGAACCTGACGATCGATGTAATTAATCGTGGTGGCGAAAAAAAGAAGCGCGCAGATTCGCCAGCGATACGGAACGGACACCATAGCGATTGGCAGATACTACCATTAATCTAATGATTGAGACCGCCCGGCTGGAGGCTGTGGTTAGCGAAGTACTCGCCGCAACACAGGTTATCGACATTCATACCCATTTGTTCGCGCCGGGATTTGGCAGCTTGGGGCTATGGGGAATCGATCACCTGCTCACGTATCATTACCTGGAAGCCGAGCTGTTCAGGTCTGCTCCGATCCGGCCGGAACAGTATTGGACGCTGCCAATCTCGCAACGCGCCGACCGGATCTGGAAGACGCTGTTCATCGAGAACACTCCGATCTCCGAGTCTACTCGCGGGGTGATCGCGGTGTTGCATGAACTCGGGCTTGATACTTCGGCGCGAACGCTCGAACCGTATCGCGCATTCTTTAACGCGCAAAAGCTGCCGGACCATATCGATCGTGTGTTTAAGCTGGCTGGAATCGAATCGGTAGTGATGACTAACGATCCGCTGGATCCCGAGGAAGCTCTGCTGTGGAACGATCTCGAGCCAGACCCGCGTTTTCATGCGGCGCTTCGCCTGGATGCAATCTTCAATCAGGATACCGAGCATACACCGGCCGACGCGCGCCGGCTTTTGGAAGCCTGGGCTGTTCGCATGAACGCGGTGTATATGGCCGTGTCCCTGCCGGAATCATTTCAGTTTCCGGCGCATGATCGCCGGAGCCAGCTATTGGGGGAGGCCGTCCTGCCGGCTTGCCGCGAGTTGAGCATTCCGCTTTCATTGATGATCGGCGTGCGGCGTCAGGTGAATCCGGCGCTGCAGCTGGCAGGCGATGCTTCCGGCCGGGCGGATCTGCAGTCGCTTGAGGCGCTCTGCCGTGAATATCCAGAAAATCGTTTCCTGGTCAGCGTCCTGAGCCGTGAAAATCAGCATGAGCTGTGCGTGTATGCTCGAAAGTTCGCCAACCTAATGCCGTTCGGGTGCTGGTGGTTCCTCAACAATCCATCGATGGTGGAGGAGATAACGCGCGAACGGCTGGAGATGCTGGGGACGAGCTTTATCCCGCAGCACTCTGACGCTCGCGTTCTGGAACAGGTGATCTATAAGTGGCGTAATACGCGCCGGACGCTGGTTCCGATTTTGGCCGAAAGGTATCGACTGTTGATCGAGGATGGTCGTCCGGTGACTCGCGGCGATATCGAACGGGATGTGAATCGTCTGTTTCGAGGGAATTGCGAACGATTTCAGAAGCGTACATGAAGCATCTCGTGTTTCTAATGGCGTCCGTCGGACTGGTCGCGCAGACGCCCTACTTGAATCCCGATCTGCCCGCCGAGCAGCGCGCAAAGG
>Ga0105248_10003925_pt1 | contig 16439 bp, 10 predicted proteins | sample KBSS34metaG_FD_81524 | JGI IMG/M metagenome (GOLD analysis project Ga0105248, IMG submission 81524) | Switchgrass rhizosphere microbial communities from Kellogg Biological Station, Michigan, USA - KBS S3-4 metaG | ecosystem: Host-associated > Plants > Roots > Rhizosphere > Soil | place... | reverse complement strand
TTGCGCGCTTCATCCGCGTTCTTGTCCTTCACCGCGACGATGATCTTCCGCTGCGCATCCGCAATGCGCTGACGCGCCTGCGGCACTGTGTCGATCATGCGCGCCAGTGACGGCGCCAGCGCATCGGTGAGCGACTGCTTCGCCAGCACCAGCACCTGATTGCGGGACGCTGCACCCATCGCCTGGAAAAAGTCCGCAACGACGTCGACGGCGTGCGGATCGTCCTTCGGCCAACTCTTGAACGCTTCGGCAGCCTGCGCCAGCGCGTCGAGATCCGTCTGAGTGCGCCGGCTTGCTGCCAGCGCCGCGACTTCCGGCTCGATCACCATCATCGCTTCCCACACATCCACGAACGTCACGTCGTGTAGCACCAGCGCGTGCCGCATGCCCGAAGAAACCTTCGCGGCGTGCGGGCGGCTCACGATCATGCGCTTCGCCCCCGGCGGACGCGTCACGAGCCCCGCGCTCTCCAGCTGCCGCAGTGCTTCCCGCACCGTCGAGCGATGCACGCGGAATTGCTGGGCCAGGTCGGTCTCCGCGGGCAGCACGTCGCCGTCGCGCAGCGTGCGCGACAGGATCTTGGATTCGATGGCCGAGGACACGCGGAGGTAGGCCGGCTCCCGTTCCACGGGGTCGAACAGCGGTGCATCTGCCGCTGCAGCGGCGGCAGTGGCCCCTACCGTGCTGCGCCGCGCCCGGGCGGGAGGTTTGCGCTGGGTGGTATTCATGGTCCCCGCTCTTGCTCAACTCTGTCGGATTGTCGGACAATAGGACAACTTTCACAAGCTGCCTGCCCGACGGAGCACTTTAATGCAGGACTTCGACTTCGGACTCGGGGAAGACATCGATACCTTGCGCGTCACCGTGGCGAAGTTCGCTGCGGAGCGCATCGCGCCGCTGGCCGCGGACATCGACCGCGACAACCGCTTCCCGCGCGAATTGTGGCCGGAGCTCGGCGATCTCGGCCTGCTCGGCATCACCGTCGAGGAAGAGCAAGGGGGCACCGGCCTCGGCTATCTCGCGCACGTGATAGCGATGGAAGAGATCAGCCGCGCTTCTGCCGCTGTCGGTCTGTCGTACGGCGCGCATTCGAACCTGTGCGTGAACCAGATGCGCCGCTGGGGCAACGCGGCGCAGAAGGCGAAATACCTGCCGAAGCTGATGTCCGGCGAGCACGTCGGCGCACTCGCGATGAGCGAGCCGGGCGCAGGCTCAGACGTCATCGGCATGCGCACACGCGCCGAGAAGCGCGGCGACGGCTACGTGCTCAACGGCAGCAAGATGTGGATTACGAACGGCCCCGAAGCCGACGTCGCGATCATCTATGCGACGCTCGATCCGCAGCTCGGCCCGAAAGGCGTGACTGCATTCATCATCGAGCGCGGTACGCCGGGCTTCAGCACGGCGCAGAAGCTCGACAAGCTCGGCATGCGCGGCTCCGACACCTGCGAGCTGGTGTTCAACGACTGCGCGATTCCGGCCGCGAACCTGCTGCACAAGGAAGGCTTTGGTGCGCAGGTGCTGATGAGCGGCCTCGACTACGAACGCGTCGTGCTCGCCGGCGGCTCGCTCGGCATCATGCGCGCGTGCATGGACCTGGTGCTGCCGTACGTGCATGAGCGCAAGCAGTTCGGCAAGCCCGTCGGCACGTTCCAGCTCATGCAGGCCAAGATCGCCGACATGTACACGACGATGAATGCCTGCCGCGCCTACGTATACTCGGTCGCCTCCGCCTGCGATCGCGGCCAGGTGACGCGCTTCGACGCGGCCGGCTGTATCCTGCAGGCCTCCGAGCGCGCGACGTGGATGGCGCTCGAAGCGATCCAGGCGCTCGGCGGCAACGGCTACATCAACGACTTCCCGGCTGGCCGGCTGCTGCGCGACGCCAAGCTCTACGAGATCGGCGCGGGCACGAGCGAAATCCGCCGCATGCTGATCGGACGTGAAATCTTCGAGGCGACTGCATGATTCCGACGCGGGTGGATCCGAACTCCGAGGCCTATCACACCAACGCTTCCTACATGCGGGCGCTCGCGGACGAGCTGAAGCAGCGCGTCGCGATTGCGTCCGAAGGCGGCGGCGACGATGCGCGGCGCAAGCACACGGAGCGCGGCAAGCTCCTGCCGCGCGATCGCATCAGCACCCTCCTCGATCCCGGCTCGCCCTTCCTCGAGCTGTCGCCGCTCGCCGCAGACGGCATGTACGAGGGCGGTGCACCGGCGGCAGGCGTGATCACGGGTATCGGCCGCATCCATGACCAGGAAGTCGTCGTCGTCGCAAACGACGCGACGGTCAAGGGCGGCACCTACTTCCCGATGACGGTGAAGAAGCACCTGCGTGCGCAGGAAATCGCAGCCGAGAATCACCTGCCGTGTGTCTACCTCGTCGACTCGGGCGGCGCCTTCCTGCCGTTGCAGGACGAAGTCTTTCCGGACCGCGAGCATTTCGGTCGCATCTTCTACAACCAGGCGCGACTCTCCGCAGCGGGCATCACGCAGCTCGCAGTGGTGATGGGCTCGTGCACCGCCGGCGGCGCCTACGTGCCCGCAATGTGCGACGAGGCAATCATCGTCAAGAAGCAAGGCACGATCTTCCTCGGCGGCCCGCCGTTGGTGCGCGCTGCCACTGGCGAAGTCGTCGATGCGGAATCGCTCGGCGGCGGCGACGTGCACACACGCATCTCCGGTGTCGCAGATCTGCTCGCCGACAACGATCAGCACGCGCTGGCCCTCGCACGCGACGCAGTGAAGAACCTCGCGCGCCGCCACAAGCCCTGGCTGCCGCAGCAGGAGATTCGCGAGCCGGTGCATGCTGCCGAAGATCTCTACGGCATCATTCCGCGCGACACTCGCTATCCGTACGATGTCCGCGAGATCATTTCGCGCATCGTCGACGCGTCGGAATTCCACGAGTTCAAGCCGCTGTACGGCAAGACCATCGTGTGCGGCTTCGCGCACCTGTGGGGCTACCCGGTCGCGATCGTCGCCAACAACGGCATTCTGTTCTCGGAAACCGCCCTGAAGGCCGCGCACTTCATTCAGCTGGCCAACCGCCGCGGCGTGCCGCTGATCTTCCTGCAGAACATCACCGGCTTCATGGTCGGCAAGAAGGTCGAGCACGGCGGTATCGCGAAGGACGGCGCGAAGATGGTGAACGCGGTCGCGTCTTCGCGCGTGCCGAAGTACACGGTGATCATCGGCGGCTCGTTCGGTGCCGGTAACTATGCGATGTGCGGCCGCGCCTATTCGCCGCGCATGATGTGGACCTGGCCGAACGCGCGCATTTCCGTGATGGGTGGCGAACAAGCGGCGCAGGTGCTCGCGACCGTGCGCAGCGATGGCATGAAAGCGCGCAACAAGACCTGGCCCGACGAAGAGCGCCAGGCTTTCATGAGCGAGATCCGCGGCCAATACGAAGCGCAGGGCAATCCGTACTACGCGACCGCGCGCCTCTGGGACGACGGCGTCATCGATCCGATCGACACGCGCCGTGTACTCGGCCAGGCGATCAGCGCGGCGATGCGCGGACCGAAGCCGGGACCCGAACGGTACGGCGTGTTCCGGATGTAGGTGGCGCTGCCATGGCTCTCATCACAACGAACATCGATGCGCGTGGCGTCGCGACGCTCACGCTGAATCGTCCCGACAAGCACAACGCTCTCGACGGTGCGACCGTGCAGGAATTGCACGCAGCGCTCACCGCTCTCGGCACCGATGCGCGCGTGCGCGTCCTCGTCGTGACGGGCGCAGGCGCAAGTTTCTGTGCCGGCGCCGACATCGGGCACATGCGCTCAATGATGGGCGCGACCGAACAACAGAACATCGACGACGCCCTGCTCCTGGCTCGCTGCCTGCGCACGCTCGATGAGCTCGACAAGCCCGTCATCGCGCGCGTCAATGGCAATGTGTATGGCGGTGGTGTCGGTCTGGTCGCGTGCGCCGACGTCGCGATCGGCGTGGAGACCGCGAAGTTCGCGCTGACCGAAGTGCGCCTTGGCATCGTGCCCGCGGTCATCTCGCCTTACGTCGTCGCGGCAATCGGCAATCGACATGCACGACGCCTGTTCCTGACCGCAACGCCTTTCGATGCACCGGAAGCGCGCAGTATCGGACTGCTGCACTTCACGGCGACTGCAGAGCAGCTCGATGCGACGGTTGAAGCCCAGGTCGACCAGCTCCTGCGTGGCGGGCCCGAAGCTCTGCGCGCCGCGAAGAAGCTCGTGCGCCGGATGGCGCAACTCGGCGACCGCGAGGTGCTGGCCGAGGAGACGGCGCGGCTGCTCGCTCAGCTACGCGTCAGCCCCGAAGGTCGCGAGGGCCTGTCGGCGTTCCTCGAGCGCCGCAAACCGGGCTGGCACGGGGGCTAAGGATGGCGGGCTAAAGCCCGACCTACAAAAGAGGGCTTTTGCTACCATTCGCCGCCTTATGCAGCTTGAAGCAAAGCTCGTCGTCATCACCGGTGCCGGTCGCGGCATCGGCCGCGCCATGGCCCTTGCCTTCGCGCAGAAGCGCTCCAATCTCGCCCTCGTCGACTTGAATCAGGCCGACCTCGACCGCACTCGCGAGCTGTGCGAAGCCGAGTCGGTCCGCTGCCAGACGTATCTTTGCAATGTGACGCGCGAGGAAGACGTCTCGGGCACGCTCGACAGCGTCGTGCGCGACTTTGGCCGGCTCGACGTGATGATCAACAACGCCGGCATTACCAAGGACGCGTTGCTGGTCAAGGTTCAGGACGGCAAAGTCGTCGGCAAGATGTCGCTGGAGCAGTGGCGCGCGGTCGTCGACGTGAACCTGACGGGCGTGTTCCTCGGTGCGCGCGAAGCGGCACAACGCATGATCGGCCTCGGCAACGGCGGCGTGATCATCAGCACTTCGAGCATCTCGCGCGCCGGCAACATGGGACAGTCGAACTACTCGGCGACCAAGTCCGGCGTCGTGGCGATGACGGTCGTGTGGGCGAAGGAGCTGGCGCGCTACCAGATTCGCACCGGCGCGATTGCACCGGGCTTTACGCGCACCGAGATTCTCGATGCGATGAAGCCCGAGATGATCGAGCGCGCGGTCAACGCCGTGCCGCTCAAGCGCATGGCGGAGCCGGCGGAGATGGCGCACGCAGCGGTGTTCATCGCAGAGAACGATTATTTTTCCGGCCGCGTCATCGAGGTGGATGGCGGGCAGAGAATTTGAGGGGCCGACGATGAAACTGAATCAGGTTCGCGCCGTCATCACCGGCGGCGCTTCGGGATTGGGCAACGCGGTCGCACAGCGGCTGGTTGCCGCCGGCGCGCAGGTCACGCTGATCGACGTCAATGAAGCTGCCGGCCAGGCAGCAGCCAAGGCTCTCGGCTCCTCAGCGCGCTTTCAGACTGTCGACGTCACCAAGGAAGACGCCGTTGGCGCGGCGATGACGAAAGCACAGAGCGACATGGGCGGCTTGAACGTCGCGGTCAATTGCGCGGGTATCGGCTGGCCGCGCCGCATGGTCAACAAGGAAGGTCCGCTGCCCGGCGAGATCTTCCGCAAGGTCATCGAAGTGAATCTCGTCGGTACGCTGCTCGTGGCGAAATCTGCCGCGGGTGTGATGGTCAACAACACTCCGAACGACGAAGGCGAGCGCGGCGTCATCGTGATGACGGCGTCGGTCGCCGCGTTCGACGGTCAGATCGGCCAGGTCCCCTACTCCGCTTCCAAGGGCGGCATCGTCGGCATGACGTTGCCGATGGCGCGCGATCTCTCGGCGAACGGTGTTCGCGTGATGACGATCGCGCCCGGCATCTTCAAAACGCCGATGGTCGCAGCGCTGTCGCAAGAGGTGCAGGACTCCCTCGGCAAGCAGGTGCCGTTCCCGCCGCGCCTCGGGCGTCCGGATGAGTACGCGGCGCTGGTCGCGCACATCTGCGAGAACACGATGCTCAACGGCGAATGCATCCGCCTCGACGGCGCGATCCGGATGTCACCGAAATGACCGATCGCGAGGTGATGGAATACGACATCGTCGTCGTCGGCGCCGGGCCGGCCGGTCTCGCCTGCGCCATTCGCCTGAAGCAGCTCAAGGCGGACCTCAACATCTGCGTGCTCGAGAAGGCCTCGAGCGTCGGCGCGCATTCGCTGTCGGGCGCCGTGCTCGAACCGGCGCCGCTGGAGAAGCTGCTGCCGAACTGGCGCAGCGAGTACACCGGCATGAAAGTGCCAGCGGCCGAAGACGACGTGCGGCTGATGACGAAGACCGGCTCGTTCAAGCTGCCGAACTTTGCCGTAAGCCTGTCGCCGATGCACAACCACGGCAACTTCATCGTCTCGCTCGGCCAGCTCACGCCGTGGATGGCGCAGCAGGCGGAGAAACTCGGCATCGACATCTTCCCGGGATTTTCCGCGGCCGAGCCGGTGTTCGACGAGCAAGGCGCCGTCAAAGGCGTGCGCATCGGCGACATGGGCCTCAACAAGGACGGCACGCCGGGTCCGCATTACACGCCGGGCGTGGAAATCCACGCGGGCACGACCGTACTCGCGGAGGGTTCGCGCGGCTCGCTCGCGAAGCAGCTGATCGCGAAGTTCAATCTGCGCGAGGGCAAGGATCCGCCGACGTTCGGTCTCGGCTTCAAAGAGCTGTGGCAGTTGCCGCCGGGGCGCGTGAAGCCCGGCCGCATCGAGCACGCGTTCGGTTGGCCGCTCGACACCGGCACTTACGGCGGCAGCTTCCTCTATCACCTCGATCAGGACCGCGTGTACGTCGGCTACGTCGTCGGTTTGAACTATCGCGATCCGCGCTTCAAGCCATTCGAGGCGTTCCAGCAGTTCAAGAATCATCCGCGCATCAAACCGCTGCTCGAAGGCGGCGAGATTCTCGCGGCCGGCGCGCGCACGATCGCGGCGGGCGGCTATCAGTCGCTGCCGAAGCTGGAAATGCCGGGCGCGCTGCTCATCGGCGACGCCGCCGGCACGCTGAACGTTTTCAAGATCAAGGGCATTCACCAGGCGATCCGCTCCGGCGCGCTCGCCGCGGAGCATCTCGCGGAAACCGGCCAGCCGGCTGGCTACGACGCGCGGTGGCGAGCCTCCGAAGGTCATCGTGAGCTGCATTCGGTGCGCAACTTCAAGCCGGGCTTCAAGCGCGGCTTGTACTTCGCGATGTTCAACGCCGGCATCGTCTCGCTGCTGAAGGGACACGTGCCCTGGACGATGCACAACGAGGCCGACTGGTCGGCGCTGGAAAAGCTCGACGAATACACCTCGCCCGATCGCGGCTGGGTCGATCGTTCGCTGCCGCCGCGCGACCGACTCGCCTCGGTGTTCTTCGCGGGCAACGTGCACGACGAAGCGCAGCCGGTGCACTTGAAGGTGCAGGACACGTCGATCTGCGTCACTCGCTGCACCAAGGAGTTCGGCAACCCGTGCGAGAACTTCTGCCCCGCCGGCGTCTATGAAATGGTGGCCGACGGCCAGGGCGGGCGGCGCCTGCAGATCAACGCAGCGAATTGCGTTCACTGCAAGGCGTGCGACATCAAGGATCCGTACGAGATCATCACTTGGACGACGCCGGAAGGCGGCTCCGGGCCGAACTATCAGAATCTATAAGAAGCAGCCGTAGCCGCCCATGGAGCCGATCTGGTCGCCTTCGCCGGAGCGCATCGCGCGCAGCCAGCTCACCCGCTTCATGCACTTCGTGCGCGAACGGCATCGGGCGCCGGTGCCGGATTACCCGGCGCTGCATCGCTGGTCGATCGAGTTTCCTGAGAACTTCTGGAGCGCACTGTGGGATTTCTGCGAAATCCGCGCACAGACGCGCGCCACGCAGATCCTCGAAGAAGGCAATCGCATGCCGGGCGCGCGCTGGTTCATCGATGCGCGCTTCAACTACGCAGAAAATCTCCTGCGCTGCGACGGCGATACGGCCGCGATCATCTTCCTCAATGAGCGCGGTCAGCGTCGCGAACTGACCTGGGCACAGCTGCGCCGCGAGACGGCGCGCATTGCTGACGGATTGCGTGCCGCCGGCGTGCAGCCGGGCGATCGCGTTGCCGGTTACCTGCCGAACATTCCCGAAACCGTGATCGCGATGCTCGCGGCGACGAGCCTCGGCGCAGTGTGGTCGTCCTGCTCGCCGGACTTCGGCTTGAGCGGCGTGCTGGATCGCTTCGGCCAGATCACGCCGAAAGTTCTGTTCGCGGCCGACGGTTATCGCTACGCGGGCAAGACGCTCGACTGCATGGAGACCGTGCGCGCGGTCAAAGAGAAGATCGCGAGCATCGAACGTGTCGTGCTCGTGCCCTACATGAACGGGAAGCCTGCGATTCAGACAATCGATGGCGCCGTGCTGTTCTCCGAGTTCGGCAATCCCGCGCAGCTATCGTTCGAGCAACTGCCGTTCGATCACCCGACGTTCATTCTGTATTCCTCGGGAACCACGGGAGTACCGAAGTGCATCGTGCATTGCGCCGGCGGCGCACTGCTGCAGCAGCTGAAGGAGCACATGCTGCATTCCGACATGGGACCCGACGATCGCTTCTTCTACTACACGACCTGCGGCTGGGTCATGTGGAATGCGCTCGCCAGCGGACTGGCGACCGGTGCGGCGATCGTGCTGTTCGACGGCGCCCCGCTGCAACCAGACCCGCGCGTGTTGTGGCGCATGGCGCACGACGAACGCATCACGATCTTCGGCACGAGTCCTCGTTTCCTGGTTGCTTGCGAGCAGGCGGAAATCCGGCCGCGTCGCGAGTTCGAGTTGAGTGCGCTGCGCACGATCATTTCGACCGGCGCTCCTCTCAATCCGCCGAGCTATCGCTATGTGTATCGCGAAGTGAAACCGGACGTGCTGCTCGCCTCGATCAGCGGCGGCACCGACCTGATGGCGTGCTTCGGCGGCGGCTGCCCGATTCAGCCCGTCTACGAAGGCGAAATGCAGGCGCTCAGTCTCGGCATGAAGACCGAGGTCTACGACGACGATGGCAACGCGTTGCTGGGCACTCAAGGCGAGCTCGTTTGCAGCGCGCCCTTCCCTTCCGTGCCGATCGGTTTCTGGGGCGATACCGACGGCTCGCGCTTTCACGGCACGTACTTCGGCCGCTACCCGAACGTCTGGTGGCACGGCGATCTCGCGACCGTCACCGCGCGCGGCGGACTGGTCGTGCACGGTCGCTCCGACGCGGTGCTGAATCCTGGCGGCGTGCGCATCGGCACCGCCGAGATCTATCGCCAGGTCGAGAAGATCGAGGAAGTCGCCGAGTCGATCGCCATCGCGCAGCAGTGGCAAGGCGACGTGCGCATAGTGCTGTTCGTCCGCTTACGCGAAGGATTGACGCTCGACGAACGGCTGCGCGACAAGATCCGCACCACGATCCGTGGCAACACGACGCCACGTCACGTGCCCGCGCGCATCGTGCAGGCGCCGGATCTGCCGCGCACGATCAACGGCAAGCTGGTCGAACTGGCGATCCGCGAAGTCGTCCATGGCCGGCCAGTGAAGAACCTGGACGCGCTGGCGAACCCGCAGGCGCTCGACTTCTTCAAAGATCTGCCCGAGCTGCAGACGTGAAGGTCGCGGAGCTCTACCAGCGTGAGTGCGCGCGCCTTGGCTACAAGCCAGACCTTGCGCAACAGCAGGTCGTGGCGCAGCTCGACCAACTGCGCGATCGACTCATCGCTGCCAAGCCGAAACCATCGCTCGGCAAGAAGCTGCTCGGCGGACTGCTCTCCGGCGGCAAGCTGCACGAGTTGCAGCGCGGGTTGTATGTGTGGGGCGGCGTCGGCCGCGGCAAGACCTGGCTGATGGATCTGTTCTTCCAGAGCCTGCCCTTCCGCGACAAGCAACGCAGCCATTTCCATCGCTTCATGCAGTCGGTGCACGACGAGCTGAAGAAGCACAAGGAGCAGACGAATCCGCTCGAGCGCGTCGCCGATCGGCTCGCGCAGAAGGCACGCGTGCTGTGTTTCGACGAGCTGTTCGTCACCGACATCGCCGATGCGATGCTGCTCGGCAATCTGTTCCGCGGTTTGTTCGAGCGCGGTGTCACGCTGGTCGCGACCTCGAACGTTCCGCCCGACGATCTCTACAAGGAAGGTCTGCAGCGTGCGCGCTTCGTGCCGGCGATCCGCTTGCTCAAGGAGCACACCCAGGTCGTGCACATGGACGGCGGTGCCGACTACCGACTGCGCCTGCTCGAACGCGCACATACCTGGTTCGATGCACGCAAGGCTGACACGGGAGCCGATCTCGAAAAGCTATTCGACGCAATTGCAGGCGAAGCGGGAGCGAAGGACGCCACGCTGATCCTCAACCATCGCCGGCTGCGCGCGCATCGCAACGCCGATGGCGCGATCTGGTTCCCGTTCAAGGAGCTGTGCGACGGCCCGCGCGGTCAGGCCGACTACATCGAGATCGCACGCTGCTACCACACGGTTTTTCTCACCGACGTTCCCACGCTCGGACCCGATGCCGAGAACGCCGCGCGGCGCTTCATCTCGCTGGTCGACGAGTTCTACGATCGAGCAGTGAAGCTGGTCGTCTCCGCGGCAGCACCGGTGACGGAGCTGTATCGCGGCTCGAAGCTCAACTTCGAGTTCGAGCGCACGAAGAGCCGCCTGATCGAAATGCAGTCGCAGGATTACCTGTCACGCCCGCATCAGGCGTAAGCCCGGTGCACTCCGAACTGCGCCTTGGTGCGAGCTTCCGCGCTCTCCAGCGCTCTGGCCGCGCCGGCCGTGTCACCGTTCAGATCCATCGAGCGCGCCGTCAACTGCCAGTTGAACGGGCTCGACGGCTTGAGCTGCGTACGCTCGGCGATCAGCGCGCGCGCCAACCGGTTGTGGCGAGCACGCAATGAAGCTTCGACCAGCGTCAGGTGAATGAGATCGCGTTGCGCGTGACTGCCGCCGAACCGGTTCGCAATCGTACGAATCGGCTGCAACAGCGCGATGGTGTCGCCATAGCGACCCGCCGCGAACGCGGCAACGGCGCGCGCGAGGGGCAAGCCGACGTCACGCGTCATCATCGCGTTCGTGTCCGAACCGGCGGCCTTGCGTTCCATCGCCGCAATCGTTCGCTGCACCAATTCGCCACGACCGGCAGCGGCGAATGCCATCACGGCGTGTGCGTCGTTGAACGCGTAGTACGAGTGCTCTGCGAGCGGCTCCCAGGACGCCGCCAGCTTCTGCCAGCGGTCGCCGACGTTCGCCGAGCGCAACTCCAAGCGCCAGAGCAACGCGGTCGCGTCGATCATCTCCAGCGGAATCTCCGAAGGTGTCGCGCGAATACGCTGGTCGTAGAGCTCGAGGACGCGGGCGTAGTTACCCGATTCGAGATTGAACAGCGCGAGGTGCCACCAGTTGTGGAACGCGAAGCCGTTGTTCACCGACCAATCGTTCTCGCGCGTGGTGAGCCATTCGACGCCGTCGCGCAGCCGGCCCTGCATCTCCATTACGTGCGTGACCGCATGAACCGCCCAGGCGTCGCGACGATTGGCGTCGAGCGCGCGGCGACCGATGTCCTCCGCTCGCGAATACAGCGCAGTCTCCTCCAGCCCGAACGCATACATACCCAGCACGTAGCCGTAGCCCGGCGTGCTGGAGTCCCAGGTTGGCAGCACCTGCGCGACCCGGTCGCGGAGCATCGAGGACGCGCCGAGAAAGAAGTCGCCGACGTGCGCGACCTGCAACGCCAGGAGGTCCTGCGGATGGTCCAGCAGGATCTCGCCGTAGCGGTGAATGGAACCGGCGAAGTCGCCCTCCAGCCAGGCACGGGCGGCGGCAGCATGGGCCCGCTCACGATCGACCGCGCGGCGTCCCAGCGCCTCGATGGCCTCGACGCTCTCCTGCAGCATCGGCACGGCGCCCCGATCGGTCGCCATGACCGCCAGGCCGGCGCGCAGCGCATGGCCCATGGCGAAGGCCGGGTCCGCGTCGATCGCCTTCTGGATCGTCGCCAGCGGGTCGAGCTGATAGCTCGCCGACAGCTCCAGTGCCTGCTCGTATTGCTGCAGGGAAACACTGCTGGGGGCCGAAGTGGGGCAGCCGCGGGCGTCGGTGAGCATGAATCCTCCTGTCTGTAATGGGCGCAGGAGGAACTGTAGGGAGGGCCCGTGAGGCTCCAGTCTCGACAGTCGTGAAAAATACGTGAAAATGGGCACCTTAAAAATAGCGGGCTCCGGGGACCTCTCTTGACAGAGTTGAATCTGCAGGTGCTCGGCGCATTCCGCGTGCAGGACGCTGCGGGCGCCGAGATTCGAATTGCGTCACGCAAAGGCCGTGCACTGCTCGCCTACCTGGCGCTGCGCCCGGGCGAATCGCATAGCCGCGACCGCCTCGCGACGCTGCTGTGGGAAGACGCTGACGAAGAGCTCGCGCGCACGAGCTTGCGTCAGGCACTCGCGGCGTTACGTAAATCGCTGCCTGCCGACGCCCACAAGGCGCTGCTCGCCGATACCGAATCTGTCGGCATCGATCCTGCAGTCGTGCGGAGCGACCTGCACGCCTTTCGACGCGCGCTGAACGCCGGCACTCGCACTTCGTTGCAGGAAGCGATGACGCACTATCGCGGCGATCTGCTCGATGGCTTCGATGCGCGCTCGACAGCGTTCGACGAGTGGCTGACGAGCGAGCGCCTGACGTTGCGCAAGCAATTGAGCGATGCGCTGAACAAACTCGCCGAGCTGTGCGTCGCCAATGGCGACAGCGAGGGTGCGCTCGCGGCATCGACCAAGCTCGTCGCACTCGAGCCGCTCAACGAAGCGGCGCATCGCATGGTCATGGAGCTGCACGCGAAGCGCAACGCGTATGCGGAGGCACTGCGCCAGTATCGCGTGTGTCGCGATGTGCTCCGACGAGAGCTGGATGTGTCGCCGGAGCCGGCAACTGAGCAGCTCTATCGCGACCTGATGAAACGACGTCGTGCAGCGCTCGGTAACGTTGATCCAGAGGATGCAGCGCTCGACGACACTGCCGCACATGAAGTGCCGCGTGCGCCCGAACCGGCTGCGCCGGTCGAACTGCGGCCGCAATTACTGGATGCGACGATCCTGGTCGCGCGCCTCGAAGGTCTGCTGGAGCTGGAAGCTCAGCTCGATCCCGAGGAGTCCCACACGCTCGCGACGCAATTCCATCGTCGCGTCAACGAAGCGGTCACCGAGTTCGGTGGACGCGCCGATCGACGCGTCGGCAGCAACGTGCTCGCAGTGTTCGGCATTCCCACGTCCTACGGTAACGAGCCCGAGCGCGCGGCGCAGGCTGCGCTCGCACTCCAATGCACGGTCGCCAGCACGCCGTGGCCGATCGCAAACTCTCTGTCGCTGCGTGTCGGAATTGCTCAGGGGCAAGTGCTGTGCGGCGCCGAGATCTTTCCGCTGACTGGCCGGCCCACTCACATCGCGCACACTCTCGCAGCGCGAGCAGGAGACGGTGAGATCCTGATTTCCGATGAAGTGCGTGCGTCGCTCGGCGAGCGCGTCAGCGGCACACGCGCGTCCAGTGGACAGCCCGGACAAGCGGAATCCGTCGAGGCCTGGAATCTGCAGGGACTGCGCAGCGAGATCGGCCCCGGCGCACAACCCTTCGTCGGTCGCAGACCCGAGTTCGCGATGATTCTCGCCGCGCTGGACCGATGCACGAACAGTCGCCACGGGCGCGCCATCGTCGTGCGCGGTGAAGCCGGCATCGGCAAGACCAGTCTCGTCAATGCGATTCGCGGAGCTGCACGAGAGCGCGGTGTGGCCGTTCATTCTGCGCAGGTGTTCGACTTCGGTCAGTCGCCCGGTCGGCGGCCGATTACTGCGCTCGCATTGAGCTTGCTGGGACTTGGTGCGGACGCGCCGGCGAACGAGCGCGCAGCCGCCGTCAGGCGCGCGATGTCCGGTCGCAACGCTGTCGATCAGCTCATCTTCCTGAGCGACCTCATCGACGCGCCGGTCGACGCCGAGCTGGCGGCCCTGGAAAAGGCGATGGAGATCGCGACCCGTCAGCGCGGCCGCGCGCTCGCGCTCGCGCAGCTGATCGAAACGGCCGTGCAGCACGGGCCGCAGCTGCTGGTCGTCGAAGACGTCCATTGGGCCGACACCGACGAACTCGCTCGTTTCGGCGAGATCGCTGCAGTTGTCACCAACTGTCAGATCCTCTTCATCATGACGACGCGCCCCGAGGGCGATCCGATCAATGCCAGCTGGCGCGCCCGCGCCCGCGGTTGCCCGGTGACCACTGTCGATCTCGCGCCGCTCGCGGAAGACGAGGCGCAGGAGCTTGCCGCTCACTTTCCCGAGCTGCCGCAGGAGACCATCGCTGCGTGCATTCAGCGCGCCGACGGACATCCGCTGTTCCTCGATCAGTTGCTGCGTGCCGCACGTGCGGGCCACGAACTGCTGCCCGGATCGGTGCGATCGATCGTGTTGGCGCGAGCTGCTCGGTTGTCGGGCCGCGATCACGCGGCGCTGCAAGCCGCCGCCGTCCTCGGCCATCGCACCGCGCTGACCGCTTTACGCAGCGTGATCGACAACGACGATTACGACCCGACTCCACTGACCGAAACAGCGCTGGTGCGCTTCAACGGCGTCGACCTCGAGTTCGCTCACGCGTTGTTCCGCGACGCGATCTACGAGTCGACGCTGAAGTCGCAGCGACGCGAACTGCATCGGATCGCCGCCGAGTGGTATGCAAGCGGCGATCAGGCCCTGCGCGCCGATCACCTGGCGGCTGCCGATGACGAGCGCGCCACGACTGCTTATCTCGAAGCTTCGATGGCCGAGCAGTCTGCGCTGCGTTTCGAACGCGCACTCGCCCTCGTCAACAAAGCCAGCGCGCTCGCGCGTGAGCCGCTCCTCCTGCACAAGAGCAGCATTCTGCTCGGCGAGCTGTTGCTGCAACTCGGTCGCACGCACGACGCACTCACCGCTTATCGCGAGGCGCTCGACTTCGCGATCGATCAGAACGGCCATGGCAGCGCGTGGATCGGCATCGCCTCGGCGTTGCGCATCATGGATCGATATGAAGAAGCGCTCGAAGCGCTGGAGCACGCCGAGAGCGCGCTCGGCGACTCGGCGGACCTCGAGACCCGCGCTCGCATTCAGACGCTCCGCGGCAATTTGTGCTTCCCGCTCGGCAGACTGGACGCGTGCATGCAGGCACACGAGCAGGCGCATCGCTTCGCCATGCAAGCGCAGTCGCACCTCGAGATTGCACGCGCGCTCAGCGGACTCGGCGATGCGTACTATCAACGCGGCAAGATCCTGACTGCGCGTCAGCACTTCGCACAGTGCATCAAGGAAGCGCGCGATCACGGCCTGGTCGGCGTCCTGTTGTCGAACCTGCCGATGCTTGCGGTTACCAACTCGTATTGCGGCGACGTGATCGCGAGCCGCGACTGTTGTCGCGAGGGCCTGGAGCTCGCGCGGCGCGTCGGCGACCTGCGCGGCGAATTGCTCGTGCATCTGACGATGGCGAGTGGCCTGCTGCCGCAGGCGCAGCTCGATGACTGCCGCCAGCATGCCCGCCAGGCGCTGAAGCTCGCGCAACAGCTCGGGGCACGCCGCTTCGAAGCGGAATGCATGGGCTACGTCGCGCAGACGATGATTCCGGAGGATCCCGCGCAGGCGCTGCAATTGACCAAGGACGCGCTGCGCCTCGGCCGCGAGACCGGCATGTCGTACTGCGGACCTGTGCTGCTCAGCATCGTTGCGCGTCTGACGCCGATCGGTCCTGAGCGCGCCGGTGCGCTGACGGAAGGCGAAGAGCTGCTCGCCGCCGGCTGTGTGAGTCACAGCTATTTCGAGTTTTACGGCAACGCCATCGAGGCCAGCTTGCAGGAACGTGAGTGGCCGTCAGTGCGGCGCTACGCCGACGGACTCGCGACCTATACGTCGGGCGAGCCGCTGCCGTGGACCGACATGCTCATCAAGCGTGCCCGGCTGCTCGCCGACGTCGGCGAAAAAGGCATGAGCAAGCAGACGCGCGCAGGATTGGAAAGCGTGCGAGAAGAATGTCGGCGGATGAATGCGGGCCTGGCGCTCGTCGCGATCGACGCCGCGTTGTCGGTCACAGCGTGACGATCTGACGAACGGTGAGGCCGTCGGAGAGGCGGTCGAAGCCTTCGTTGAGCTGGTCGAGCGCGATGTGCTCGCTGAGCAAACGATCGATGGGCAGACGTCCGGCACGATAGAGCTCGACGTAGCGCGGGATGTCGCGCGCGGGATCGCAGCTGCCGAGATAACTACCTTTGATCGTGCGCTCCTCGGCGACGATGCCCACGTGCGGAATCGAGAACAGGTGCTTCGGGTTCGACAATCCCGCGGTCACAGTCGTGCCGCCGCGCCGCGTCGCCGCGTAAGCAAGCTCCATCGCTTTGACCGAGCCCGCCATCTCGAACGCGTAGTGCACGCCGCCGCGCGTGAGATCTCGGATCTGCTCCAACGCCTTCGGGTCGCCGGCATTGATGGTGTGCGTCGCGCCCATGCTGCGCGC
>Ga0105248_10003919_pt1 | contig 16458 bp, 12 predicted proteins | sample KBSS34metaG_FD_81524 | JGI IMG/M metagenome (GOLD analysis project Ga0105248, IMG submission 81524) | Switchgrass rhizosphere microbial communities from Kellogg Biological Station, Michigan, USA - KBS S3-4 metaG | ecosystem: Host-associated > Plants > Roots > Rhizosphere > Soil | place... | reverse complement strand
TGTCCGGCGACCAGGGGATGATGTCGATCTTCTCGCCCTGCATCTCCTGGACGACCGCCTGGACGCGGCTGCCCTTCATGCCGACGCACGCGCCGACCGGATCGATCGAGCTGTCATGGCTGATCACGCCGATCTTGGCGCGGCTGCCGGGATCGCGCGCGGCGGCCTTGATTTCGATAATGCCGTCGTAGATCTCGGGCACTTCCTGCGCGAACAGCTTCTTCATGAAATCCGGATGCGCGCGGCTGAGGAAGATCTGCGGGCCACGGTTCTCGCGGCGGACGCTGAGGATCAGCGAGCGGACCCGGTCGCCGACGCGAACGACCTCGCGGGGAATTTGCTGGTCGCGGCGGATCACGCCTTCGGCGCGGCCCAGATCGACGACGACATGGCCGAACTCGACGCGCTTGACGACGCCGGTGATAATCTCGCCCGCGCGGTCCTTGAACTCGTCATATTGACGTTCGCGCTCGGCATCGCGGACCTTCTGGAAGATCACCTGCTTGGCGGCCTGCGCGGCGATGCGGCCGAACTCGATCGGAGGCAGCGGATCGACGATATAGTCGCCGACCACCGCGCCCTTCTGCAGCTTCTGGGCATCCGCAACCGAGACCTGTTTGAAATAGTCGTCAACCTGCTCGACCACCTCGACGACGCGCCACAGCCGCATGTCGCCGGTCTTGCCGTCGATCTTGGCACGGATGTCGTTCTCGGCGCCATAGCGCGCACGCGCCGCGCGCTGGATCGCGTCTTCCATCGCCTCGATCACGATCTCCCGATCGATCAGCTTTTCGCGCGCAACCGCATCGGCGATCGCGAGAAGCTCGGCCCGGTTGGCGGAGATGGCGGTGGCCATGGCGACTTATCCTTCCACTTGTATTCGGTCCGCGCCCTCGGTCGAGAGCGGCGCGGTGGCCTTGATGAGAGCGTCGGTCAGGATCAGCTTCGCGCTGGCGATCTGCGCCAGCGGCACCGCCACCTCACCCAATTTGTTTACACCGAGCGTCACCGAGTCGCCATCGCTGGCGATGATGCGCCCATCGAATTGCTTGCGCCCGTCGAGCGGTGCGCTGAGTTTGACGCGCGCGTCGAAACCGGCCCAGTCGGTCCAGTCGCCCACCCGCGTTAGCGGGCGGTCGATCCCCGGTGAGCTGACCTCAAGCCGATAGGCTTCCTCGATCAGGTCGAATTCGTCGAGCTTGTCCGAAATCCGCCGCGACAGCGCCTCGCAATCGCTGATGTCGAGCTGGCGTGTATCGGGGCGCTCGGCCATCACCTGCAGGGTCGGATCGCTCTTGCCGCCGAAGAAGGCCACGCGCACAAGCGCCAGCCCGAGGGCATTCGCCTCGGGCTCGATCAATCTGGTCAGGGCGGCGATGTCCGCCATTCACGCTCCAATATGCAGCAGTTCGTGCCCCGGAGGCTTGCGCCCCCGAGCCCGGCAAAGTTTCCAATGTCGAGAAGTAGCCGCGATATAGGCGAAGCCGCAGCTGAGGGCAATATCCGATAGCGAGGATCGCTGCTGTCACCCGGCGGGGCGTTTCCTCGCTCGAGGCGGATTGCAAGTTTAGCAATTTGCTAACCATAACTCCTCCAAAATGGACCAATGAACCCGCGATTCGTGTCCGTCCGTCGCCATCACATGCCCCTGCTGATCCAGCTGGGCGTCGCTGTCTTCGGTCTCCTCATTCTCGCGCTTGCGCCGCCGGCGCGGGGCACGATGCTGCTGGTGCCGCTGACGATGTCCGCCCGCGCCCGCGTCGCCGCCCTCGCCGTCGAGCATGGGGCGGCGCTGCTGGGCCGCGGGCCGATCGGCGGCTCCTTGCTGGTGCGCGGCAGCAGGGCGGAGCTGAGCATGGCATTATTGGCGCAGGGCGTGCTGTCACTCGGCGCACGAAGCCCATCGTGCGGCCAAGCACTCGGCAACGCAGGGGCGATATGACCGTCGTGGAGGTCGACCTGCTGCGCGCCCGCGGGGTTCGCCTGATCGCTTTAGGCGGCTGGGCGGTGACGGGCGTGTTCGCGCTCGGCATGGCCGGCGGGTCGATCGCTGGAAGCTGGCCGCTGCTGCTGCTGAGCGTGACGCTGAACATCCTGCCCAGCCGGATGGCGCTGGCGGCGCGGCATGATGACGTCGCGCGGCTGGTGGCGGCTGTGCTCGCGGCGGCCGGTCCCGCACTGCTGGTCTATGCCTTGCGCGGCCATCCATGGCAGATGGACATGCACATGTATTTCTTCGTGGCGCTGGGGGCGCTGACGCTGCTGTGCGATTGGCGCCCGCTGCTGCTTGCCTCGGCGCTCATCGCTCTGCACCATTTGCTGCTCGAAATCGTGGCGCCGGGCTGGGTGTTTGCGGGCTCGGGCAATTCTGCGCGCGTGGTGATACACGCGCTCGCCGTGATCCTCGAATGCGCGGTGCTGGTCTATTTGGCGCGCCGGCTGCGGCAGCTGCTCGAGACCCAGGCGCAGGCGCTCGCGGCGAGCGATGCCTCGGCGATCGCCGCCGAGGCCGCCCTGATCGAGGCGCGCAGGGCGCAGGCGGCTGCTGAGGATGCGCTTGCGGCTGCGGCGGATGCGGATGCCCGGACGGCGGCCGAGCAGCTCCGCCGTGAAGAAATGGAACGGGCGGCGGCGGCGCGGCGGACGCAGGAGCTGTTGACGCTCGCGGATGAGTTCGAGGGCTCGGTTCACGCGGTGGTGACGTCGGTGGGCTCGGCGGCGGCGCGGCTCGAATCCGCCTCGGCTGCATTGAGCGAGCTTGCCAATGACAGCGGTTCTCAAAGCGCCATCGTGGCCGAGCGGGCGAACGACGCCAGCCGGGCCGCGCGTGCGGTGGCGGGAAGCGTGGCGGAACTGTCGCATTCGATAACGGGAATCGCATCGAGCATCGATCAGCAGGCGGAGCTCAGCGCCCGGGCGCGCGCCAATTCGAAAACGGGCGACGAAGCGGTGCGGACGCTGTCGACCCGCGCGATCGATATCGGCGAGTTTACGGGCAGAATCGAGGCGATCGCGTCACAAACCAACCTGCTCGCCCTCAACGCAACGATCGAGGCCGCGCGGGCCGGGGCGTCTGGGCACGGTTTCGCTGTCGTCGCCGCCGAGGTCAAAAGTCTTGCCGGACAAACGGCGCGCGCCACAGGTGAAATCAGCTCTCTGATCGAGGGGGTTCATGCCGGCGCGCGCGTCGTCGAAGGTTCATTCGGCGACGTGTCGAACGTGGTCGATCAACTCGCACAGGCTACCGGGCAGATCGGCAAGATGCTCGCAGATCAGCGCAACACCGCGGAGCTGCTCGAGCGCAATGCGCAGCACACCGCCGAAGGTGCGGGCGACATGGCCGAACAGATCGGCAAGGTCGCCGAAGTCGCCAAAGAGGCGGGGAAGCTGTCGGACCAGGTTCAGACAGCCGCGGGCGATCTACTGGGTCACGCGGTCGATCTGAAGCGCGCGACCCAGACCTTCGTTCATCATCTGAAGACGGCGTAGCGACTCAGGCCGCGAGCCGCATCTCCATCCGATCCCAGATCTCGAGCAGTGCCCGGGTCAGGTCGCGCATCATCGCCTCATTATGCGCGGGGCCGGGCGTGAAGCGCAGCCTTTCGGTGCCGCGCGGCACGGTCGGATAATTGATCGGCTGAACATAGACGCCATATTCGGCCAGCAGGATATCGGAAACCTTCTTGGCCTTGACCGGATCGCCGACCATCAACGGTACGATGTGCGTCGCCGTGTCCATCACCGGCAGGCCCGCCTCGGCGAACATCTGCTTCAGCTGCCGCGCCGCAGCCTGCTGGCCATCGCGCTCTTCCGAGGACTGTTTAAGGTGCCGCACGCTCGCGAGCGCTCCGGCGACCAGCACCGGCGAAAGCGAGGTCGTGAAGATGAAGCCGGGCGCGTAGGAGCGGATCACGTCGATGATCATCCGGTCGGCCGCGATATAGCCGCCCATCACGCCGAATGCCTTGCCCAGCGTGCCTTCGATGACGGTCAGCCGCCGTGCGGCGTCTTCGCGGTCGGCGATGCCGCCTCCACGCTTGCCGTACATGCCGACGGCATGCACCTCGTCGAGATAGGTAAGCGCGTTATATTTGTCCGCCAGATCGCAGATCGCATGGATCGGGGCGATGTCGCCGTCCATCGAATAGACGCTCTCGAACGCGATCAGCTTGGGCGCTTCGGGATCTTCGGCCGCGAGGAGTTCCTCGAGATGCTCGAGGTCGTTGTGACGGAAGACGCGCTTCTCGGCGCCCGAATTGCGGATGCCCGCGATCATCGATGCGTGGTTGAGCTCGTCCGAAAAGATGATGCAGCCGGGCAGCACCTTGGCCAGCGTCGACAGCGTCGCCTCGTTGGAGACATAGCCCGACGTGAACAGCAGCGCGGCCTCCTTCTCGTGGAGGTCGGCAAGCTCGGCTTCCAAATCGACATGATAATGCGTGTTGCCGCCGATGTTGCGCGTGCCGCCCGAGCCGGCGCCGACATCGTGGAGCGCTTCCTCCATCGCGGCGATCACCTTGGGATGCTGCCCCATTGCGAGATAATCGTTCGAGCACCAGACGGTGACGGGCTTCGGGCCATTATGCCCGGCGAAGCAGCGTGCGTTGGGGAAAGTGCCCTTGTTGCGCAGGATATCGATAAAAACCCGGTAGCGACCTTCGGCATGAAGACGATCGATCGCCTGAGTGAAAACGCGGTTGTAATCCAAGGGTTTCGCTCCCTGCCGCCCCGCCTTGCCCGGGACTGAATCGCCGCCTTTTACGGCCAAGTCCTTTCAAATGCCAGTAGGAACAATTTCATATAGACAAGGCTGAACTTGTCCGCCCGAGCGGGATTGCCGCGCCAAGGCTCCCGCTGCGGCAGCGGCGCAACCAAGGCGGAGCGCCTGCCCTCAGAGCATCGCGATCGTGTCGAGCCCCCGCGCCGCGAGGCCGGCGCGCAGCGCCTCGCTGATGACGAGCGGCGCGGTGAACACGGCCTCGCCCTTGGGGGCGGCCGGCCACTCCTGCCCCTCGGTGAGGAAGGCGACGCGGCGCGCGATGCCCGGCCCGCCGTCGACGAACGACAGTGGGCGGGGCGCGGCCGCCGCAAGCTCCGCGGCGACCAGCGGGAAATGCGTGCAGGCGAGAACGACCGTGTCGATCCGCTCGCCGCCGGGCTGGCCGAGCAATCCGTCCAGCACCGCGCGATAGCGGTCGGGATCGGCCGCCTCGCCGCGCAGCTTGGCCTCGGCCAATTCGACGAGCAGCGCCGAGCCGTGCCGCAGGACCGTGCAATCGGCTGCGAAGCGGGCGGAGAGATCGTCGACATAGGGCTGGCGAACGGTCGCGTCGGTGCCGAGCACCCCGATCGCTCGGCTGATCGACCGCGCGGCGGCCGGCTTGATCGCGGGGACCGTTCCAACCACGGGAAGATCGAGCGCGGCGCGCACCGCGGCGAGGGCGATCGTCGAGGCGGTGTTGCACGCGATCACCACGAGCCGCGGATGATAGCGCTCGACCAGCCGGCCGAGCAGCGCGGGCACCCGCGCCGCAATCTCCGCCTCGCTGCGGACGCCATAGGGGAAGCCGCCATTGTCGGCGGCGTAGACATAGGACGCCTGCGGCAGGAGCAATCGCGTCGGCGCGAGGATGGAAAGCCCGCCCACCCCGGAGTCGAACATCAGGATCGGGCGATCGTCGGCCATTGCGGGTCCCATAGGGTCGTGGAGCGGCGCAGGCAACCGGCGCTATTTCCGGCGACTTGATGTGGATCATGCCGGATCCGTAATTTCTGTGCTGTAGTGCGTGTTGCCACGCAATGTGCTTTGACTATGGTGCGCGTGCCGCGAGGGGAGCAATTCGTCCATGGTTTCGCTTGCTACCGCCGGGACGCTGCTCGGCGCCTATTTGCTCGGTTCGATACCTTTCGGTGTTCTGCTCACCTGGCTCGGCGGGGCGGGCGATCTGCGCAGCATAGGATCGGGCAATATCGGCGCGACCAATGTGTTGCGGACGGGCCGCAAGGGCCTCGCGGCGGCGACGCTGCTGCTTGACGGGGGCAAGGGGGCGGCTGCGGTGCTGCTCGCGTCGCTGATCAGGCCAGAGCTGGCGCTGTGGGCCGGCGCGGCGGCCTTTCTCGGCCACCTCTTCCCCATTTGGCTGGGATTTCGCGGCGGCAAGGGCGTCGCGACGATGCTTGGCGTTTCGCTCGCCGCCTATTGGCCGGCGGGCGTGGCGTTCGCGCTGATATGGCTGGCGATGCTCGCGGCCAGCCGGCGTTCGTCGGTCGGGGGGCTGTCGGGGGCGGTCGCTGCCCCGATCGCGGCGGCGATGGGCGGGCAGTCCGACGCCGTGCTCGTGATGCTGCCGATGGCGATGCTGCTGTTCTGGAAACATCGCGACAATATCACCCGGCTGATTGATGGCACCGAGCCCAAAGTCGGTGTGGGCTGAGCTGGAGGCGGCGGAGCGCCTCGCCCGGCTCCGGCTGATCCGCACCCCGCGCATCGGGCCCGTCGCCTATTCGCATCTGCTTCGCCGCTTCGGCAGCGCCGCAGCCGCGCTCGCCGCCTTGCCCGATCTCGCGCGCCGGGGCGGTGGCCCGGTTCCGGCGCTTCCCCCTGTCGAGAGCGCGCAGGCCGAGTTCGGCCGGATCGAACAGCTCGGCGCGCGCTGCCTGTTCCGTGGCGAGCCCGGCTATCCGCTGCTGCTCGATCAGGTCGAAAACGCGCCCGCCATGCTGATGATCAAGGGCGACCAAAAGCTGCTCGAGCGCAAGGCGATCGCAATCGTCGGCGCGCGCAACGCGAGCGGCGCTGCGATCCGCTTCGCACGGATGCTGGCGCATGATCTGACGGGGTTGGGCTGGCTCGTCGTTTCGGGGCTGGCGCGCGGGATCGACACCGCCGCGCACGCAGGGTCGATCGAGGGCGGGACGGCAGCGGTGATCGCCGGCGGGATCGACATCGCCTATCCGCCCGAAAATGGTTCGCTTCAGCGCGACATCGCCGAACGCGGGCTGCTGATCGCCGAGCAGCCGCCGGGCGTGGAGCCGCGCGCAAGGCATTTCCCCTATCGCAACCGGATCATCGCGGGGCTCGCCGCGGGCACCGTGGTCGTCGAGGCCGCACCCAAATCGGGATCGCTGATCACCGCCCGGCTGGCCGCGGAGTTCGGCCGCGAGGTCATGGCGGTGCCGGGGTCGCCGCTCGATCCGCGCGCGCAGGGCTGCAACCTGCTGATCCGCGAAGGCGCGACGCTGATCCAGTCGGCCGCCGACGTGGCCGAAGCGCTGGCGCCGATCGGCGCGGTCTCGGCGCGTGCCCCGCTGCCCTTCCATTCGTCCCTGCCGGCGGCCGACGCCGACGCCGACCCCGACGATCGCGCAAGGCGCGCGATCCTCGACCTGCTTGGGCCGGTGCCGCTGCCCGTCGACGAACTTGTCCGCCAGGGCGGTGTCGACACCGCCGCCGTGCAGACCGTGCTGCTCGAGCTTGAACTGGCGGGGCGTCTCGAACGCCACGCCGGCGGACGCGTGAGCCTGGCGGCCTAGCGGATGAGGCTCCCTCTTGACGACACCCGATCCGGCTCTCCACCCTCGTACGTGTACATGCGCGTAAGAGGATAGCCCGAAGCCTATGAAGCTCGTCGTCGTCGAATCCCCGGCCAAGGCCAAGACCATCGAGAAATATCTCGGGCCGGGCCATCGCGTGCTCGCCTCCTACGGCCATGTCCGCGATCTTCCGGCCAAGGACGGCTCGGTCGATCCCGACAACGGCTTCGAGATGGAATGGGAAGCCTATGCCGACAAGGCGCGGCAACTCAAGGCGATCGCCGACGAGGCCAAGGACGCCGATACGTTGATCCTCGCGACCGACCCCGATCGCGAGGGCGAGGCGATCAGCTGGCATGTGCAGGAGGTGCTCCGGAAGCGCCGCGTGCTGCCCGACGACGTCCAGCGCGTCACCTTCAACGCGATCACCAAGCCCGCGGTACTGGAGGCGATGGCCAACCCGCGCGCCCTCGACGAGGATCTGATCGACGCCTATCGGGCGCGGCGCGCGCTCGACTATCTGGTCGGCTTCACGCTGTCGCCGGTGCTGTGGCGCAAGCTGCCCGGCGCAAAGTCGGCGGGGCGGGTCCAGTCGGTCGCGCTGCGGCTGGTGGTCGATCGCGAGCGCGAGATCGAACAGTTCAAGGCGCAGGAATATTGGTCGGTCGTGGCCGACATGGAGCATGACGGGGTCTCCTTTCTTGCGCGGCTGGTGCGCTGGAAGGGGCAGAAGATCGATCGGCTGACGATCGGCAATGGCGGTGACGCGCAGGCGGCCAAGGCCGATGTCGAAGCCGGGCGTTTCTCGGTCGCGACCGTCGAGACGCGGCCGCTCACGCGCAATCCTCCGCCCCCCTTCACCACCTCGACCCTCCAGCAGGAGGCCGCGCGCAAGCTGGGATTCTCCGCCAGCCATACGATGCGGATCGCCCAGGGCCTCTATGAGGACGGCGCGATCACCTATATGCGGACCGACGGCGTCCAGATGGACGGCAGCGCGATCGAGGCCGCGCGCGGGGCGATCGCCCGGCGCTATGACGGCTCCTACGTGCCGGACAAGCCGCGCCAGTATAGCGCGAAGGCGAAAAATGCGCAGGAAGCGCACGAAGCGATCCGGCCCACCGATTTCACCAGGGATCGCCTCGGCAGCGGGGATCATGCGCGGCTCTACGATCTGGTCTTCAAGCGCGCGCTCGCCAGCCAGATGGCCTCGGCGCGGCTCGAGCGCACGACGGTCGAACTGACCGACGGCACCGGCCGGCACGGGCTGCGCGCGACCGGGCAGGTCGTGCTCTTCCCCGGCTATCTCGCGCTGTACGAGGAAGGGCGCGACGACGACGGCGACGAGGAATCGCGCCGCCTGCCGCGCCTGCGCGAGGGGGACGCGCCCGCGAAGAAGGCGGTCACCGCCGAACAGCATTTCACCCAGCCGCCGCCGCGCTATTCGGAAGCGAGCCTGGTCAAGAAGATGGAGGAGCTGGGGATCGGCCGGCCCTCGACCTATGCGTCGATCCTGCAGACCCTCAAGGACCGCGACTATGTGACGGTGGAGAAGAACCGCTTCACCCCCAATGAGAGCGGCCGGCTGGTGACGAGCTTCCTCGAACGCTTCTTCGATCGCTATGTCAGCTACGACTATACCGCCGGCCTCGAGGAGAGCCTCGACGACGTGTCGGGCGGCCGCGCCGGCTGGCAGGCGGTGCTCGAAGCCTTCTGGCGCGATTTCAAGCCCAAGACCGCCGAGGTGATGGAGCAGAAGCCGTCCGAGGTCACCAAGGCGCTCGACGAGTTCCTCGCCCCCTATCTCTTCCCCGACAAGGGCGACGGCGCCGATCCGCGGCTCTGCCCGGTCTGCCAGCAGGGCAGCCTGTCGCTGCGCGGCGGCAAGTTCGGCGCGTTCATCGCCTGCTCCAACTATCCCGACTGCAAATATACCCGCCGCTTCGCACAGGCCGGCGCCGCCAATGACGGCGCGGACAGCGGCCCGACGGTGCTCGGCACCGATCCCGAAACCGGCCTCGAAGTGTCGAAGCGGGCAGGGCGCTTCGGCCCCTATGTCCAGCTCGGCGACGGCAAGGATGCGAAGCGCGGCTCGATCCCGAAGGACGTCCCCGCCGACGATCTCGATCTCGCGATGGCGCTCAGGCTCATCGCGCTGCCGCGCACCGTCGGCATCCATCCCGAGACGGGGGAGCCGATCACCGCCTCGATCGGCCGCTATGGCCCCTATCTGCTCCACGACGGCAAATATGCCCGGCTCGGCTCGACCGCCGAGGTGTTCGAGGTGGGCATGAACGCCGCGGTCTCGAAGCTCGCCGATGCCGCGAGCGGCGCCGGGCAGCGCCGCGGCGGCGCCGAGCCGCTCAAGCAGTTCGGCGAAAGCCCGGTGACCGGCAAGGAGGTCAAGCTGATGGCGGGCCGCTTCGGCCCCTATGTCACCGACGGCGTGACCAACGCGACCCTCCCCAAGACCGCCGATCCCGACACGCTGACCCCCGAGGCCGCGCTCGAACTGCTCGCCGCGCGCGCCGCCAAGGGCCCGGCCAAGGGCAAGAAGGGCGCGCGCAAGCCGGCCGCGAAAGCCCCCGCGGCAAAGAAAGCCGCGGCCAAGAAAGCGCCGGTCAAGAAGCCCGTGGCGAAGAAGGCGGCCGCGAAGGAATAGCGCGGAGATCCCGCCCGCGACGGAGGGGGCGGGGGCCTTGAGATGGCGTCAGCTGTTCGGCTTACATTGAAGATGCTCTGGTGCCGGCTGGGCGAAAGAACGTTCAAGCCGACCGATTAGCGAGCAACGTGGGGGAGCCGCTCTCGCTAGGTCCGCAACGCGCCTTAAAAACGGACGTTCGGTACGCCATCGGATTTCCCCAAAAGCAGTCGTTGGCCTGAACGTTCCTGGCTTCGGGCCCAATGGCATCAGTCAGAGGTGCGCCGCCGCTCGATCTCATCGAGTGGTTGCGATAATTGCCTCGATGTCTATCCCGTACGGAAGGATGGCAACTTCATGTCGATGAGTGCGGGGCAGCAGAAACGGACGGGCGCGGCTGAGAGCAGTCTGCTCGATCTGGTCGCGCGCTTCGAATCCGAGGGATCAGCCGTCGAGGTCAACTTCCGGCAGCTCATCAGTTCGGATGGTGGCACGAGTAAAAGTGCTCATGCCATTCATCCATATCCTGCGAAATTGCTCGTAAACATCCCGCAGTTTTTCCTCGCTGCACTACCGCTTGTGGCCGGCAGCGCGCTGCTCGATCCTTTCTGCGGCTCGGGGACAGTGCTCTACGAGGGTGCGCTGGCCGGCCTGCGTCCGGTTGGCTCGGACTCAAATCCATTGGCCCGGCTTATTACCAGGGCCAAGCTCACGCCATTGGATCGGGAGGCCGCTCGAGGGCATCTCGTCGAGGTGATGGCCGCTTATCCTTCGGTATCGCCCACGATACCGGATGTTGTGAACCGCGACTACTGGTTCTCCGAGAGAATCTCCGATTGCTTGGGAAGGCTGAAGACCGCAATCGAACGGAGCGTACCAGCATCACATCGGCCCGTGTTCGACGTTAGCTTCTCAGCGACGGTAAGGCGCGTCAGCTACGCTGATCCGAGATTGTCAGTCCCGGTCAAGATTAATCCGGACCGAGGCGCGAGATATGGGGCGAAGGGCGATGAGGTCATCCGCCGTCTCACGCGTCTTGCCAAGATTGACGTGGGAGCGGTGTTTTGGAGTATCGCCAACCAGAACATCCAGCGTTGCCCCGAACTGGGGCAAGGGTTTGCTGTCGATCAGCCGGAAATTTTCTCCGATGCGCGATCACTCGGCCTTGCAGAGGCATCGGTCGGCCTCGCCGTCACGTCGCCGCCTTACGTTGGCGCTCAGAAGTACGTGCGGGCGTCCAGCCTATCGCTCGGATGGCTCGGCCTGACTCCGGATTGCAAGCTGCGTCCCATCGAGCAGCAGTCGATCGGGCGCGAGCATCTCGCGGCTAACGAAGCGCTCGAGCCTTCGGGAACGGGCGTAGCGGAGGCCGATTGCCTCCTAGGCGAGATCGTCGAGCGCAATCCGCTTCGCGCACGAATTGCACAGCGTTACCTGCTCGAAATGCGAGACGCCTTGTCTGAACTTTCGCGCACTATGAGGCATGACGGTCGCTTGATCCTCGTGGTCGGGCCGAACCTTGTCGCCGGCCTGGAGTTTCCGACGCCGTTTTTCCTGCAACAGATCGCTGAGAGTCTCGGCTTCTCCACTCAACTTCATCTCATCGACGCGATAGATTCGCGGGGCCTGATGACGAAGCGCAACCGCACCGCGGGGCTGATCCAGCAGGAGTCGGTCTTCGTCCTAAAGAGGGTGCGCACCGGTGCGTAACGGTCCCCGACATGATCCCATCACTGATGAGCTGCAGTCGAAAATCAAGACTTTGCACAGCTCTATTTGGGAGCGAAGGGCGGACTGGCCCGAGGTGCTCGACTGGCTCGATCAGTTTGAGGAGCACGACGATCCCGACGCCGATGAGCAGCTTCAGGCGCTTCGGCTACTTTCGAGCTTCATGTATTTCGGGATGAACGAGATTCGAGCCTTGCTCCGCTCTCTCTTCCGCGACACTTTCCGCCCGCAGGTCGCCAAAGAGGTGCGCTCAGGACTGCATCCCTCGACTGCCCTTGGTATGATCGGTGGCATGGTCGACGTCGAGCTCCGACGCACGCGCTTCGTATCGCTTGGTAACCCGTCGGAGAGCAGCGCGCTCCTTCTCTACTATTTCCGGCAGGAAAACGCCCTGCCGAAGAACCTCTTCCTGCACGGTTCGGACATATTCGATCTTTCTGCCGTCGGATCCGGTGGTGGCCTGAAAGTCCAGGATACCGACATAACTCGCTACGTCTTCATCGACGATCTGTGCGGCTCGGGAGATCAAGGCCGGGAGTACTCCGACCGGGTTGTGAGGCCCCTCAAGAGCATCAGCCCGGGCGTGAAGACCTACTATTATCCGATTTTCGGACTGTCCGATGGGATCGAACATCTGCGCATGCACTCTGCGTTTGATGAGGTCTATCCTGTGGTCGAACTCGACCCAACATTTCGGGCTTTCGCGACGGATTCCCGCCTCTACGTCGAGCCGAAGATCGCCCCGCTTCGCTTGCCGACGGAGGCCACCTGCCGACGCTACGGATGTGAATTGGTGCCTGGACACCCGCTGGGTTGGGAGGACGGGCAGCTCTACATAGGCTTCGCGCATAATACGCCGGACAACAGTCTCCCGATATTCTGGTGTGACCATACCTGTCCTAGACCCTGGCGGCCAATCTTCCGCCGATATCCTAAGGTTTCCTGGTGATGTCCGGTGTAACATCAAGCAACCCATTCAGCTTGACGAAGGCCAACGACCTGAGCGACGACCAAATTCAGGAGCTTTGGGTGGATATCGCGCCGCCCGACAGCCCCGACTCGCTGTTCAGCGCTGGTAGGTTTGCATCGCCGATGCCGACTTTCATCTTGGGTAGCAAGGGTAGCGGCAAGACGCACCTCATGCGCTACGCGTCCTTCCCCTTGCAGAAAAAGCGGTTCGAAAGGGATGAACTGAGGCCTCTCGCGGGCACCCAGCTTGACGGCTACGTGGGTATATACACCCTCTGCAGCGGGCTAGAAACCGGCCGTTTCCAAGGCAAAGGGCAGTCCGACGAGGCTTGGCTTGAGGTGTTCTCTTACTATCTCGAGCTTTCGCTCGGGATCGCGGCGCTCGCGGTAATAGACGATCTGCTGGACGGCGACATCCAAGATAAAATCGAGCCAATGTTTTGTGCGGCGGTCGACAGGCTTTTCGATTCCGATCCGCCCGTCACCAATAGCGTTGCGGCTTTGATCGATGAACTCGAGCGGCGCAAACGCGAGCTCGACTACCAGGTCAATAACGCTGCGTTCACGGGTGAGCTGGTGCCGAACGTCACAGCTAGTCGCGGCAAGCTAGTCTTCGGTATTCCTCAAGCCTTTCAGAATTGCTCTAGCGACCTCGGCGGCTTCCTGTTCGCCTACCAGCTGGACGAGCTTGAGAATCTGACCGAGGCCCAGCAGAGGCACGTAAACACGCTCGTGCGAGATCGCCGCGGGCCGGCTACTCTCAAGATCGGCGCGCGGCAATTCGGGATTAAGACACACGCGACGATGAGCGCGGGCGAGGAGAACATCAGGGACTCCGAGTTTGAGGAGCTGCGCCTGGATCTCCGGTTCCGGCGCAACGAGAAGACGTACAGAGATCTCGTGGCGTTACTAGTCGAACGCCGGCTTCAGAACTTCTGGCCGCAGTCGTCGACTGGACTCGCCGGCAGGGGCCGCCGTCTCACAGATTGGTTCGAGGAGCCTAAGCGCGATCCTTTCGATCCGTTCTTCATGAAACTGGTCAAAGGCGCTCTATCTTCAGAGAGGCCGCATATGCTCCATCTGCGAGATGCACTGGAGAGCTGGCTTCCGCGCGGTATCGTTTGGGGGGTCCGGAACGACGAGGATATCCAGGCGATTATGAACGCGATCGCCGTTCCCGATGCACCTCTTCTGGAGAAGCTGAACACTTTTCTTATCTTCAATGCATGGGCGAAGGGTGTCAACCTCGTACAGACGGCGAGTTCGGTCAGGTCAGATTGTCAGGCGTTCGTCAGATCAAAAGGTGCTGGGCGGTATCGGCAGAAGCTTGATCACTACAAATCGGACCTGATCGCCCAGATGTTTAGGGACGCCTCTTTCAGGCACAATTACGGCGGACTCGATGAGTTTACCCGTATGTCCGAAGGGCAACCTAGAGCGCTGATCACGTTGCTGAAGCAGACCTTCGACTGGGCCACTTTCCAGGGTGAGCGACCTTTCGAGGCCGGCAGCATCAGTCTCGATGCGGAAAGCAAGGGTGCGCTCGCGGCGGCGGATTGGTTCTACAACAACATGCGAAAGGCTGGGGGCGAGGGGCAGGCGATCCTCATCGCCGTCGACCGGCTAGCGGAGCTCTTCCGAATCAACAGGTTCGCGGACAATCCTATCGAATGCTCGCTCATCGGCTTTAGCGTGAGCGCGCGCGTTGGTTCTAAGACCTCCCAAAGGACGCTGCGGCTCGCTCTCGACCACTCATTTCTTGTCGAGATTCTCGGAGGCCAGTCCGAACGGAATTCCGAGCAAGTGACGGGCAAGTTCCAGATCAACAGAATGCTGGTGCCTAAATGGGGACTCGCGACCGGACGCAGAGGTATCAAGCCCCTGAGTGAGGCGGAGATGAATGCCGTCTTTGATCCGGAGATGGGCGAGGCTTTCGAGAAGGTGAAAGCGGACTGGACGAGCCGAATGAATGCTCCTTTCGAGCGGGCGCGCCGCGCGTCCAAGGATTTTGTCAACGGCAACGCCGGCGACAGCCAAGACGACCTTTTCGGCGACTGAGCTCATGACGCACGACTACGGGCTTTACCTGCGCCAGGAGATCTTTGGTGCCCGAGGCTGGCAGGCGACGGACACCTACGACCTGTTCATATCCTCGTTCAACCTCGGTGAACGGACCGTCGAGGTACACGGCCGCATCGAGGCGACTGAGAAGATCTGGCTCATACACCAGGAATATGGGCTCTCTGCCGCCGAGCTGCCAGATGGGCAGAAGTTCGAACTGACGGGTTCGGACGAAGCGATCTACTGCAAGGCCCTAATCGACAGTTTGCTCGCGTGCGGCAAGCTCGACGTTGGCCGGACAAGGCTCTGCATAGATATCACCGGCATCCTTCGACCACATCTGATGTTCATCACGCTCTATTTGAAGCGCCTTGGTGTCCGCGTCGTTGACATGTTGTACGCGGAGCCCAAGCACTACGCGCTTAAAGAAAAGACCCCTTTCTCGACAGGTTCGATCCTCGAGGTGCGCCCCGTCCGAGGTTTTGAGGGGGCTTCGAGCATGCGTGGTACCGAGGACTTTCTGGTGATCGGGATGGGCTATGATGATCGCTTGCTCGCTGCAGTCGCCGAAAACAAGGACAAGGCTGAGAAACACCAGGTGTTCGGTCTCCCGTCGCTGCGGGCCGACATGTATCAGGAAAGTGTATTGAGATCGCGCCGGGCAGCCGACGAGCTCGGTGATCCCGACTTCTCCGAGACGCATCGTTCGTTCGCGCCCGCAAACGACCCGTTCGGGACGGCGTCGGTGCTAGGCGAGATCATTGAGCAGAGATTAGCCCGACGCCCCGCTACTAGCTTTATGCTTTGCCCGCTGGGCACAAAGCCACAGGCTCTCGGTTTCGCTCTCTACCACATCTTCGAGGGCAGCCCACTCGGCGCACGCATCGTTTTCCCTTTCAGCGAGGGCTATTCGTCCAAGACGGGGAGCGATTTGGCGCGGGCTTGGCTCTATCGCGTCGAGCTTTGATCACCCCCGTGGCCTTCGACGATCGCGGCTACTACTTGGTGCGAAAGCAGACTGAACGTGGCAAAGCGCGTCGACCGCTATCTCCAGTAATCCAATCGCTGCCAGGCCGCTCTCGGCCCAATAGGCGACAGCGATGTGATATTCATGTCCGAGTCCACCGGGTTCCTACTAACCTCGTCAGCGGCACGGCCACCGCCATTGTTGGGCCGCATCGCCTTCCCGTCTTTGCTATGTGTTCGCTGTTTGTTCTTGCCTTTTCTGGGCCTCCTGGCTATATGAGCCGCGCCACGGCAGGGGACTCGATGAACGCAGCAAGCGACATCATGGCGGATCACGGCTCCCGCCTTGATCAAGGCGCGCGCCGATCGTCTCAGCCGCATATCCTCGCCAACGCCCCCCGCTGCGGCGCGCGCACTCGCGCCGGCACTCCCTGCCAATCGCCGGCGGTGCGCGGCCGCGCGCGGTGCCGGATGCATGGCGGCAGGGGCAGCGGCGCGCCGCGCGGCAATCGCAACGCCTGGAAGCATGGCGTCCACTCCGCCCGGGTCAGGGAAATCGC
>Ga0105248_10003918_pt1 | contig 16461 bp, 14 predicted proteins | sample KBSS34metaG_FD_81524 | JGI IMG/M metagenome (GOLD analysis project Ga0105248, IMG submission 81524) | Switchgrass rhizosphere microbial communities from Kellogg Biological Station, Michigan, USA - KBS S3-4 metaG | ecosystem: Host-associated > Plants > Roots > Rhizosphere > Soil | place... | reverse complement strand
CGGCGCGCGCGGGCAGAACGGTTGCACGCGCTGCTATACTCCGGCGCCCCGCACCGCCAACGCCGCGCTCATCGCCTTGTTTGTCGTGGGGCTCGCCCCATGATCAAGCGCGTCAACAGCTTCCTCGAGCGACTCGGCCCCGGGCTCATCACCGGCGCCGCCGATGACGACCCGAGCGGCATCGCGACGTACTCGCAGGCGGGCGCGCAGTTCGGCCTCGCGATGCTGTGGAGCGTCTTCCTCACGACGCCGCTGATGGTCGGCATCCAGGTCGTCAGCGCGCGCATCGGTCGGGTCACCGGCCATGGGATCGCACGCAATCTTCGCGATCACTATCCGCGGCCGCTGATGTGGTTCATCGTGTCGCTGCTGCTCGTCGCCAATACGATGAACATCGCCGCCGATCTCGGTGCGATGGGCGAGGCGTTGCAGCTCGTCGTCGGCGGTCCGTCGCACGGGCACGCGCTGCTCTTCGGTGTGATCGCCGTGCTGATGCAACTGTTCGTTCCGTATCGCTACCTCGCGCCGCTCCTCAAGTGGCTGACGCTGTCGCTCTTCGCCTATGTCGCCGTGCTGCTGACCGTAGACATCCCCTGGATGAAGCTCGCGGTCGCGACGCTCATTCCACCGCTCGAGCTCACGCGCGAGTACCTGATGTTGCTGGTCGCGGTCCTCGGCACCACCATCAGCCCTTACCTCTTCTTCTGGCAGGCGTCCCAGGAAGTCGAGGAACAGCGCGCCACCGCCGGGGATGAGCCGCTCCGGGACTCCTCGACGGGCGCCCGCGCGCATCTGCGCCGCATCAAGATCGATACGTGGCTCGGGATGACGTTCTCGAATGCGATTGCGTTCGCGATCATGCTGACCACTGCCGTGACCTTGCACAGCGCGGGCATCACCGACATCCAATCGTCCGCGCAGGCGGCGGAGGCGCTGCGGCCGATCGCCGGCGACTTCGCGTTCACGCTGTTTGCCGCGGGCATCATCGGCACCGGCTTGCTCGCGATTCCCGTCCTCGCGGGATCGGCCGCATATGCGGTAGCCGAGGCGATGCAGTGGCCCATCGGACACGGCCTCGAGCCGGCCGAAGCGAAGGGCTTCTACGCGATCATCACGCTCGCCACGCTGATCGGAGCCGGGATCGACTTCACGCCGGTCGATCCGATCAAGGCGCTCCTCTGGTCCGCGATGGTGAACGGCGTGATCGCCGTGCCGATCATGGCCGTCATGATGCGCATGGCGGTGCGACCCACGATCATGGGCGCCTTCACGATTACCCCGAAGTTGCAGCGGCTCGGATGGTTCGCGACGGGGCTGATGGCGCTCGCCGTGGTCGCGATGTTCGGGTCGATGATGGTCTGACGGGAGCGCCCGCCTGACTCACTGGCGATCGCCGCGCCGATACGCGGCAAGGTCCCATTCTCCCGTCGTTTCGTCGTGACGAAGCACGTAGACGTCGCCGTCTTCGGCATCGACCTTGAACCATCGCTGCGTCTGTCCGAACCAGCGATCGACAATGGCCTGCACGGCGAGCCTGCGTTCGCCAAGCCAGAACGCCACCGGCTCCTGCTCGCCGCGGTGGCCTGCGTAACACTCGACGCGCGTCGTCATTCCGGCAAGGATACGCCGGCGATGAACCGGCCCCGCTGCCCGCAGCCTTTGCGCGACGTCACACGAGCGACTGAGTGTCGCCATCGACGGCGATCGCCTGCCCGGAGATATTCGCGCCGGCCGGCGAGCACAGGAACACGATCATGTTCGCGATGTCGTCCGCCGTCACGAGCCGATGCAGCGACGTCCTGGAGAGCGCTTCTTCGCGTACGACGGCCGAATCGACGCCACGCGCGGCTGCCTTGCTCGAGAACACTGCATCGATGCGTGGACCGGCCACCGAGCCCGGGCAGATTGCGTTGACGCGAATGCCGTCATCGCCAAGCTCGATCGACAGCGACTTGGTGAAGCCGATCACCGCCCATTTCGAGGCGGCGTACGGTGTGCGCAGCGGAAAGCCCAGTCGACCTGCCGCGGACGACAGGTTGACGATGCTCGCGTTGCCGCTGCGGCGCAGATGCGCAATGGCGAGCCGGGCGCAGTTGAACTGACCAGTGATGTTGACGGCGAGCGTTCGCTCCCAGCTGTCCGGCTCGATGTCCTCGCACTTCGCGGTCGGTCCAGCGATCCCGGCGTTGTTGACGAGAACGTCGAGTCCGCCGAACGATTCCGCGACGCCTTCGAACATCGACGCCACCTGGGCGCGGTTGGAGACATCGCAGACGCCCGATATGAGCGCCGGATCGGAGCGCGCAAGCGGACCGAGCGCTTCGCGATCGACGTCCGTAATGTAGACGCGGGCGCCTTCGCGGACGAACGCACGGGCGGTTGCGAGTCCGATCCCGCCGGCGCCCGCCGTAATCAACACGCGCAAGCCGTCGAGTTGCAAGTTCATGCCGTGTACTCCGTGGCCAGTGTGGCCGGAAGCGAACAGCATATACGCGATGCGGGAAGTCGTTCCCGTGCGCACCCGTCGGAACGCAACTTGCAGCGTCTGCTGACTGCCCCAGGCGATCGGAAGTCGTGTCCGTTGCGACTTCATTGATTCTCGCGGCCTTTCGGTCGCGGGCCGCGACGGCCGGCGCTGCCGGATCTGATCCAACGGTGGAAGTCGAGCGGAAAAACCTACAACGCGCCGGTTCACATTTGGAACACGAGGACGCCTATCTCCGGCGCAAACTCCGCGAAGCGGCGCTCATCAACGCCTGCCTGGTCGCGCCGCTGAACCTCGCGGCGGCGACACCCGCGGCCGCCATCGAGCTCAAGTTCAAGCTGGCCGCCGCCTTGCGCGCGGAGCAGTCGCTGAAGAGCTGGGCGGTCACCGAAACCGCGCGACCCGAGCCCCAGCGCTGGCGCTCAGGCGCCTACCGTTTCAGCTTCGGTTATCAACGGGCCGACCTCGAGGTGCGAGGCCCGCCGATCTACCGTGTCGCATCCGATGACGCGCTTGCCAGCGAGACCGTTTATACCGGCTCGGGCATGAGCGCGATTGCCGTCGTCGTGAGCGCGCTCCTCCGGCTGCGCAGCCGACTGGAAGTCGTCGTGCCTCGCGGCTGCTACAGCGAAACGCGCGAGCTTCTGCAAAGCCTCGAACCGCACATCGCGATTGCGCCATTCGGGCGCCGCAAGCCGATGGGCCCGTCGACGAGGGGCGTTGCGCGAATCCTGCTGCTGGACTCATGCGTGAGCAGCGGTTTCAACGAATATCGCCATGACGCGCCGGGCGGCTGCGAGCTCGTGGTCTTCGACACCACGTGCTTCTGGCAGGGCTCGTCACGGATCCGCGTTGCACTCCAATGGGCGCTGCAAGCCGGCATCCCGATGATGCTCGTGCGCAGCCACGCGAAGCTCGACTCGCTCGGCATCGAATATGGCCGGCTGGGATCCGTTGTCCTCTTCTGGCCACGCGCAAACGGCCGTTTCAGCTCGATGCGCGAAGTCCGCGGGCTGATCGAGGACTCGGTGCGTCTGTATGGCGTCGCCGCGATACCGGCGCACTTCCCGCCGTTCACCGGAACCGACGCCTATGACCGCTCGAGCCGCGCACGCACGGCGGCAATCGTGCGCAACACCCGGCGCATGGCGCGCGGGCTGGCCCGTCGATTGGGGAGCCGCGGAGCCGTGCACGAATTTCAGCACGGCCTCTACCTTGCGCTCGTGCCGCGCGGAGAACCGCCGATGAACGACGTCAAGCGCGCGGCGGCTGCATTGTGCGACACGCTCGCACGGCAGGGCCTGCCCATCCGGCACGCCGGCTCCTTCGGCTTCGATTTCGTGGCAGTGGAGTGGTTTTACGACGCGATCCTGCGCCGGAACGTCATTCGTGTCGCGGGCGCCGATCTTCCGACGCCGCTGATCGATCGCATCATCGACGCGATCGACGCCTGGTGGTCGCAGCACAGGACCGCCGTTTCGCCGAGGCCAGTCGAGCAGGTCGCGGCGTACCGCGACGCAACCGCAACATGACGAGCGAGGAAGCCATGCAACTTTCCGGCAAGGTTGAGTCCTGCTGGGTCGCGAATGCGCCGGAAACGCACTACCCGCGTTACGAGCAATCGGATCGTTGTGACGTTGGGATCGTCGGCGGCGGCATCGTCGGCCTCACGTCCGCCTGGCTGCTGTCGAAAGCCGGCTACGCGGTAACGGTGCTCGAAGCGCGCAAGATTGGTCAGCAGGTAACGGGTCGCTCGACCGCCAAGATCACCGCGCAACATTCGCTCATCTATTCCCATCTGATCGAGACGCTCGGACTCGAACGGGCCCGGTTGTATGGCGAGGCCAATCATTGCGGCGTCGAGCTGATCGTCGCGCTGGCGACGCAGCTCGACATTGCGTGCGATCTCGAACGGAAGAACGCGTACGCGTACACGCATGAGCCGCGACGCATGACGGCCATCGAGGCGGAGGCGGATGCCGCGCGGAGCCTCGGGTTCGATGCGCGCGTCGTCGCGCCGGCGCCGTTGCCGTTCGCAACCGCGGGCGCGCTGGAGTTCACGCATCAGGCCCAGTTCAATCCCGCGCAGTACCTCGTGGGGCTCGCGGCCGCGATCATCGCCAACGGCGGACGGATCTTCGAGAACACGCGTGTCGAAGATGTCGAGCGGGGCAGCAACCGCTGGCGTGTCAAGGCCGGGCGGCATCGGCTGGACACGGAGGCCGTCGTCGTTGCCACGAACGTCGCGATGTGGACTCCGTCGGAGCTCGACGTGACGTTGCGGCCGCGCTGCCACACGGCGATGGCGTTTCGCGCCACGGATTCGCGTGCCGTCGACGGCGTCTTCATCGACATCGACCAGCCGTCGCATTCGATCCGCATGGGTCGCGATCGGGAAGGACCGCTGCTCATCGTGCTCGGTCCCAGTTTCACGACGGGAAACGATGGTGACGTCGCCAGGCGGTTCCTGGATCTCGAGGCGTGGGTACGCGCGAACATTCCCGCCGGTGACGTCGTGTGGCGCTGGGTGAACGAGGATTACGACTCGCCCGATCGGGTGCCGTTCGCGGGCGAGTTGTCGCGCAAGGCGCCGGGCATGTACGTGGCTACGGGCTTCAACGGCTGGGGCATCAGCAACGGCGCCGCGGCCGCGATGCTGATCGCGGACCAGATCCAGGACATCGACAATCCCTGGCGCTCCTTGTACAACCCTTCTCGTCGCGTCCCCAAGGACTTCAATCGCGGCGGCGACACCCAATCGATCGTGCGTGCGCTCGAAGACATCAAGCCGGGTGCGGGCGGCGTCATAGAGCACGGAAAGCAGAAGATTGCGGTGTGGAGGGATACGCAGGGCAACCCGCACGCCTTGTCCGCGTCGTGCACGCACATGGGCTGCACCGTGACGTGGAACAACGCGGACCTGACATGGGATTGCCCGTGCCATGGGTCGATGTTCACGCGCGAGGGACAGGTGATTCACGGTCCCGCCGCCGAAGCTTTGAAGCCCGCGCGCATTCCCGGGAACGACGACTGAGTTCTGGGCGAGAATCGCCGTCGCGCGACGTGACGCAGCGCTGGTTTGCCGCGGCGCGCCGTGATGCAGCGATCGTTCACCGCCGCGCGCCCTTTCGCAGCGATAGTCCACCGTGCGCGCTTCGTGGCGCATAGTAGGTTCGCCGTTGCGTGCTTCCTGACAAACCGATGGGTTGGCCCTTCCGCGCTTCCTGACGCACCGATGGACAGCCGAGGGGCGGCGGATTATAACTGCGCAGTTTTCCGCGAAGGTCCCTTGGACCCGCGTCACAAACCAGGAGGAGACACCATGAGTGAATCGATCAGCCGCGTGCGTCGCGGCCTGATGCAGGGCGGCGCTGCTGCAGCGGCACTGGGCGCGCTCGGCTTTCCGGCCATCAGCCGCGGCCAGTCGGATGTCATTTGCATCGGTCACCTGACGCCGCTTACCGGATTTCTGGGACCGCTCGGCGAGTACGCCCAGATGGGCGTCAAGCTGGCCGTCGAAGAGATCAACGCCGCGGGCGGCGTGATGGGGCGCAAGATCGAGCTGATCGCCGAGGACAGCGTGAATCCGCAGACCGCATCGACGAAGGCCGAGCGCCTGATCGAGCGCGACAAGGTGGTGGCGATCATCGGCGAGATCAGTTCCGCGTCCGGCCTCGCGATCGCCCAGGTCGCGCAGCGCAATCGCACGCTGTTCTTCAACACGGGCTGCAATTCGGACGAGTTGCGTGGGAAGTCCTGCAACCGCTACATGTTCCATACGGAGGCCGCGAACACGATGTACGTCTACGCGGCCGGACAGGCGCTGTTGCGCGACGGCATGGTGAAGGGCAAGAAGTGGTACAGCCTGACCGCCGATTACGCGTTCGGTCACGATCTGCTCAAGGCCGCGAAGCGCTTCATGCAAGCCAATGGCGGCGAGTTCGCGGCCGATGAGCTCGTGCCCACCGATGCCGCCGACTTTTCGGCGTATCTCCTGAAGATCCGGAACGCGAAACCGGACATCGTCATTTCAAATCTCGCGGGCGCGCAGATCACCAACTTCATGAAGCAGTACATGGAGTACGGCCTGCCGTTCCCCGTGGCGGGATTCGGCTTCGATACCGCGGTTGCCTGGGGTGCGGGCAAGGGCAACGTGACGGGCATCTGGCCGCTGGTGTGGGACTCGCAGGTCAAGACGCCCTCGGGTCAGAAGTTCACCGATGCGTTCACGAAGAAGTACGGCAAGCCGCCGGAGAACCAGGCGTGGGGCGACTACATGTCGACGAAGCACGTGGCGCAGGCGATGAACGACATCAAGTCGACCGATTCGACGAAGCTCGCCGAGCACCTGGAGAAGGGCGCGAAGTTCGACGTGCTGAAGACGCGCGAAGGTTATTACCGCAACTGGGACCACCAGCTGATGCAGGAGATGTACACGATCCGTTTCAAGCCGGCCGCAGAGGTCAAGGACAAATGGGATCTGTTCACGATCTCGGCGCCGGTGCCCGGCGGGAATCAGAGTCTCGAAGTGATCGCGCCGACCAAGGAAGAAAACAACTGCACGATGCCTGCATGACGTAGTGCTCACGCAGATCGTCGAGCAGGTCATCAACGGCCTGCTGGTCGGCGCGTACTACCTGCTGATCGCGCTCGGCCTGTCGCTCATCTTCTCGCTGGGCGGCCTCGTCAATCTGGCGCACGGGGCGTTCTATGCGCTCGGTGCGTACTTCGCGGTGAAGCTGGCCGACCAGGTCGGCTTCGCCGGGGCGCTCGTCGTGTCGCCGGTGCTGGTCGCGATCCTCGGCCTCGTCGTCGAGCGCTTCCTGTTCCGGCGGTTCTATCGCCACGATCCGGCGCTCGGCCTGCTGCTGACCTTCGGCCTCGCAATGGTCATCGAGCAGCTGCTGCGCATTGTGTTCGGTGCGGCGCCCATCCCGTTCTCGATTCCGTCATTGCTGCGCGGCCAGATCTTCGTCGGCGACTTCGTCTATTCGAAGTACCGATTGCTGATGCTGGTGCTCGCCGCGACGGCGGTCGGCTGCCTGTGGTTCCTGTTGCAGCGGACGCCGTTCGGACGCGTCGTGCGGGCGGGCGTGCAGAACCCCGACATGGTCGCGGCGCTGGGCATCTCGCTCACGCCGTACATGAGTGGCGTCGTCGCGATCAGCGTCGGACTGGCCGCGCTCGCGGGCGTGCTGCTGGCGCCGATCACGGGTGTGCATCCGGCGATGGGCGCAGAGATCCTGACCGCGGCGTTCGTCGTCGTCGTGATCGGCGGACTCGGCTCGTTCTGGGGGGTCGTTTACGCGGCGCTGATCGTCGGAGTCGTGCGCGGATTGACGGTGTACTTCTTTCCGCCCGCCGCGGAGGCGTCGATGTACCTGCTCATGCTGCTGGTGCTGCTCGTGCGGCCGCGCGGGTTGTTCGGCGAGCGCATTCAACGCTTCGAATGATCGCGCGGCTTCGCTCCCCCGTTGCCCTCGCCGTGCTAGCCGCGGTGGTGCTGCCCTTCGTCCTGCGCGCTGTCGGCCTCACGCTCACGAGCGCCACGGACGTCGTGATCTTCGCCATCGCGTGCATGGCGCTCAACGTCCTCGTGGGATTCACCGGATTGGTGTCGTTTGGGCATGGGGCCTGGTTCGGGCTCGGCGCCTATGCCGCCGCGCTTGCTCAGCGCCACTGGTTTCCCGGCTCGGTGTTGTGGCCCGCCCTGTTCGCTGTCGCGTTTCTTGTCGTGGCCGGCGTGCTGATCGGATTCCTGGTATTGCGTCGCCGCGGCGTCTACTTTTCGCTCCTGACCCTCGCGTTCACCGCGCTCACGTTCTCGGTGGCGTTCCGCTGGAGCACGTTCACCGGTGGCGAAAGCGGCCTCGGCGGGGTTACGCGTGCAAGCTGGCTCGGCGTCGACCTCGAGAACGCCTGGGTCTACTACGCGCTGGTCGCGCTCCTCGGCGTTGGCATCGTTGGCGTGCTCCAGCGGTTCCATCGCTCGCCGGTTGGGTCGGTGCTCATTTCAATTCGCGAAAACGAGCAGCGCGCGCAATTCATCGGCTATCCGACGCAGCGTTACAAGCAGATCGCCTTTACCATCTCGGCGGTGCTCTGCGGCTTCGCCGGCGTTCTATCCGTCTTCCATCATCGCTTCGCGTCGGCCGATCCGACCAACGTTACGTTTTCCGGCGCACTGCTCGCGATGGTGATCATCGGCGGGATGCGCAGCCTGCTCGGACCGGCGCTCGGCGCGTTGTTCTACATCCTGTTCCAGGAATTCCTGTCGATCTGGACGGCGAACTGGCTGCTGTTCTTCGGTCTGCTGTTCGTTGGCTTCGTGATTTACTCACCGACGGGACTCGTCGGGGTATGGCGGCGCTTCACCGAACCCATGCGGGCGAAGCTCGTCGAGGCGGCCGCGATGTCCGGACGTCGCATCGAGCTCGGCGTCCCGATGCCGGCGTTCCTCACGCATACCGTGCGCCAGACGGCGGAGCCGGTCCTCGAAGTTCGCGACCTTGCGAAAGCGTTCGGCGGCATCCACGCGGTCGCGGATGCGAGCTTCACGGTGCAACCGGCGACGCTGCATGCACTGATAGGCCCCAACGGCGCGGGCAAGACGACGGTATTCAATCTCGTCTCGGGGATGTTCGCACCCGACCGCGGCACGGTCACCCTTCATGGCGTCGCGATCACCGGGCTTGCCCCGCATCGCACCGTCGCTGCCGGTCTCGCGCGCTCGTTCCAGATCACCAACCTGTTTCCCGGCGTGTCGATCTACGAGAACCTGCGCCTCGCGGTGCAGGCGCGCGATCCGTCCCACTTCAACGGATGGTCCGATGTGCGTTCGATCGAGCGCGTGACAAAGCAGACGTCCGAGCTGATCCATTTCCTCGGCCTGACCGGCATCGAGAACGCCGACGCGGGAACGCTCTCTTATGGCGGCCAACGCCTGCTCGACATGGGTCTTGCACTCGCCTCCGCTCCTCGCGTGCTGATGCTGGACGAACCGCTCGCGGGACTCGCCGCTGCGGAGCGCGAACGCGTGGCGAACCTGGTCAAGCGCATCTCGACCGATATTCCGGTGCTGCTCGTCGAGCACGACATCGACCGCGTGTTCGCGCTCGCCGATCGCGTGACCGTGATGAACAACGGTCGCGTGCTGGTGGATGGCACCGCCGAGGACGCGCGACAGAGCAAAGCGGTGCAGGAGATCTACATCGGCACGGGCGCCGCCGCGCTCGCCGCCCGGCCGCGTGGCCATTCGGAGCAGGCACGCGCACCCGAGTTGCTCGCGCTCCGCGGTGTCGATGCGTTCTACGGCAAGAGCCATATCGTGCGCGGTGCGTCGCTCGTCGTGCACGAGAACGAGATCGTCGCATTGCTCGGCCGCAACGGCGCGGGCAAGTCGACGCTTTTGAAGACGATCATCGGCATCGTTCCCGCCGCGGGCGGCTCCATTGCGTTGGCGGGAGACGACGTAGCGAAACGTCCGCCGGCCGAGAACGCTCGCCGTGGTATCGGCTATGTGCCGCAGGGCCGGGCGCTCTTCGCCGGCATGAGCGTCCGCCACAACCTCGAGCTCGGACGCCTGAAGCGCCAGGGCGGCGGCGCCGCCTGGACGGAAGAAAAGATACTGACGTTCTTTCCGCGGCTCGCCGAACGGATGGAGACGCCGGCCGATTATCTGTCGGGCGGCGAGCAACAGATGGTCGCAGTCGCGCGTGCATTGTCCGGCCACGTGCGCGTGCTGCTGCTCGACGAGCCGTTCGAGGGACTGGCGCCCTCAGTCGTCGAGGAGCTGTTCGAAGCGTTCGACAAGCTGCGCCGCGAGCTCGCGATCGTCATCGTCGAGCACAACCTCGATCTGGTCCTCGCACTCGCGGACCACGCGTGCGTGCTCGAGCGGGGCAGCGTGATCCATGATGGTCCGGCCGAGGCGCTGCGGCAGGATCTCGACCTGCGCAAGCGGGTGCTGTGGATGTGAGCGCCCGTCATTTCGTCGCGCGCCGGATAACGCGTGCGAGGCGTTGCACCCCTTCCCGGATCAGCGCGTCGGCTGCGCATCCGTAGCCGATCACCAAGGCAGGTGGACTTTGACGAGGCCGTGCCCGATAGCGCGCCGCGCCGAACAGACGGATCGACGACTGCTCCGCCTCGGCGACGACTGCGCTTTCTTCGGTGCCGGCAGGCAGGTCCATCATCAGGTGCAATCCGGCTGAGACGCCGCCGATTCGCAAGTCCGGCAGGTACTCTGCGACTGCGGCGGTCAGCAGGTCACGTCGTCGGCGATAAACCTGGCGCATCCTTCGCAAGTGGCGATCCATCTCGCCGGAGTCGAGAAAATCGGCAAGGGCGAGTTGATCGATCGTCGGCGAGCCGCCATCGGCGAACGCCTTTAACGCAGCGAGTTCCGAGGCGACTTTCTCGGGCGCCATCAGCCACCCGAGGCGCAGCGCCGGCGAAAGGATCTTGCTGCCGGTGCCGACGTAGACGACGCGATCCGGTGCGAGCCCCTGCAGTGCGCCGAGCGGTTCGCGGTCGTAACGGAACTCCGCATCGTAGTCGTCTTCGATGATCCACGCGTCGCGCTTCGCGGCCCATGCCAGCAGCGCCGCCCGGCGATCCGCGGTCATTCCGGCGCCCGTCGGATACTGGTGGGACGGCGTGACGAGCACGGCCCGCGCACGTGTCCTCGCCAGGCGTTCGACGACGAGCCCTCGATCGTCGATTGGAATGGGATGCGCAGTCATGCCGATGCTGCGGCAACGCCGCGCGACGTCGCCGTACCCGGGATCTTCGATTGCGACGCTCGTCACGCCGCGCGATTTGAGGAGCCGCGTCATCAAGTCGATGCCCTGAGCGAATCCGTTGCACAAGACGATCGACTCCGCGTCGCCGACGGTCGCCCGCGAGCGAGCCAGGAACGCCGCTAGCGCTGCGCGTGTCGCACGCGGACCTTGCGGCTCGGGATAGCGAAACGCGCTGTTGCCTGCTGCGCCGTACACGCGCCGCAAGCTCGCGAACCACGCGCGTCTCGGAAACGATGCGACGTCCGGCGTGCCCGGCCGGAAATCGTAACGCGGCTCGGTGATGGGAAGCGCGGCCACCCGCGGTTGCGCTGGCTCCGTCCGAATCGCGGCCACGCGCGTGCCCGAACCACGCATCGACGTGAAATAGCCTTCGGCGATCAACTGCTCGTAGCACTCGACGACGACGCCGCGCGAAACGCCGAGATCGGCCGCAAGCGCACGTGTCGACGGAAGCGGCAGATCCGCACGTAAACGGCCCGTGCGGACCGCCCTTCGCATCTCGCGCTCGAGTTGCACGTGCAGCGGAACGTTGCTCGTGCGATCGACGGGCAGCAATAGTTCGCTGGTGGAAGTGGTCTTCAGGAAAATCTCGCAATTGGTCCTTGTTGGAGGTCCACTCTAGCATCTATAGTGGCGGCGTGTTCGAGCTCCAATCGTTCGTTTCGTGGCCGCACACTGACGCGGGGTAGGCCTGTCGACGGGCCCGCGTCGTCCGCCACTTCGACGTCGGCGGTCCCGCACCAGGCCTCGCCTCGTCGTCTCCGAGCCTTCGAACGCCGTTGCCGTTTGGCACGTCGTTCGAGCCGTTTTATTCCACACACAAAGGAACACAGTCATGGCACAGGCAGCAGTCAAGCGAATTCCCGATGGCATGCACTCGTTGACACCACACCTCGTTTGCGCCGGCGCCGCCGACGCAATGGCGTTCTACAAAAAGGCCTTCAACGCCGTCGAGACGGCCCGCATGCCCGGTCCAGACGGCAAGCTCATGCATGGCGCGGTGCGGATCGGCGACTCGACGCTCATGCTGGTAGATGAGAATGTTCAGTGCGGAATGTTCGGGCCCAAGGCGTTGAAGGGCTCGCCGGTCACGATCCACTTGTATGTAGACGATGCCGACGCGACGATGGCGCAGGCAGTCGCCGCCGGCGCTAAGGTCACGATGCCGGTCGCGGAGATGTTCTGGGGCGATCGGTACGGCGTGCTCGAAGATCCGTACGGCCATCGCTGGTCCGTTGCGACGCACGTGCGGGATCTGACTTCGGAGCAGATTCGGGAAGGCATGGCCAGGATGAGCGAGCAGCCGATCTCGGCCTGACACAAGGAACGGCGCGGTAAACGCGGACCGGCCCGCTACCGCGCGCGTTTGCTGCGATTTTCACTTCTACAACCATGGAAGACTGAAGATGGATTACATCGATGGATTCGTTGCCGCCGTACCGACCGCCAATCGCGAGCGCTTCAGGAAACATGCGCAGGAGGCGGCCGCGATATTCAAGGAGTGCGGCGCGCTGCGCGTCGTGGAATGCTGGGGCGACGACGTGCCGCAGGGCAAGTTGACGTCGTTTCCCATGGCCGTCCAATGCAAGGAGGACGAGACGGTCGTCTTTTCATGGATCGTGTGGCCGTCGCGCCAGGTACGTGACGCAGGCATGAAGAAGGTGATGGACGATCAGCGATTGAAGCCCGAGACGATGCCGTTCGACGGCAAGCGGATGATCTACGGCGGCTTTCAGGTCGTGGTCGACGTGTGACGTGCCTGCGGGCGCCTGCCCGCATGCCGATGCGAGCCGGGGCGTCAGCCCGGCTCGTCATCCGATCCCGACCGTTCGCAGGTCAGGAGGCTTGGACGATCACGAGACCGCTCGCACGATCAGGAAGAGCCCGGCCGCAACTGCGGCGACGCCCACGGCGCGCGCGGCACTCTCGGCGGCCGGTGCAAGACGTTCGACCGTGATGGCTGCCGCGACGACAGTCATCATGGGAACATCCATAAAGCCGATGACGAGGAGCACCGCCATCAGCGCGCCGCAGCAACGGATGCACTCGATGCCGAGGCGCAGGCCATGTCGCAAGGCGCTGCCTGCACGGGCTTGCAACACGCTGTCGAGGACGGTTGCCTGCCGGCAGCACGCAAGGTGGTGCGCTTTCCACGCGGTGAACTGCAGCGCACCGGCTACCAGTACAACCACGCCAACCGCGATCGGAACGGCGCGCGCGAGTGCGGGCTGCTGCATCGCCAACGTTGTCAGCGCGGCGCCCAGCGGAAAGGCGACGATTCCGTACAGCGACCAGGCGAGGAAATAACCGATCCCCGCCATTGCGGTGAGCCAGCCGACCGCCGCGCCGCCTGCCTTGCGGATCGCCTGCCGGTAGCGCGACAGCATCGGGACGAGGGAAGGCAGCATCATCGCCATCATCATCACCACCCACAGGCTTGTGAACGCCCCTGCGGCGCCGACCCACGTCTGTCCGGGCATGCGCATCCACGCCATCGACATCGTCCAGCCGCCCGGCATGGGCATCTCGTCGATCTCCGACATGGACGTGCTGAAGACGATCGTCACCGCGGTGCTGACGACGAAGAGCAGCGCCGACACGCCGACGAACGCGCCTTGCGATACACGCTCGGAAACGATCGTTCGTCGCATTTGGCGTTCTCCGGCCCGGAAAAGACCATCGTCCGACGCGGGGTTCATGGCTTGTCGTACTCGTCATGGCGCCGCCACCAGATTCCTGTCTCGTTGCGGCCCTTCGGTGCACGGTCGAGCCACTGGTACATCCCCCACAAGCCATCGAGTCCGCGCGCATACGTGGAATACGTGTGGAAGACGATGCCGTCCTCGAGCACGAACGCGCTCATGCCCGGCCTCTCGCGCGTGTACGTGGGGACATCGGTTCCACTCATCGCCGCCATCTGTCCAACGGGTCCCTGGTCGTCGGGCGCCTGCCACTCTCGTACGGTCTTCCCTGCAGGTGCGTCGGGCGTCGGCGCCTCGCGCTGGTAGTTGTATTCGATGCCTCCCTCGCGTTGTTGCGCTTCGGTGAACGAGACGTTGAAGTCGGCGTTGAAGTCGCTGCCGAACGAGGACGCCCAAGGGAACGTCCATCCCATTCGCCGCTTGTACGCCTGCAACTTCGCGAGCGGCGCTCGCGACACCGCCGAAAGTGTCACGTCGTGATTGGCGAGATGGACGGCGAAGCCATTGAATCCGTCCGCGATCGCCGAGCACGATGGACATCCGGCCGCATAGTTCGGTCCGAACATGAAGTGGTAGACGAGAAGCTGCGAGCGTCCTCGAAAAAGGTCTGCAAGCGATGCGTTCCCCTGATCGGTCTCGAATCGATAGTCCTTGTCGATCCGCACCCATGGCAACGCCTGTCGCCGTTGCGCGAGCTCGTCGCTGCGCCGTGTGAGATCCTTCTCGGCCACCAGCAGTTCGAACCGCGCGGCAAGCCAGTCCTTGCGTGTTCCAGTCGTGTGCTTCGTCATTGCTCGTATCTCCTTCCTTCGGGTTTCGTCGATCGTTTCGACGCGATGCGTGAACCGGATGTGTTTCCTGTCGCTCGGGCGGGTGGTGCCACGCCGTCGGGTGTCGACGCCTCCAACTTAACGTCGGAATCGACGACGGTGGGAGTGACAAGTGTGGCGCGATTGCGATGGACTCGCTGATCACCGCTGCCGCGCGCGCCCTCGCAGCCGGTGATCCTCTCGGGGCCCTGAAGCGCGTCGCGTTGCGCGAAGACGCGCCGGCGCTCGCCCTTCGAGGCATTGCAATGGCGCAGCTCGGTGATTTCGTTCGCGCCAAGGCGCTCGTGCGAAGTGCGGCGCGCGCGTTCGGTCCGAAAGAGACGGTGGCGCGGGCGAGGTGCGTCGTCGCCGAGGCCGAAATCGCGCTTGCATCGCGCGAGCTGGGCTGGCCTTCGAAGGCGCTCGAAGCGGCGCGTGCCACGCTCGACGCGCATGGCGATCGCCTGAACGCCACGCACGGGCGATATCTCGAGGTGCGGCGTCTGCTGCTGATAGGCCGGGTCGATGAGGCCGAGCGTGCGCTCGCGAAGTTCGACCCTGCGCCCTTTCCTCCCGCCTCGAGGACCGTTCATGAACTGATCGTTGCGGGGATCGCCATGCGGCGCGTCGATACGACGGCCGCGCGTGCAGCGCTTGCACGCGCGGAGCACGCGGCGCGCCAAGCGGGTATTCCCGCATTGATGGCGGAGGTCGAAGGCGCAGCGCATGTCCTCGATGCGCCGGCTGCACGCCTGATCGCGCGCGGCGAGGACCGCTTTCTCGCGCTCCGGGAGGTTGAAGCGCTGCTCGCGTCGAACGCCTTGGTCGTCGACGCATGCCGTCACGTCGTGCGTCAGCAAGGCAGGGTGATATCGCTGACGACGCGACCCGTGCTGTTCACGCTCGCGCGAACGCTCGCGGAAGCATGGCCCACCGATGTGGCGAGAAACGCGTTGATCGCGAGGGCATTTCGCGCGAAGCATGCCGACGAATCGCATCGCGCGCGCTTGCGCGTTGAAATGGGACGGCTGCGCGCGGCGATCCGGGCGGTGGCCGGCGTGAGCGCCACGAAGCAAGGCTTTGCGCTCGTGCCGCCGCGTGGACGCGAAGTCGTCGTGCTGGCGCGGCCGATCGAAGAGAAGCATGCCGCGGTCCTTGCCTTCCTTGCGGATGGCGAGTCGTGGTCGAGCTCGGCGCTGGCCCTTGCGCTCGCAGCGAGCCAGCGCAGCGTGCAGCGGGCACTCGACGCGCTTGGCGCGGAAGGCAAGGTGCAATCGCTTGGCCGCGGGCGGGCGCGTCGCTGGACGGCGCCGGGCGTGCCCGCTTTCACGACGACCTTGTTACTCCCTTCAGCCTGGCCGATTGATTAGGATGTGGTCTGCCTGTCAATTGATTGGGAAGCGAGCATGAATCGATCAGCCGCGGAAATCCTGCGCGAGTACGGTCCCTTTCCGGGTGCCGATCAAGTCCATGGCGTCACGTTCGACGGGCATCACGTCTGGTTCGCGTCGGGAGACAAGTTGAACGCCTTCGATCCCGCGAGCGGCAAGCCTACACGCTCGATCGACGTCGCCGCGCACGCAGGCAGCGCGTTCGACGGCCGGCACCTGTATCAGCTCGCCGAGGACCGCATCCAGAAGATCGATCCGAAGACGGGCCGT
>Ga0105248_10003916_pt1 | contig 16467 bp, 14 predicted proteins | sample KBSS34metaG_FD_81524 | JGI IMG/M metagenome (GOLD analysis project Ga0105248, IMG submission 81524) | Switchgrass rhizosphere microbial communities from Kellogg Biological Station, Michigan, USA - KBS S3-4 metaG | ecosystem: Host-associated > Plants > Roots > Rhizosphere > Soil | place... | reverse complement strand
CGGCCCTGGCGATCGCTGCGCTGCGGTCGAGGTTTTCGCGCCGCTGGATCTCATTGGCGAAGGAGACCATCAGGATTCCGTGCTTGGAGATCAGGCCTATCAGGGTCACCAGGCCGATCTGGGTATAGATGTTCAGCGTGGTGAAGCCGAGATAGATCGGGACCAGCGCGCCACAGACCGCCAAAGGCACGGTCACCAGGATGACCAGCGGGTCGCGCCAGGACTCGAACTGCGCCGCCAGCACCAGGAAGATCACCACCAGGGCGAAGGCGAAGGAGACCGTCAGCTGGTCGCCCTCCCTCACGTACTGGCGGCTGTCCGACAGCCAATCGACCGTCGCCCCGGGCGGCAGCGGCTGGCTCTGCAGGAACTTCACCGCCTCGCCCATGGTCACCCCGGGCGCCAGCACTGCCGATAGGGTGACGGCGTTCATCTGGTTGAACTGCGGCAGCCGGTTGGCCTCGGGGCGCATGTCGATGCGCGCCACCGTCGACAGCGGCACGAGCTGACCGGAGCTGGCCTTGACGTAGAACTGGCCGAGGTTGTCCGGCGTCAGCCGCTGCTCGCGCGGAACCTGGGTGATCACGTCGTAGGAGCGGTTATGGAAGTTGAAGCGGTTTACGTAGTTCTCGCCCACCAGGACGGCGAGGGTGTCGGCGATCGCCTGCATGCTGACGCCCATCTCGCCGGCCTTGGCTTTGTCGATGGTGAGCCGCGCCTCCGGGCTGTCGAAGGCGAGGTCCGAGTCGACGAAGACGAACAGATGGCTGCCCCAGGCGGCGCCCTTGATCGTCTCCATCGCCGCATAGAGGGCCGGAAAGTCGTCGGGCGAGCGGACCACCATCTGCACCGGCAGGCCGCCTGAGGAGGCCGGCAGCGGCGTCGGCTGGAAGGCGGTGGCGAAGATGCCGGTGATGGCCGAGCCGCGCTGGTTCAGCTCGGCCTGGATCTGGTCGGCGTTGCGGGTGCGCTCGCCCCATTCCTTGAGGATCACCCCGCCGAAGGCGTTGTTCGGCCCGTCGGTCCCGTTGCTGAACCAGGTGCTCACATGTTCCGGCAGGCTGCGGAAGATCTTCTCCACCTCGGCCGTGTAGCGGCTGGTGTAGTCGATGTTGGCGTATTGCGGGGCCTTGGTGGCGACGAAGACGTAGCCCTGGTCCTCGCCGGGCGCGAGCTCGCGCTTGGCGCCGGAGAACAGCACGACGATCGCCACCAGCACCGCCGCGCCGAAGATCAGCACCAGCGAGCGCGCCGCCAGCGTCCGCTCGAGCAGCCGGCCGTAGCCGGCGGTGGTCCTGGTCATCCGATCTTCGATGGCGCAGGCGAGCCGGCCCGAGGCCTGGGTCGGCTTGAGCAGCCAGGAGCTCATCATCGGCGAGAGGGTCAGGGCCACCACCCCGGAGACGATCACCGCGCCCGCCAGGGTGAAGGCGAACTCGCGGAACAGCGCCCCGGTCAGCCCGCCCATCACCCCGATCGGGGCGTAGACGGCGGCCAGGGTGATGGTCATGGCGATCACCGGGCGGACGATCTCGCGCGCGCCGATCAGGGCGGCGCGCACCGGCGAGAGCCCCTCCTCGATGTGCCGGTGGATGTTCTCCACCACGACGATGGCGTCGTCGACCACCAGGCCGATCGCCAGCACCATGGCCAGCAACGTCAGCAGATTGATCGAGAAGCCCATCGCCAGCATCAGCGCCGCCGTGCCGACCAGCGACAGCGGGATCGTCACCACCGGGATCAGCACCGCCCGCACCGACCCCAGGAACAGGAAGATCACCAGGATGACGATGACGATCGCCTCGACCAGCGAATGGACGACTTCGGAGATCGAGGCGTTGACGAAGTGGGCGACGTCGAACTGGTCGAGAATGGTCATGCCCGGGGGCGCGACGCGTTGCATGCCGGGGATCAGGGCGTTGACCTTCCTGACGATCTCCAATGGATTCCCGTCCGGATTCGGCGAGATGCCGATCGTCACCGCGCGCCGGCCGCTGCTGCGGAAGCTCGAATCATAGTTGGAGCCGCCGAGCTCGACGGTCGCCACATCGCCCAGCCGCACCAGGCCGTCGGTCCCGCTCTTGATCACCATGGCGCGGAAGTCGGCGACGCTGGTGACGTCGGTGCCGGCGGTGATGTTCATCACCGTCGAGGCGCCCTTCAGCTGGCCGGGGGCGGCCTGGACGTTGTTGGTCCTGAGCGCGGCGGACAGGTCACCGGCCGAGAGCCCGCGCGCCGCCAGCTTCACCGGATCGACCCAGATCCGCATGGCCAGCGTCCGGCCGCCGAAGATGTCCGCCGACGCCACCCCCGGCACCGCGGTGATCTGCGGCTGGGCCACGCGGGTGGCGAAGTCGGTGATCTGCTGCGGCGTCAGGTTGTCGGCGACGAAGGAGACGTACTCCACCGGCGTCGCCCCGTCGGTGATCTTGCTGATCACCGGGTCGTTGGCGCCCTGCGGCAGGCGGTATTTGACCTGCTGCACCTTGGCCAGGATCTCGGTCATCGAGCGGTCCGCGTTGGCGTTCAGCACCAGCTTGGCCTTGACCGCGCTGCTGCCGGCGCTGGAGGTCGAGGTCAGGTATTCGATGCCGTTGGCGGTGGCGATGGCCTGGGCGATCGGGGTGGTGACGAAGCCCTGCATCACCTCCTGGGTGGCGCCCGGGAAGCTGGTGTTGACGACGATGGTGGCGCTCTGCAGGTTCGGGTACTCGCGCACCGGCAGCAGGACCACCGCGCTGCCGCCGACCAGCAGGATCAGCAAGCTGACGACGACCGAGAGGATCGGCCGGCGGATGAAGATGTCGGTGAAGCTCCCCATCGTCTCAGCCGCCCTGCGCGGCGATCTTGACCCGCGCGCCGGGCTGGACCCGCAGCTGGCCGTCGGTGATCACCACGTCACCGGGATTCAGGCCGGTGGTCACCACCACCTTGTCGCCGATCCGCCGGCCGGTCTGCACCGGCGCCGGCTGCGCCTTGCCGCCGCGCACCACCAGCACGCTGTCGCCGGAGGCAGAGGTCTGGATGGCGGTCGCCGGCGCCAGCAGGGTGTTCGGCTGCGGCGGCAGCATCAGGCGGGCGACGACGTACATGCCGGGCTTCAGCATGCCGTCGGGATTGGCCAGGGTCGCCTGGACGCTGACGTTGCGGGTGTCGCTGCCGACCAGGGGTTCGACGGCGTTGACGGCGGCGTGGAACAGCCGGCCCGGATAGGCGTCGGCGCTGACCTCCACCGGCCCGCCGACGCGCAGCTTGCCGAGCTCCTGCTGCGGCACGGTGAAGTTGACGAACAGGCTGTCGAGGGCGGTCAGAGTGGCGATCGGATCGCCGGCGTTCAGATACTGGCCGGGGTTGACGCGCCGCAGGCCCAGCTCGCCGGCGAAGGGGGCGCGGATCTGCTTCTGGGCGATGCGGGCGTCGAGCTGGCGCACCGCCGCCACTGCGGCGTTGTACTCGGCGCGACGCTGGTCGGTGGTCTGTCGCGGCTCGAAGCCGGTCGGCTGCAGGCGCTGGGAACGCTCCAATTGCACCCGGGCGAATTCCGCCTTGGCCTGGGCCGCGGCGCGGTCGGCGCGCTCGGGCGCGTCGTCGAGCTGGACCAGCACCGCGCCGGCGCCGACCCGTGCGCCGCCCTCGAAGCGGATGGCGACGATCCGGCCGATGGTCTCCGGCGCCAGCGTCACCTGCCGCACCGCCTGTAGCGTGCCGACGCTTTCCAGGGCGGCTGGCACGCTCTGCGGCTGCACCACCACGGCGGAGACGACGGTCGGCGGCGGCGCGCTCTGCGGCGGCGCGGCCGTGCGGGCGGCGCGCCAGCCGATCAGGCCGGCGAACAGCGCCGCCACCACCGCCAGGACGATGACCAGGCCGCGCACGGGAAAGCCGCCGACGCGGCGATCGGCGTTCGCGGTTTCGGACATGAAGCGCCTCCCGTGCATCGACCTTGAGGGCGCCGCGGCCCGCCCCCAGCTCGCCTCGCATCGGCGGCCCAAGGCGGCGCGAAATTCTGCGGACGGCCCCCAGGGTCAATTTAGGGCAAGCGCGGACGTTCGGAAGGGCCAAGCGCAGCGACCGGCGCCGCGGGAGGGATTTCGCACCGCTTCGGCCGCGCTCAGTCGGCGAAGCTGCGGACCACTTCCAGCACCGCTTCGCCATAGCGGGCGAGCTTGCCCTCGCCGACGCCGGAGATCCGCTCCAGCGCGGCCCGGGAGCCAGGCTTGGCCTGGGCGATCTCGGTCAAAGTGCGGTCGTGGAAGATGACGTAGGGCGGCACGCCTTGCGCCTTGGCGGCGCGGCCGCGCCAGGAGCGCAGCGCCTCGAACAGCGGCTGGTCGGTCGGCGACATCTCGGCGGCGGCCTCGCGGCCCTTGCGGGCGCGCTTCTGCTTGGCCGCCGGACCCGGAGCCTCGAGCCGCACCAGCACCTGGCGCTCGCTGCGATAGACGGCGCGCACGCCCTCGGCGTCGCCCAGGCCGATCAGCGGCCGGCCGTCGTTGGGGTCCTCCCGCAGCAGGCCCTCGAACAGCAGCTGCTCGACCAGGTCGCGCCATTCGACGGCGCTGAGCGCCTGGCCGACGCCATAGGTGGACATCGCCGCCTCCTGGTCGCTGACCTCCTTGGTCTTGCCGAGCAGGTGGTCGATGATCCGCCCGCGGCCGAACCGCCCGCCCAGCCGGTGCACCGCCGAGAGCGCCATCTGCGCCGCCTTGGTGGCGTCCTTGGCTTCCGGCGGGCTGACGCAGATGTCGCACTGGCCGCAGGGGTCGACGCCGACCTCGCCGAAATAGCGGCGCACGCCGGCGGCGCGGCAGCTGGTCCCGTCGAGCAGGGCGTAGAGCTGGCGGACCTTGCGCACCTGCACCTGCTTGACCGCCTCGTCCACGTCGCGCTCGCCGATCCGCCGCATCGCCCAGGCGAGGTCCGAGGAGCCGTAGAAGCTGATGCCCTCGGCCGGCATGCCGTCGCGGCCGGCGCGGCCGATCTCCTGCCAGTAGGCTTCGATCGAGGCCGGGGGATCGGCATGGATGACGAAGCGGACGTCCGGCTTGTCGACCCCCATGCCGAAGGCGATCGTCGCCACCATCACCGCAGCGTCGGCCTCGAGGAACTCTTCCAGCCGGCGGTTGCGCAGGCTTCGCTCCAGCCCGGCGTGATAGGCCAGCGCCGGGACGCCGGCCTGGCGCAGCGCCTCGGCGATCTTCTCGGTGCCGTCGCGCGAGCCGGCGTAGACCACGCCCGAGCGGTTCGGCCTTGCTGCGACCAGCTCGACCACACGCTTCAGCGCCGAGCCGCGCCGGCGCTCGGCCGAGAGGATCAGCTCGGGGCGGGCGAAGCTGGCGACGAACTCCCGGCTGTCGTGCAGCCGAAGCTCGGTGCGGATGTCCTCGCGCGTCCGGCTGTCGGCGGTCGCGGTCACCGCCAGCCGCGGCACGTTCGGGAAGATGTCGGCGAGCCGGCCCAGCATCCGGTACTCGGGCCTGAAATCGTGACCCCACTGGCTGACGCAGTGGGCCTCGTCGATGGCGATCATCGACAGTGGCGTGCGCGACAGCCGCTCCAGCATCCACGGCTGCATCAGCCCCTCGGGCGAGATGTAGAGCAGGGCCAGTTCGCCGGCGTCGATCTTGCGCCAGGTCTCGGCCTTCTCGGCCGGGTCGATGTTGGAATCCAGCCGGGCCGCCGCCACGCCCGACTGCTGCAGCCCCGCCACCTGGTCGGCCATCAGGGCGATCAGCGGCGAGACCACCAGGCCAAGGCCCGGGCGCATCATCGCCGGGATCTGGTAGCAGACGCTCTTGCCGCCGCCGGTCGGCAGCACCGCCAGCGCGCTGCGGCCGGCGAGGATCTCGCCGATCACCTGCGCCTGCAGGCCACGGAATTCCGCATGGCCGAAGGTGCGCCGCAGGATCGCGCGCGCCTCCGCCATGGAGTCGAAATCGGGCATGGAGTCGAAATCGGGTTCGGCGAGCGAGGCGCGCATGGCCTTCGTTATGGGGGGGAATCGCCCGAATGGCGATGCTCGTCGGGGCCCCGATCGACCCGGTGCGTCCATTTTTCATTCTGGCGCCTCCCCACCCCCTCCTCCTCTCCCTCCGTCATCGCCCCGACTTGTTCGGGCGACCTATCCCGATGTCGCTCCGCGACAGCTGTGGTCGGCGCCCTGGGTTGGGTGGCGGGACAAGCCGGGCCATGACGGAGAGAAGGAAGATAAAGGAGGGGGCGGATACGCCGTCCGCCGGCCTGCCGGAGACACCTTCCAAATCCTACTGGAAGGCTTAGGTTACGCCGCGCAGGACTCTATTCGACGAGAGAGCGATCCATGGACGCGACCCCCGACAAGATCTACGACGCCGCGCGCTACAAGCGCGTCGGCCGGGGCAAGATCTACGACTCCATCGTCGACACCATCGGCGACACCCCGCTGGTGCGGCTGCCGCGGCTGAGCGCGGCGCTGCAGCCGAAGGGCGAGGTGGTCGCCAAGCTCGAATTCTTCAACCCGATCGCCTCGGTGAAGGACCGCATCGGCGTGGCGATGATCGAATATCTCGAAGCCAAGGGCGTCTTGAAGCCCGGCGGCGTGATCGTCGAGCCGACCAGCGGCAACACCGGCATCGCGCTGGCCTTCGTCGCCGCCGCCAAGGGCTACAAGCTGACCCTGGTCATGCCCGAGAGCATGTCGATCGAGCGCCGCAAGATGCTGCTGCTGCTGGGCGCCAAGCTGGAGCTGACCCCGCCCGAGCGCGGCATGGCCGGGGCGGTCGCCAGAGCCAAGGAGCTGGTCGCCGCCACCCCCGGCGCGGTGATGCCGCAGCAGTTCGACAACGCCGCCAATCCGCTGATCCACCGGGTCTCCACCGCCGAGGAGATCTGGAACGACACCGCGGGCGCCGTGGACGCGGTGGTGTCCGGCGTCGGCACCGGCGGCACCATCACCGGCGTCGGCCAGGTGCTGAAGGCCCGCAAGCCTTCGGTGCGGATGATCGCCGTCGAGCCCGAGGCCTCGCCGGTGCTGTCGGGCGGCAGCCCGGGTCCGCACAAGATCCAGGGCATCGGCGCCGGCTTCGTCCCCTCGATCCTCGACCGCGGGATCATCGACGAGGTGGTCCAGGTCACCAACGACGACAGCTTCGCGATGGCCAGGCGGGTCGCCCGCGAGGACGGGATCCCGGTCGGCATCTCCTCCGGCGCGGCGCTCACCGCGGCCTTCGACGTCGCCAGCCGCGACGACATGGCCGGCAAGCTGATCGTCGCCATCATCCCCAGCTTCGCCGAGCGCTACGTCTCGACGGCCCTGTTTGACGGGCTGTGAACAGGGGGCGGTGACGGCCGGTTCGACCGACGTCTTCGACAAGGCCCAGCGCTCCGCCGTGATGCGGCGGGTCAAGGGCCGCGACACCAAGCCCGAGATGATCGTGCGCCGAGCCCTCACCCGGCTCGGCGCCCGCTACCGCCTCCACAGAAAGGATCTGCCTGGCAGTCCGGACGTGGCCATGCCGGGCCGCAAGCTGGCCCTCTTCGTCCACGGCTGCTTCTGGCACGGCCACGACTGCGCCCGCGGCGCCCGCGTCCCCAAGCAGAACCGCGACTACTGGACCGCCAAGGTCGCCCGCAACCGCGCCCGCGACGCCGCGAACCGCGCGGCCTATTCCGAGATGGGCTGGCGCGTGGAGACGCTCTGGGAGTGCGAGCTGAAGGATGCGGCGGCGCTGGAGGCGAGGCTGTGGGCGCTGCTGGAAGGCGGGGCCAGCTAAACGCGCCTTTCGGCGAGCCTAGGCGGGCGTGAGCGCCCGTGTTCTCGCTAGGGCCTCCAGCAATTCGACCAAGGGCGAGGCCTCCGCCTCCCGCCGGACCGCCGCGCCTAGATGTTCGGCGGCGGCCCTGAAGCCGGGCTCGCCCAGCAGGCGAAGCACGGCCTCGGCTATCTCTTCGGCGGTGGCGCCGGGGGCGAGGCTCAGGCCTGCGCCGCGCTCGGTGACGCGTCGGGCGTTGTCGACCTGATCGCGGCCGTGAGGGATGACCAGGCTAGGCAGGCCCTGGGCCAGGGCGCGGATCAAGGTTCCGTGCCCGCCATGCGTGACGACCAGCGACGCCTCGCGCATCACCGCCACATGCGGCGCCTGCCGCACGACCACGGCGTTGGCTCCCGGCGTGAGTGCAGCTGGGTCGACGGCCTCACCGGTGGTCAGCAACACGCACACCGGCAGGCCGGCCAGCGCGTCCAGCACCCGCTGCAGCACGCTGACGTGATCCTGAAAGCTGGTCGAGAAGCCGACCAGCACGAGCGGTCTCGGATCCTCGCGCCAGGGCGAAACCCAGGCCGAGGCCGTCGCCGGATCGGAAATCTGCGGGCCGACATAGCGGACCCAGTCCGGCCGATCCTGCCACGCGAAATCAAAGGCCTCGCTCGCGCCCAGCAGCAACGGCGCTCCGGCCGCCTGCACTTGGTCGGCCAGGTGGGCGAGCGGCCCCAGGCCGAGTTGGGCGCGCGCGGCGTTCAAGGCCGGCAGGCCGCTGTCGAGCAGTTGGACGACACCGCCGCGGACCTGGGCCAGCACGTCACGCTCTGCGTCCGTTCGCGCCGGCGCCATGCCGCCGCCGAAGGGCGGCGCGCCGGGCAGCGGCAGGAAGCAGATATTGGCGGTCAGCGCCGCCACCGGCTGGCCCAGGCGTTCGCAGCCGGCCAGAACGCCCATCAGCATCTCGGAGGTGACCACCAGATCGGCTGGCCGCCGCGCCAGCTCCGCATTCAGGTCCTGAGCGTAGGCGAGGGCCGGGCCGGTCATGATCTCTGTGATCAACCGGCCGATCGCCTCAGGGGGGCTCTGCGCCTCCCAGTCGCGCACCGGGCAGGCCTCTGCAGACCGGTCGCTGCGGCTGGGCGCGCGGGTCCAGGCGACAAAGGGGACGTCCGCCGCCGCACAGTCGGCGCGCTGGCAGGCCTCGCCCATGATGCGGACCATGTGCCCCCGCGCGCGCATCTTCCGCGCCACGGTGATCACCGGCAGCAGGGTGCCGCCGCCTTCCCAGGTGGCGAAGAGCAGGTCGAGCGGTCGTTGGCTGGCGGACATCGGGACTCCTAACGTCCAGGGGCTGGGAGATCGCGCAGGACAGCCTGCGTCATGCGAAGCATTGTGGCGCGCGTCTGGTCGGCCGAGCGGCCCATGTCGCGGCGCAGCAGGTTCCAGACGTAGACGTCGAGGCAGGCGACAATGGCGTCGAGCGCGGCCTCGCGGACAGGCGCATCGAGCCCGTCGATCCAGGGCGCGGTCACGTCGGCGACCCATTGGCGGTGGTGGACGCGGCCTAGGTTCAGGAGCGGTCCTAGCGCTGGATGTCGGGCCTCCTGCGCCAGCAGGCGGATCAGCATGTCGCCCGTGCTTTCATAGTCGGTGCAGAGATTGGCGACGGTGGCCGCGATGTCGCCACACGGCAGGCCGCGGGCGCTGCGCACGTCGAGCTCCATGACTTCAGCCACGGCCGCCAGCAGGCCGGGCTTGCCGCCGAACCGACGAATGACGGTCTGGACGCTGACCTCGGCTTCGCGGGCGACCTGTTCGAGGGTGATGTCCTCGAGCCATTGCTGGCGAAGCGCCGCCAGGAAGACGCCGACGATGCGCCGGCCGGTGGTCTCTGCGGCCTCGGCGCGGGCGCCCTGGCGATACTCGCGGCGTGAAGGGGAAGACGGCGCAGAATTCATGTTAGTTATACTAACGTGAATTTAAGCGAACCGCAAGTTTGATGTTAGTCCAACTTACATTAAATTTCTTCAGCCCGCCGAGGGCAGCTCCACGACGATTTGCGTCCGGACAGAATTGGCGATGAAGCAGGCCTCGTGCGCCTCGTGGTGCAGGTGGTCGAGTTCGGCCGGGTCGGGCGTGCGGCCGTCCCAGTCGATCGTCGGGCGCAGGGCGACGCGGGTGACGGCGATCCGGCCCTCGGCGTTCTTCTCCATCAGGCCCGCGGCCTCGTCGCGGTAGCGGGTCGCGACGAAGCCGGCCAGCCGCGCCACGTGCAGGAAGCTCAGCATGTGGCAGGCGGAGATCGAGGCGACCAGCATCTGCTCCGGATCGACCGCGCCTTCCTCCGCCCACTTGTTTCCGACCACATGCGCCGAGGCGGTGCCGCGAACCCTGGGCCCTGGCTCGAACATCACCGAATGGCCGCGCCCGTAGCGCCCGTTCGGGAAGTCCTCGCCGTCCTTGAGCGCCCAGTCGATGTTGGCCCGGTAAAGCGCCATCAGAAGGCCTCGGCCGGCAGCGCCATCATCAGCTCCGAACCGGCCTTCAGCTTGGCCAGCCGCGAGCCGCTTTCCGGCAGCACCCGGCTGAGGAAGTAACGGCCGGTGATCAGCTTGTTGGCGTAGTAGGGGTCGCTCTCGCCGCCGGCGATCCGGGCCTGCGCGGCCTCGGCCACCTGGGCCCAGGCGTAGGCCAGGCCGGTCAGGGCGAAGAGGTGCAGGTAGTCGGTCGAGGCGGCGCCGGCGTTGTCCGGATTGGCCAGGCCGTTCTGCATCAGCCACATCGTCGCCTCCTGCAACTCGCCCTTGGTCCGCGCCAGGCCCTCGAGGAAGGGTTTGAGACCCTCGTCCGCTTCGTGAGCGGCGACGTAGGCGTCGATCTCGGCGAAGAAGGTCATCACGGCGCGGCCGCCATTGGCCGCCAGCTTGCGGCCGACGAGGTCCAGCGCCTGCACCCCGTTGGCGCCCTCGTAGATCAGGGCGATGCGGCTGTCGCGCAGGTGCTGGCTGGCCGCGACGGCCTCGGTGAAGCCCGCGCCGCCATGCACCTGCATGGCGTCCGAGGCGATCAGGAAGCCGCGGTCGGTGAGGAAAGCCTTCAGCACCGGGGTCAGCAGGGCCATGTAGTCCTCGCCCTTCTGGCGCGTCGGCTCGTCGGCGCCGCCCTTCGCCAGATCGCCATGCAGCGCCGTCCACAGCAGGAGCGCGCGGCCGCCCTCGATGATGGCCTTGGCCTCCATCAGCATGCGCCGGACGTCGGGATGCACGATGATCGGGTCAGCCGGTCCGTCGGGGTTCTTCGCACCCGTCAGCGAGCGGCCCTGCAGCCGGTCCTTGGCGTAGGCGGCGGCCTCCTGGTAGGCGGCCTCGGCCTGGGCGAGGCCCTGGACGGCGACGCCGATCCGCGCCTCGTTCATCATCACGAACATCAGCGGCAGCCCGCGGTTCTCCTCGCCGATCAGCCAGCCGGTCGCCTCCTCGTGACTGATCACGCAGGTGGCGTTGCCGTGAATGCCCATCTTCTCTTCCAGGCTGAGGCATTTCACCGAATTGCGCACGCCGGGGTTGCCCGCCGCGTCGGGCAGGAACTTCGGCACGATGAACAGGCTGATGCCCTTGGTTCCGGCCGGCGCGCCCTCGATGCGGGCCAGCACCAGGTGGACGATGTTCTCGGTCAGGTCGTGCTCGCCGGCCGAGATGAAGATCTTCTGCCCACTGATCTTATAGGCGCCGTCGCCCTGCGGGACCGCCTTGGTGCGCAGCATGCCAAGGTCGGTGCCGGCGTGCGGCTCGGTCAGGTTCATGGTGCCCGACCACTGGCCGGAGACCATCTTCGGCAGGTAGAGCGCCTTCTGTTCGGCTGAGCCGCCGTAGTGGATCGCCGAATAGGCGCCGTGGGTCAGGCCGGGATACATGGCGAAGGCCATGTTGGCCGCCGACGACATCTCCGAGACCGCGAGGTTGACCACCGCGGGCAGTCCCTGGCCGCCGAACTCCGGGTCCGCGCCGAGGCCGGGCCAGCCACCTTCGACGAACTGGGCGTAGGCCTCCTTGAACCCGGCCGGCGTCCTGACGGTGAAGTCCGGGCTCCAGTGACAGCCATCCCTGTCGCCGACCCGGTCCAGCGGCGCCAGCACCTCGGCACAGATGCGGCCGGCCTCCTCCAGCACCGCCTCGACGGTGTCGATGGAGGCGTCGGCGAAGGCCGGCAGGTTGGCGTAGCGTTCGATCTTCAGGACGTCGCGCAACAGGAAGGCGAAGTCGCGCACCGGCGGCTGGTAGGTCATGGCGGGCTCCCGTCAGCGGGGGAAAGGACGGCTCGATAGCGGGGAACGGGCTTAGGCGTGGTCGGCGCCGTCGAGCTGGCGGCGCAGCACCTGGTCGTAGTCGGCGGCGCGTGGCAACAGGTCCGGGCGGATATTGGCCAGCCGCTCCTCGAGGCCGGCGATGCCTTCGCGCAGCTCGCCGATCGCCTCGTCCAGGTCCGCCCGCTGCTTCTCCAGCTCGACGAGCTTCTCGCGAAACTTGCGCAACGACAGGGCGTTCTGCTCCACCCCGCCACCGCCGAGCTCGTAGAGGTCGAGCAGCTCGCGCAGGTCGGTGAGCGACAGGCCGAGCCGCTTGCCGCGCAGGATCAGCGCCAGCCGCGCGCGGTCACGGTTCGCATAGACGCGGTTGAGGCCCTGGCGCTGCGGCGCCAGCAGCCCCTTGTCCTCATAGAACCGCAGGGCGCGGGGCGTGCAGCCGAACTCCTGGCACAGCTGGCGGATGGTGTAGGTGCGGCTGGGGCGACGCAGGTCCGTCGACATGAGGTGATCCTTCCGAAGCGGATCGAGCAGGCCGCCACCCTACGCCAGTTGACGTTTACGTCAAGGTAGGGTCGCGGAAGCTGCGGCTGCGGGCGTTCCGACCCGGAATCCTGCCGCGGCCGTTGCGGCACAAACTCACCTGACCGAGGCGGCGTCGGACCCCGCAGAGCTGGTTGCGCCGAGGATCCCGCCGCCCCCCGAGCCCGCGGCGGCGAGGCTTTGGGCTGCCGGCGCGGCGCGCGCCTGCGCCTGAAGACGGAAGGTCGGGAAAACCTCTTCCAGCGGCTTGGTTTCCGGGAGGATGTAGACGGCGCCTTTGACGCCGGTGAACGCCGGACGCACGACGTCTTCGTAGAAGCCCGCCGGGACGTTGATGCAGCCGTAGGTGATGCGATTGTCCGCCGGCGACGGCGACTGCAGACGCCTCTGGCGCTGCTCCTTGCGGTTCGTGGTGACGACCGGATGCAGCGAGATCGCCGTCGCGTAATCGACCCACAGGACCTTGTGGCCGCGGACGGGCGGGCCAAAGGCCGCCAGGAACCGGCCGGCCGGCGTCGTGCGCTCGTCCGGGCGAATGGCCGACAGCTTGCGGTCGCCGATGCCGGGCGCGGAATCATCCCCGCGGGCGAAGCCGAGCAAGGCGGGCGAGGCGCCCCACAGCCGACCGTCCGCGGCGAAGACAAAGACCTTGGCCGCGACCTTGTCGATGATGACGAACGGGAGATTGCGATTGCCCTCCGACGCAACCACCCAGTCCGCGAACTGCCCTACGGTCCCCGAGGTCAGCTCGGCGGCCTTCGCCGGGTCCATCATGTGCGCCGCCGCCGCGGGCGCCGTTCCGGCCCAGGCGAGGGTGAGCCAGAAAGCCACGCCCGCGAGCGCCGCCCTCATGGTATCGCGCATGATAATCGCTCCACGGACCGCACGCCGACCCCGCATACAAAGATCGCGGAACGCGTCGGCGCCGCCAGCTTCGAGGCTTAGCGTTTGACGATCAGTTCCGCGGCATCCGCATATGGCTCTGCTCGCGCATACGGGTCTGTTCGAGAGTATCCACGCGGGGAGTCAACTGATCAAGCCGCTGGTTGGCGGTGTGCGCGTCGGCCGCCGCAGCCTGCGCCGCTGCGTTGGCGGCGTCGGCGCGCTGGATCGCGTCACCCGCCTTCGCGTCCACCGCATCGACCCGATGGTTTACGGTGGCGATCTGGTCATTGACGTAGTCCTTCGTGGCGCACGCGCTGAGACTCAAGCCCCCCAGGAAAACGACCGCGGCAAGTTGGATTCTTGCGACATGATTTGCAGTCCGTGGCATTTGCGTTTCCTCTGCTTGTCGAGCAGGCATGGTTACCTGACCAAGCTGGCGGCCTCCTTGGTGGAAACCCGGACGCCGACCCGGCCAACCTTTAGACGGATCGGGGCTTCACAGTCGGACAGCGCAGCTGCCCATTAACGGCCACCGTCACGCCACAGTTCCCGAGACCGCATGCAACCCGCGCGCCGCGATAGCGTTTAAACGCCAGTGTCCCTCGTGCCCGAAGAACAGCCGCTGTGAGCGAAGACGAAACCTATAGCGCCGAGCAGGTCGCGGCGCTCGAGCCCCCCGGGGCCTATGCGAACCAGGTGTATCTGAACGTGATCGACGGCATGGTCCGAATAAGCTTCGGCCTGAAGGCGGGCGGCCACCTCAAATATACGGAAGCGGTGACGGTGAGCCCCGGCCTGGCGCTGGCGCTGCGCGAGCTGATCGGAACCTACGTCAAGCCGCCGCCAGGGGCGCGAAAGGATCGGGTCGAACGTCCGGCCAAGGAGCTCCGCAGCTTCAGGACGCCGCCGCACTGAACGCCCGTCGCCTGGCGATCGCCGTCAGCCGGCGATCGGCCCGAGCTGCGGATTGGCGCCGATCCCCTCACGGACGAAGTCGTTGATCGCCGCGCGGATCTCCTCCTCGCTCGCCAGGCCGGGCGGAAAGATCCAGTCCTTGAACATCACGCAGGCCAGCACGGCGGCGAACGAGACCCGCGCCATCAGCTTGGGGTCCACCTTGAACGGGCCGGTCAGCCGGGCGCTCATCATCGAGGCGCCGCGGTCGAAATAGCCGCGCAGGCTGCCGATCGCCAACACCCCTTCCGCCGCACCCAGATCATAGGCCTGGGCGACCAGCAGCGAGGTCAGCATCTGCGCGTTCTCGCCGACGAACCGCTGCAGCTCGTCGATGTAGAGGGCGGTGGTCTTGCTCACCGCCTCGACGTCGTGGTCGAGCATGTGGGTCTCGACGAAGCTGGAGAGCTGCTGCTCCAGCGGCTTGAAGACGGCTTCGCGGAACAGCTCGGTCTTCGAGGCGAAGTAGCGGAACAGCTGCGCCTCGGTGACCTCGGCGCGCCGGGCGATGGCGGCGGTGGTCGCCCCGGCGTAGCCGCAGCGCCGGAACTCCTCGGCCGCCGCCGCCAGGATCCGGTTCATCAAGTCCTCGGGCGAGCGGCGCTTGCGTCGCGTGGCGGGCGGAGCCTCGTCCGTCTGGACCTTGGTCTTCGGCAATGCAGTTCCTTCGCAGCGTGGGTTGCGTATCCAGGTGGATCATATCGGGTGCGGCCTGGCCGCTGTCGAACGGATTTCGGCCCGTTTCGGACTTGCGGCCGTCACACGGCGAGACATAAGGTAGTGTATACTACCTAGAAAAAGCGAGCCGGCGACCAACCGTCCGCGGCGGCGGTCTATTGCACCACGCCCTCGGCGCAGGCGGCGCCCTTTCGCGCGACGGCGCCCGCCAGCTGCCGATGACCGCCGACCTCGAACTGCCGCCGCCGCCGCCGCCGCCGCCGCCGCCGGCGGACAGCGACGACCCCTGCAAGAGGTTCGTGAGAGACCGGCCCTTAAGGGGTTCCAGCATTCTGCGAATGCAGGGCGGTCTAGCCGGAGCCCACGATCGGCGATCCGGGCCGAAGCTCGCTGGCCTGAGGATCACCCGCTTGAGGATCGCTGGCGCCCGGCGGGTCCAGACATCGCAGCCTCGCCAGCGGCGCGCCCGCTGCCCCGCTGCTGATCTCCTCCTCGGCCCAGGCCTCCTGGGCCAGGCGGGGCCAGTCCGGCGAAAGGCCCAGGTCCTGGCAGATCCGCGCGATGAGCTCGCTGACCGGCTTGCGCGAAATGTCGCCGTAGATGTCGTCGTGCTCCAGCCGATCCCAGGCCTCCTCGGCCACCCGGTCGACCTCGGCCTGATCCTCGAAGGCCTCGGCGATCACCCGCCCGACGATGCGCTCGACCCGGCCCTTGCGCTCGGCCGCCTGCGCAGCGGCCGTCCGCGCGGCCTCCGCCAGTTCGCCCTTGCGCGTCCGCGCCGCGACATCGTCCAGCGCCTGCAGCTCCTTGAGCACCCGGCCCTGCAGGGCGACGCTCAGGCGCACCGCCCGCGAGACCCGCCCGTAGGCCAGGGCCAGCGCGCCCAGCCGCTCGGCGGCCGCGTCCGACGCCTCGGGCGTCTCCGCCTGGGTCGCCGTCGCCTGCTGCTCGATGGCGAGCGCCAGGTTCAGCCCCGCTTCCGCCAGCCGCCCCAGCATCGCCAGCTGCCCCGCCATCACCCCCCGCGCCGCCTCCGCGCCCCCGGCGGGGGCCGGGACGCTGGCGAGATCGGAGAGGGGGGCGGAGGCGGCCATGCGCGAACAAACGGCGAACGATTTGCCGGGTTGGTCAAGGCTCTCGTGGGCGGCGCGCCATGGGCGCCCTCTAGCGATGAGACGACCCGTGAAGGGTCCGCCGTGACTGAACGGCGCCAATTGCGGAAGTTGGCTCCCCTCCGGAATCCGGACATTCGCGTGGGCGGCCGATGCCTTTCTCTAATGGGTCAAAGGGCGGCTGCTCAGTCCTGAGGATCATCGCCAAAGCGTTGAGCCGTCTCGCGCGTCATGTGTAAGAAGTCGAGATGCG
>Ga0105248_10003915_pt1 | contig 16467 bp, 24 predicted proteins | sample KBSS34metaG_FD_81524 | JGI IMG/M metagenome (GOLD analysis project Ga0105248, IMG submission 81524) | Switchgrass rhizosphere microbial communities from Kellogg Biological Station, Michigan, USA - KBS S3-4 metaG | ecosystem: Host-associated > Plants > Roots > Rhizosphere > Soil | place... | reverse complement strand
GTCTTGGTTTCATACCATGGCTCAAATTAGCAAAAGAAAAGGTTTGAAAATAGCCAAAAACATGCTATAATATAGATATGATTAAACTCAACGGGCATATCATTACACCTACCATCTTTCCAGACAAAACCTCTCAGGTTTGGAAATTGCCTGAAGACCAGATTTACACTGATTCCACAAACACAGTGTTATGGGAATTTGAATCTGAGGCTGAATTCATGCATTTGGCTCAATTGAAATTTTTGTTAGACAGTTATTACTCTAAAACAGTTTTGGAATTGCCGTATCTTCCTTATGCTCGCCAAGATAAGACAGTTGAAAATGAATCAACATTTGCATTGATGCCATTTGTCTACCTATTGAATTCATTGAAATTCGAAAAAGTAAAAATTTTTGATCCTCATAATTTTACATTTACAAGTGGAGCAATCCATAATATTGAAATTGAGATGCCAGATTTTATTTCCTTGCTTGTTGAACTTCATGCTCAACCTGTTTACCCTGATAAGGGTGCAGCAAATCGTTACGGTGCTGATAGCTTGTCTATTGTGTGTGATAAGATTCGTGAACCATTGACGGGAAGGATTGAGGGATTATCCATCACAGGAAAAGTTGAACCACGCACCTATTTGATTATTGATGACATTTGTGATGGTGGTAGAACGTTCATTGAGGTGGCAAAGAAGCTTTATGAAGCTGGCGCGAAGGAAGTTCATCTCTATATCTCGCATGGCATTTTCTCCAAAGGGTTAGAACCATTGAGAGAAGCTGGTATTAAAAGGATTTTCACCAGAAATGGTGAAGTAGACGCAAAAATAATTGTATAAGCGAAATCACTGGAAACAGTGAAGCGATCTTATCAAAGGAGCAGTATCATGAAAAACCTGTCAGCAATGTTGTTGTGTGATTTCTATAAAATCGCACACCGAAGCATGTATCCACAGAAAACCGAGGTTGTCTATTCTACATGGACAGCTCGAACCAGCCGTCTGTTAGACGTTAATCAAGTTGTTCATTTTGGCGCACAGGCTTTTGTTAAGGAATTCTTAATTGACTTCTTTAATGAGCAGTTCTTCAGCCGTCCTAAAGCCGATGTCGTCGCCGAGTATTCCCGCATCATTAAAAATACGTTAGGAGTCGCCAGCCCAGATGTGTCTCATATCGAGGCATTGCATGATCTTGGCTATCTTCCTTTAAAGATCAAATCTTTACCTGAAGGTTCAGTTGTGCCTCTTCGCGTGCCTTTGATGACTGTCCAGAATACTAACCCTAAATTCTTCTGGCTTACCAACTACATTGAGTCACTGATGTCGGCTCAACTTTGGCAAGCAAGCACGAGTGCCACAATCGCTCGTGAGTACAGAAAGATCTTTGAAAAGTATGCGAAAGAAACAGCTGGAGATATTGGCTTTGTTCAGTTTCAAGGCCATGACTTCTCCTTCCGAGGGATGTCTTCGCTCGAATCAGCAATCCTGAGCGGTATGGGACACCTCCTTTCGTTCGTTGGGACAGATACTATCCCTGCGATTCAAGGTGCAGAGCATTATTATGGAGCGAATGTTGAAAAAGAGCTCGTTGGTTGCTCGATTCCAGCTTCTGAACATAGCATTCAATGCGCCTATGGAGATGACTTAAAGTATTTCAATGAGCTAATCACTCGTGTTCATCCTGCTGGCTTCGTTTCCATCGTTTCGGATGGTTATGATCTATGGGATGTGCTTACTCGAGTAGTTCCAGCTCTCAAGGATTCGATCCTTGCACGAGATGGGAAGGTTGTTATTCGTCCTGACTCGGGCGATCCAGTTAAGATCGTGATCGGCAATCCCGAGGGTAAAACTGAAGCAGAACGCAAGGGCGTTATTGAGCTCTTGTGGGATGTGTTCGGTGGAACGGTTACTCCTCAAGGGTATAAGGTGCTTGACTCTCACATTGGTTGTATCTATGGAGATGCGATCACTCGTACCCGTGCGAAAGACATTTGCGAAGGCCTCAAAGCGAAGGGTTTTGCCTCGATCAACATGGTCTATGGAATTGGCTCTTACACGTATCAGTACAATACTCGTGATACGTTTGGGTATGCCATGAAATCCACAGCCTGCGTGATTGATGGGAAAGAGATTCCCATATTCAAAGATCCAGTTACAGATAATGGCACAAAGAAGTCTGCTAAAGGTGCTGTAAGAGTCAATGAAACAGCTGATGGATCGTTTACGTTCACTGATGGCCTAACGATCGAGGAAGCAAATCATGATACAGCGCTTCAGGATGTATTTGTGGACGGAAAACTCTTGACAACTGAGACGTTTTCTGTTATAAGAAATAGACTAGCAACGAAATTATTGCAACAGAGATAATGAAGTCAAACTCAGTAATAAACCATACGACGAAAAAGGCATATCATAGCAAGGAAGCGGCTCAAAAAGCAGCTGACTTCCTTGCTGGGAAAGATGTCTACGTTAGACCATATAAATGCTTTTGCGAGCAGTGGCATTTGACAAGTCAAAAGGATAAGTAATGGCTCTTGACCAACAATTAGAAAAATCATTCTTAGCCCGTATTATTAGGGATGCAGATGCAGCAACTATAGCTCTTCAGCGTAAGATCAGTGGTGAAGTCTTCCAATGGTCTACAGCTGCGAAGCTTTATAGCATTGCTACATGGTACACCCAGAATTATGGCACGTGCTTATCTATCAATGAGTTAGATGGCCTGTTAAAGAAATCAGCTACCCTTAGCCCCGATATTCAACAGTCCATAACCGTTTTATTCACCGAGCTCCAAACTGAAGCCCTCGATACAGATATCAACTTCCTCTACGATCAGATCCTGTCATACCATAAGCAAAATCTCCTTGAGAATGCCCTAAGACGTTCGGCCGAGAAGTTCTCAGATAAGAAGATTGATGAATCTATCTCCGGTCTCAAGGCTGATCTTGCCAAGATCGAAGCGAAATTCAGACAAGAGGTTATTCGGTCAGGCCAGCTCGATCAGTTCAGTGAAGAGATCGATTTTGAATTTGAAGACCGCAAGGTAAATCCAAAGAAGTATGAAGGATTGAAGATTGGATTTAAAACGATGGATGAAATCACTGGTGGACTTGTTTCATCAAGTGTGTCCATTGTTATGGCGCCACCTAAAGGATTTAAATCAGCATTGGCCATGGTGATTTGTTATAATGCAGCCAAGCAAGGTATCTACTCATATTATCACGCGAACGAAGGAACAGTTAAGCTGTTCTATAACCGATTTGCAGCTATGGAGCTCTCAATTCCCCTTAAGCATATCAAAGACAATAAGATGAGTGCCATGGAAGAGTCTCGGTGGAAGTTTTGGATTCAGACAGTGAAAGATGGTAAGCACCCTATCCTTAATAAGATCTACTTTGATGAAGTTCCACCTGCTATCAGTACTCCAGAGCTTATTAATGACAAATTGAACAAGCTGAAAGCAGATGGCAAGGAAGTTGGGCTTGTGGTAGTCGATCACTTTGGCCGTATGACAACCAGTTCTAAGGAAGTGATGCAGGATTGGCAAATGAAAGGTTATATCGCTCAACAGATTTGTAGCATAGCCTTAGATAAGCGCATTCCATTCATCCTGCTTACTCACGTTAAGGCAAGCAGTGCAAAAGAGGGTGTAGAATCAGATAAGGACTTCGACGCATACGATATTGAGCGTTCTGGTCAACCATTGAAGGACGTCGATTATGTCTTCTCATGGAAGATTGAGAATCAGGAAGATTTTGATAGGAATGGCAAGCAGGGTTTCGCACGGTTGGCATTGGTGCTGTCACGCCACTCAGAAACTGGGGTAGCGACTCTAAACATCCAAGGAAAGTATATGCAGATTCAGGAGATTCAGATTGGTGGTACAACCGCTGCTGCAACTCCTATAGCTGCTCAAACAACTCCATGAACAAAACCTTCGACATGGTTGTAGAATGTCCGCGGAAGTCTCGCAATAAGATTGAGTGGGATGATAAAGCCCACGGTTTTCGATTCAGCAGGATGCTATTTACTTCAACCCAGTACCCAGCAGAATATGGGTTTATCCCTAATTCGTTGGCTGCTGATGGTGATCCGGCGGATGTCATGGCTTTAACAGGTGAGCCCACATTTACAGGCTGTATCATTGAGGTTCGTATCCTTGGTATCCTTAAAATGATCGATGGCGGGGAAGAGGATTATAAGATGTTGGCTGTTCCAGTTCGTGATCCTCATTATAGCCATATCAAAACACTTAAGGATGTTCCCTTGGATCGATTGAACGAGATCGAACACTTCTTTAAGGTCTATAAGGATTTGGAAAAGAAGAAGGTTGTGGTAAAGGGTTGGGAAGGTCGCAAGAAAGCACTAGCCTATATAAAGAAGTCTATTAAACGATATGAAAAACACACTGGTCATTAATCTCTTTGGTGGTCCTGGTACAGGAAAGAGTACGCTTGCAGCTAACCTATTTGGTGAGATGAAAGCTAAAGGCTATAACGTTGAGATGGCTCGTGAATGGGTAAAACTTTGGGCGTATGAAGGTCGATCAATGTTGTACACTGATCAGGTCATAGTATTTGGCAATCAAGTAAGAGAAGAAACTGCATTCTATAATAAAGTAGATATTCTGATAACTGATTCACCATTGATCCTCTCACCATTTTATGAGAAAGCAAATTATGGTACTACAACACTTCTCCCTGCTGCAAAAGCTGTAATGGAAAATGCTCAAAAATATGGTGTTTCATATTGGAATTTGTTACTTAAGCGTCAATTCCCGTATAAAACAGAAGGCCGATTCCAAAGTGAAAGTGCAGCAAAGGCACTAGATATTGAGATGATTAAATTTCTTAAGACAAACAAGCTTACTTATGAGACTGTTGCAAGTGTTGAAGAGATTATGCTCGAATTAATGCAATGAAAAAAACAATTAAAGAAACTGTTGAATCTTACGGAGTAAAACTTTGGTACATAGGAGATGGGATACTGCGCGGAGCATGTCCCATGCATACAAATGTCAATACACCTTCCTTCACTGTCTACGAAAACACTGATTCTTATTTTTGTTTTGGAGAAGGTATTGGTGGTGATACTGCTAACTTTATTTCCCACATGGAGAATATATCTTACGCAGAAGCTAAAAAGCTTGTGGACGGCGAGATCAGTTTTCAAGAAGATTTTAATCAGCTTCTTGATTCTGCTTCTGTTATAGATGAAAGAGATTACGCTGCTCAGTTGAACTTTGCAGTAAGTAAGTATTGCAGAGACTTGTTGCTAAGTGGTGGTCCGGTAGATAAGATTATGACCTTTTTACAGAAAGTTGATAAAGATACTTTGCAAAAACCAGTAACACGTGATATATTAGAGAGTGTGATAGCCGAATCTCGGCTTCTAAGAGGTGATTCGAAATGAAGATAACAAAACGGTTTACAGAAACAGTCAAATTGACTGATGGCTCGATGAGAACGTTTACAACTGAGCTGCAGAGCGACGAACTTATAATTAATTCCGCAGATGAGCTTATCGCGGCAAGTGATAAGGCGTTTGCTCAGGCAAAATGGCTTACTGAACGCGATAAAGAAGTAGTATTTGGAACAGGAGCATAAAATGGCACTATCAGAAGAGCAGATGTCGCTTAACCTAGAAGAGGTCAAAAAGATTCAGGTTTATTTAGACGAAGATCCTCTTGCTAAGGGATTGGTGTCTGTCAATAATAAGCTGGCTGAAATCCAGATTGCTAAGGATAAGGTATCTGGTTTATTGATGAGCGCCATGAAGAACTTGGCTGAGAATGAAATTTTGAAAGACGAGGTACAGAATAAGCACGATCGTCAGCAAGATTTATTGATCGCCACTGATGCTTCAATTCAAGCACAGAAGTCAGCAGAACAACGTAGTATTCACTCTCGTATGAAGATGCCTGAGCTTGTTTTAGAGCTTCATCGTGCAGATGTTGCCTTGCTTAAAGCTTCGTGGTATTTGAAGTGCTTGCAGTTAGTTGCTAGCAATTTAGAAAGCGCAAATGCAAATCTATCACGTCAGATTACAGTGATTCAGATGGATTTGAATTTGCAAGGTACAGGTGCAGGTCGTAGTGCTACAAAATCGCTTCAATTTTAAAAAACTAAAGGAGAATTAATATGGGCTTGTTTAAAAAACAAACAAAAGAAGACTTTCCGGAGTTGCCAGATAATCTGTACGTAGCAAAGGTGGCCAAGATCGCCAATAAAGTAGGTAAGACCTCAGGTAAAGAGTATATCTCTTGGGGATTTGAATTGGTTCAACCCCCTCACACAAAACGCTGGGTCTGGGGAAACACTCCTCCTAGCATTACGTCCAAAAGCAATGCAGGTAAATTCCTGACAGTGCTCGGCATCGATATCGACGCGATCGACAGCTCATTCAATGAACAGACCTTAGTTGGTAAGTATGTTAAGGTTTTGCTCGAGACCAAAGAGAATGAAGAGACCGGTCAGAAGTTCCAGAATGTCACGAAGCTTATGGCATTGACAGAAGCTGATCTTCAGTTGCTTCAAATCTGGTTGACTCAGGCTAATACAAAAGGAACGATTCAAGCTGCAGTTCAGCAACCAGTTGCTGCTCAACAGCCCGTTCTTGCAGCCGCTCCAGTTTCATTTCCAGCAGCACCAGTTGCAGCGCCTGCTCCTGTAGTTTCTCAACCACTACAACCAGCGCCAGCAGCACCACGTCCTACAAGCAAGTTTCCATTCTAATGGAAGACGAGTTATATACTTCAGGCACAGACTTAATCACATGCCCGTGGTGTGGTTATGAAGAACGTGACTCGTTTGAAATTGATGACGGGAACTTTGAGTGTAATTCATGTGGTAAGACTTATAGAGTTGATCACGACGTTGTAGTTACGTACTCAACATCTAAGGTTATTAAGGAGAGACAAAATGTCAGACATTAAAGAATTGACAACATTTCTAGCTAAGCTAAGCAAAACTCATGAGAGCGTAGTTGCTCGAATTAAGGATATGGACGATCGTCCTAAAATTGAGGTTATTCCTTCCGGAAGCTACTCAATCGATGATGCTCTAGGAGCTGGCGGTTATCCTAGAAGTCGCCTAATTGAGATCTTTGGACCTGAATCAGGTGGTAAAACAACACTCACCTTATTGGGTGCAGCTGCTTGTCAGCGAGCTGGTGGAACGGTTGCCTTTATCGATGTTGAAAACTCCCTCTCCTTAGATTGGGCGGCTCGTCTTGGTGTAGATGTAGAGAATTTAGTATTCACACAGCCAGATGGCGGAGAACAGGCACTTCGTATCGTACGTGATATGATCGAATCTAACCTGTTTGATATGATCATCTTGGATTCAGTTGCAGCCTTAGTTCCTCAACAGGAAATTGATGGTGAGATTGGTGATCAGACGATGGCACTTCAGGCTCGTATGCTTGGACCGGCGATTCGCTTGCTCGTTAAATCAGCAGCTAAGAGCAAAACAGTCGTAATCTTCATCAATCAGCTTCGTGATACCATGAGCATGTATGGACCAAAAGAAAATACGCCTGGTGGTCGTGCTTTGAAGTTCTACTCAAGCATTCGCCTTGCCGTTCGTAAGATCAGTGGCTCAGAGATTAAGGTTAAGAAGGGCGATGGTGAAGAAGGCGATTCTGGTGAAATCCTTGGCCATAGGGTCAATGTCAAAGTCGTTAAGAATAAAGTTGGCCGTCCAATGTGTGAAGCTTCGTTTGAATTGCGATTCTTGAGCGGTATCGATCGCTTTAAAGAGTTGGTTGACGTAGCGATAGCACGTGAGGTTATTTTACAAAATGGACCTACCTATAGCTTTGGTACACTTAAAGCCGTAGGCCGTGAGAAGTTTGAAGAAGCACTCAAACCTAATGAGAAGCTTCAAAAAGAAATATGGGATGCAGTTTTAGCTCTTAAAAAGATCTAATGCCCATCGTCTATAAAAAAGGTAGTTTGTTCGACGCCCCAAAAGGCTCAGTACTTGTGCACGCTTGTAATGCTCAAGGGATGTGGGGATCAGGGATTGCTAAGCAATTCGCTGATCTATTCCCTGAATCCTATGAGCAGTATAAGATCCTTTGCTCAATTCCTACATTAGTAGGTGAAGCCTTTGTACTCAATATTGAAAATGAGTACAGAGTTGGCTGTCTTATTACTTCCGCTAATTATGGACAATTGCGTGATCCTAAGGACGTAATTTTAAAGCACACACGTACTGCGTTGCTTGATATCCTTGGAGCTACAAATAAGTTAGACTGTTTTATCGTTGAAGGGCAAGATATTCACTCATGCAAGTTCAATGCAGGATTGTTCGGAGTACCGTGGGAAGAAACTGAGAAAGTTTTACTAGATGTTATGAAAGAAATAGGATATAATAGAACCTGGACAGTGTGGGAATTATAAGGAGACGTCAAATGGCCGATTCGAAATTATTGAAAGATATCTGTAAGGAAATTGAGCGTATTGCAGACAAGCTGAAGCTTGAACCTTACGAATTAAATAAAGCACAGTTCAAAGAATTTTCAAAGATCTCCGAGTGGGATCTTACAAAGGTTGGCGGGTATGCCACTGTTCGTGCTACATACTTCCCCATCCCTGATAAAAGCCTCAAGGACATTGAGCTAAACAAGCAGCGCAAATCATACGTTTCGAAGCTTGAGAAACAGTATGGATCGTGGGAAGCGTTCGCCGAGCAGCTTTCTGAATCCCTCATTAAGAACCTTGATAAGATGAAGGTTGAGCCAGTTATCCTTAATGAGAAGGCCACCAAAGAATACCTCAAAGCAATCGCTAAACCAACGTTGCATGATACCACGCCTCGATCAGTCGTCGTAGCACTTACTGATCTTCACTTCGGTACAAATGTTGATATTGCTGAGCTTGGTGGTAAGAATCAGTTTAATTGGGAAATTGGAGCTCGTCGTTTCGGCTTTATTATGGAACAGCTTCAGACCTACAAGATGGAACTACGTCACTTGCATAGCGAGATCGTGCTTCTCTTAGGTGGAGACTTGATCGGTGGTATCATTCACAATCAAGAAGGTCCAGATTATGACGTTATCACGCATCAGGTCAACGGAGCCTTGAGTTACTTCATTCAGGCCTTCAATCATCTGAAAGCGTTCTACCCTAAGGTACGTGTGGTTTGCCAACCAGGAAATCACGGCCGTATGATGCACAAGATGTCTAAGGATCGTGCGATGTCTCAGAAGTATGACTCGTATGAAAACATCATCTTCTACGCGCTTGCCAAAAAGTTTGAAAATGATGCTAAGGTTGAGATTATAGTCCCTAAAACGCCGTATGCCGATGTTATGGTCCAAGGACACAGATTGTTTATGTCTCATGGTGACACAGTGTTCGTTACAGGCAATCCTGGTAAGAGTATCAATACAGATAGCATTGATAAACAGGTGCTTCGTACGAATTCTGATCAGGTTAAGAATGGTGGTAAGCCATTTGAAGTGTTCGTGTTCGGTCACGTGCATCAAGCTGCTCACTTCCAAGTATCGAGCGGAGCTCATATCATCATCAACGGTAGCATGATTGGTACGGACTCATTCGCTCAGGCTGTAGGTATTATGACAAATAACCCAGTACAGGTTATGTGGGAAATGAATTCGAAGTTTGCAGTAGGAGATTCTCGTTGGCTGTTCGTCTCAGCAGCTGATAAAGAATCAAGATATGAAAAGATCATTAAGCCTTACTGCCGCGAATTAGTATAAAAAGGATAAAATATGCCAAAACAAGAACGAGACCCAGAACGCAAGTTCTACGAATCACGCTTCGATAATATTCCACCCACATTGGTGGCGAATAGCACGTCCCGTGATTATGTTGATATCTTAAAAGAAGCGCGTTGGAACAATGACTATAAGGCTAAAATTACAACAGCATTCTTGGGTGCAGATTCAATCCATGATGTTGTGTACTCTAATCATAAATGTTCTTTAGCTGCTTCCTTAGTGCTACGATACGTCTTGCCTGAATTCCTAGAGAGTAAAGGGCTCAAGATTGATCGTATTGCTGCAGTTGAGTCAGATGGTGACTACGCAGCTTCCTATAGCGCTATTGAAATCGCTCCTGACACAAACGTGGATCGTTTAGACTACGGGGATTACTTTGTGGTTGGACCTGATTCTAAATATATCATCCACTTAGAAGATGCTTATCCTGATTCCTTCCTCTTCAGGTTTGCAAGCCTGAAAGCTGATTCAAATACGTTAATTCAAGAGCTTTTGAAGTATGCTGAGACACACAACTTCCTTCGTGGCCAGAAAATTGACCCTAATTGTAACTTTGTGAAATTCAATCGTAAGCTTGGTTGGGACGATTTGATCCTCTCTGATCGTATTAAGGATGAGATCAAAATGAACCTCAAGAACCTCATTGAATATCGTGAGATTTACAAAAAGAACGGCCTTCAGGTTAAACGTGGTCTTATCTTGGCCGGTGAACCTGGAACAGGTAAAACAGTGCTTGCTAAGATCCTATGTAACACAGTGGATTGGACATTCGTTTGGGTTACGTCTAAGAACCTAGAAAGTCCTAAGCGTGTGGCTCAGATCGTGTCACTATGCCGTGATCTTGCTCCTGCTATCCTATTCTTAGAGGATATCGACTTGTTCGGTGGGTCACGTGAATCCAATAATAACCCAATGATGCTCGGTGAGCTGTTAAACCAACTCGATGGTGTTGAAGAGAACACAGATATCATCGTGATCGGTAGCACCAACAACAAAGAAGTCTTGGAAAAAGCCTTGGTATCACGTCCAGGACGCTTTGATAAAGTTATCGACTTCCCTCTACCTGCATTGGCTGAACGTATCCGCATGATTAAGACCTTCAGCAATGGCTTGCTAGGTGATGATGTTGATTATATTGAAGAAGTCGCTAAAGAAGCTAAGAAGAAAACTGGTGCTCAGATCCGTGAGCTCGTTAATATGGCTGTCATCTTTGCAGTTGATGAGAAGTCATATGATGCAGAACATAAGCTGATCATCACTAAGGATCATTTTACAAAAGCGATGGTAGCAGTAAAAGGCAAGGACTTCAATCAGGTTACTGGGTTTTCAACCCCCGGTGCCAGTAGTGCGATTGGTAGTAGATTCCGCGATCTAGACGATTAACAAAGGAGAATGCAATGGCCAAGACAAAATATGTAGAAGCAGCACCAGGTGTAGAGTCACTTTTAACTAAAATTATGGAAGTGTGGCCGGATCGTTTCGCCCATATCAACCGTACTGAGATTCTACTTGTAATGAAAGACTCGCCCAAGAGCTCATATCGAGCACGTACCCGTTTATTGAACGGTTTCTATCGCATGCTAACAAAGAAAAAGATCATCATTGAACTTTGGAAGCAAGGCTGGGAACTAGATAAACCAGTGGATCGTGCACTAACGATCTATCGTGAATTGTGGCGCGTCGACCTTCGTGAATCTAATAACGAATATAAACTGAATCGCCCTGATCTTTCTGATTTTACGAAGATCTTGGAGAAGACCGGTTTGCACGGAGAAACAGCAGCAGAATTCTTTAATAAAGTTATCTAAGTGCTCAAACAAGTCATTATCGTACGCAAGGATCTTAACATGCGTAAGGGTTAAATGATTGCCCAAGGTGCTCACGCTTCTCTTCGAGCATCTTGGGCTGCGCAGACAGCAGGTTACTTGTCTGATCCGAGTAAGTGCTTCAAATGGCCAGATTGGTGGCAAGAGTGGTTTCATGGAGATATGCGAAAGATCGTAGTCTCTGTAGATAGTGAAGAAGCATTGATGAATGTTCATAAACTGGCGTATGAAGCAAAATTGCCAGAGGCTTTGATTAAAGATGCAGGTCTTACAGAATTCAAGGAACCAACGTATACAGCCGTTGCAATTGGTCCAGCTCCAGCGGAACTGATTGACGTTATTACTGGTGCGTTACCACTACTCTAATGTATTTAACAAAGATTGTTTTGGAGAACTTTCAAGGATTTGAAAGGGGAGAATTTAATCTATCCCCTAACCTCAACATTTTGGTTGGTGTCTCAAACGTAGGTAAAAGTAGTGTCGCCCGAGCATTATCTCTTATCCTGTATAATCAATGGGATAAGTCTTGGTGCAGATTTGGGGCGAAGTATTGCAGGATCACCCTGGAAACGAGCACTGGGATCACAGTAATTCGTGAAAAGGGCGATAAGGTCAACCGTTTCATCCTCCGTTCCCCCGCTTCCCCCGAACAGCTTTTTGAGTCATTTGGAACCTCCACTCCTGAGCTGATCCAGCAAGCCCTTAAAATCCATGAAGTGCAAATCGATACTACTGATACACTGAATTTGAATTTGGCAGGTCAGATGGACGCACTTTTCCTCCTATCCCAGACAGGGAGTTATAGGGCTAAAGTCCTAGGTAAATTGTCCGGGGCGACATACCTTGATCATGCGATCAGGGAACTGAACAAAGATAGGCGGAGAATTACAGCTGAAAAAGATGCCAAGGACCTGGAAACGGGGGAACTGAAGGGACAGGTAGATAAGTTTGGTGCATTAGAATCATTCTCTGATACCATTAAGAACCTGGAGGCCAGATTGGTTTCCCTGAGTGCCTCAGAACAGCGCGTAGAACAGATTAGGTCGCTCCTAGAACGCGTGAAAGTCCTAAAGGATAATTGGGCACGGGAACACGCAAAAGCTGAGATTCTGGCCACCTTTGACCTTACGGCCATTGATCGATTAGCTCCAAAAGTAGATAAGATTAGGGCGATTGGTTTAATTTTAAGCAAGATAGCAAGCTTTAAGCAGTCTTTCTTGCACCAAAATAAACTAAACGAGCTCTTGAATAGCATTGATTTATCTGGTATAAGTAGATTAGCAGAGAAGGTGAACGCCTTTAAAGCGAAGAAGGATTTGGCCACCCGTCTTGTTAACACGTTAGGGTACATCTTTCTTGTCACTCGAGATTTGAAGCAGGCTGAACAAGATCATGCGGAAGCAGCGAAGCAATACACTGATATGTTGAGAGAGGCTGGGGTTTGCCCGATTTGTAACAGGACAACAGCAGCTGACTCATGCGTACAATAATCGCAGGTAGTCGTACCATTGTTGATGCCTCAAAGTTAGAAACTGTTATAGCAGATTATGAATGGCCTATAACGACTGTTCTTTGTGGTGGAGCTCAAGGTGTAGACAAACTTGGTGAGCAGTACGCTTTGGCTCACGACATTCCTATTGAGTATTATCAGGCTGATTGGAAGACTCATGGAAAAGCTGCAGGACCTATTAGAAACAGTCAAATGGCTGAGAGTGCTGAGGCTCTTATATTGATTTGGGATGGACAATCACGTGGTAGTAAGGATATGCTCACTAAGGCATATGCTAAGAATTTGAAAGTTTACGTCTACTACGTGTTTCCGGAGAAAACTGAAGAATGAAGATTCTCTTTTTTGCAGACATGCATCTACGTTCACCATCGGATCGCCCGAAATGGCGCACTGATGATCATTATGCTAGCCAATTTAATGAACTATATGAGATCAGTGACTTAGCCCGTGTGCTTGATGTAGATGTGATGGTTAGCCTCGGTGATTTCTTTGATCATACTCGTGTATCTCATCAATTGGTAACGGATGTTTTAAAATGGACACAGCAGCTTCCTTGCTATACCTGCAGCATTGTGGGCAATCATGATGTTAACGCCTATGTAACAGCAGATCGTAATAATGGCTTAGGTGTGTTGTTTGAATCAGGAGCTATTCATCAACTTAAAGAGTTAGTTTTTGATGAACAAAAAGTTATCCTTCGAGCAGTTGATGTTTATCTTGATCCTAAGCAAGGCGATTACTTCTTTACAGAAAAGAAGCATGAGAATTATTGTAAGATCGTGGCCAGTCATAATTTCATCATTCCCCACGAGGTACCATTTGACGCTGTACTTCCAAAGGATGTAAAGACAAACGCGGATTGGATCGTATTGGGGCATTATCATAAGACATTTCATCATACTGAAGGGACAACTGCTTTTATAAATCCTGGGAGTATTTCACGTTGGTCTATAAATGAACAGCATCAACCACAAGTTTTTATCTTAGATACGACTACTAACGAATACTCAACTATAAAGCTTAAAAGTTCACAACCAGCTTCAGAGATCTTTGATATAGCAGCTGCTGCAGAGATTAAGTCAACAGAGATGAACTTACAGGCATTCGTTGATAGCCTAGAGAACACAAGCTTCGATAACATAGACGTGGAACAGGTAGTTTTGACAGAGGGTAACAAGCAAGGTCTAATTAAGAACGTAGTTGACCTAGCGTTAACAAAAATCCAACAAGCGAAGGTGGAACTGCAATGAGTCTAGAACAAGATCTATTAAATTTGAAATCTAAGGGTGAACGCCTTAACGATTTGCGTGTAGCCAATAAGACGAAGCTTGAGGGCTTAGAACAGGATAAAGAGAAGCTTCTAGCCGAAGCGCTTGCCCTTGGTATCGCCCCTGATCAGGTTGAAGAAGTTTTGAAACGTGAGGAAGTAGCTATTCAAGCAGAAGCAACAGCCTTAGAAGTCGAGCTATCAAAGGTGTTGGAACAGGTCAATGCACTATAAAAGTACCTGTAAAGCCTGCAATCATTCCCACGATGGGATGACATGCAATCACGTGACGCATAAGGCTGGAACCATTAGACTTAAATCCTATAATAGTTCATTGTGGGGTATAACCGGTGGATATGTAAAGAATTGGGACAACGGAAGTGAGCAGCTGTCATTTAAGCAGTTTAATACTCATATGGATGAAGCGTTTGAATACTCACAGGAAACAGATTGCGGATGCAGATTCTATATCCCAAGCGAGAACCTTGAATTTTTAGAATGGAAATATAATGAGTCTAGTAAATAAATTTGATCAGATAAAGGCTGTATACAACCGTAAGCTTGGGCAGTTAGAATCCCTTCGCGAACGACTGTCTACCTGTAATGCGAAGATTGTGGAATTGACTGATAAAGAGGACACGACACTTAAGGCAAGCCTGTTTTTACAGTCTTTGTCTGACCAAACGCGGTTACAAGTTCTTGATAAGATTTCAGGCATAGTAACAGAGGCACTCCAGACTGTTAAGGATAAGAATTTGATCTTCACGATGCAGCTTGTCACTAAGGCTAATCAACCAACCCTAGAAATGGGTATCATAGATAAGCTGTCCGGACAGACGTATGATGTAGTAACGTCATTTGGTGGTGGTATCTGCGATATCGTATCGTTGGCTTTACGCGTGGCTCTTTTAGTGAAGTGGCAACCAAGCTTGTCTCGAGTGCTTGTTTTGGACGAGGCTTGTAAGCACGTTGCTATTAAGGATCAGGAGCTGCTATCCGTGTTTGTTCGGAAGCTATCAGAAGCTTTGAACGTTCAATTTATATGGATATCGCACTCTGATATCCTCCAGCAAGCAGCACATAAGATTTTTGAGGTGACAAAACATGACGGACTCAGCAAAGCCGAAGAAAAAACGCCCTCCCTTTAATGAGGATGCAGTACTAAGAGGTGCATGGCGCCGAATTTTCAAGCAGTCAGACATTTATAAAGACGTACTCGAGGCTGCAACACGCCGAGTGCCTCGACTCAAGCAAGATGGAACAAGAGCTGCAGTTGATTCTAAAGAAGCACATTGTAACGTATGTAAGGCATGGGTCAAGTTTTCATTAGAGGGTAAGAATAATGTAGAGGTTGATCACATTGTCCCAGTTATCGATGTAGATGACGTGTCTGGGAAGGTAAAAGATTGGAACGTGTATAAAGGCCGTCTGTTTTGCGAGAAGTCAAACTTACAGGTTATTTGTGGTGCATGTCATGATATCAAAACAGCTAAGGAACGTATGGAACGTCAGGCTATTAAGGATAAAGCACTCCTTGATAAGGTAGAAGAACAGATCAAATGTGCTAGAACTATACAGGATGAAAAGGCACTGAAGAAAGAGATATCAAAATTTCTTAAGAACACTAAGGCTCCTGAGACTATTGAACGTGCAAAGAAATTGAAAGAAATAATTATAGATAGGTTAATGAGAGAAGACTAATGAACATACCTTCAATTTGTGGTTGGATTGCGACATGCTTATTTGCATTGTCTTATTTTCCTCAGATTCTTTTAACGTATCGTACAAAAAAAGTTGACGATGTAAGTGTGTCACTTTGGTGGGCGCTTTGGGTAGCTTACATATGTGGTATCTGGTATGGTATTAGCTTAAAACAACACCAATTGATTTTTGGTTATCTATGGGGATTTTTATGTTCATCCGTGTATTTGACACTGTATTATAAATACAAAAGGAAAAAATAATGTATAGACTAAGTGAAGAGTTAGCCAAGATCATAATTTCAATGATTAAGTCCCCGGAGCTTGAATCCTACGGGAATACAGCTTTTTTGCCTAAGCACCTCAATAGTGTAGGCATTGTAGATCCAATTTGTTGCGCTGGTTCGGCATTTCACTATATCATCGAATG